>TARA_R110000850_G_scaffold155120_7_pt1 | contig 19891 bp, 23 predicted proteins | sample TARA_R110000850 | Tara Oceans TARA_R110000850 (sample SAMEA4397586) | marine metagenome | biome: Polar Biome; feature: [SRF] surface water layer (ENVO:00010504); material: water (ENVO:00002006), including particulate matter (ENVO:01000060) such as... | depth 5 m | reverse complement strand
AGCGTACGATGCCTGGAAAGTGTCGCCGCCGGTGGCCAGATACAACCGATGACCGGGGAGACGGATATTTTTATCTACCCCGGTTATTCGTTCAAACTGGTGGATGCCCTGCTGACCAATTTCCACTTGCCGGAATCGACGCTGCTGATGCTGGTGAGCGCCTTCTCCGGGTACACACGCATGATGAACGCCTACCGGCAGGCGGTGGCGGAGCGCTATCGGTTTTTCAGTTATGGCGATGCCATGTTTTTGACTCGTAATCCCGCCGCCACAGAGGACACTCCCCAATGAGAAACAGCTGTTTTATGTCCTTTGAGGTGGCTTGCCTCGATGGCGAGGCTCGTCGTGGCAGAATGACTTTCCCTCGCGGCACGGTTGAAACACCGGCATTTATGCCGGTGGGCACCTGTGGCACCGTCAAGGGCATGTTGCCGAGGGATGTTGAGGCCACTGGTGCCCAGATCCTGCTCGGCAATACCTTCCACCTGATGCTGCGCCCCGGCACTGACGTGGTAATGGAGCACGGCGGGTTACATGAGTTTATGCACTGGCCGGGACCAATCCTGACCGACTCCGGCGGTTTTCAGGTGTTCAGCCTCGGGGCGATCAGCAAGATTTCCGAGCAGGGCGTGGCTTTTCGTTCACCCATTGATGGCAGTGCCGTGTTTCTCGACCCGGAGACATCCATTCGGGTACAGCAGCAGCTCGGTGCGGATGTGGTGATGATCTTTGATGAGTGCACCCCTTACCCGGCAACCGAACAGCAGGCCCGTGCCTCAATGGAGCTTTCACAGCGCTGGGCGAAACGCAGTAAGGATGCCCACGGCGACAATCCCTCTGCGCTGTTTGGTATTGTACAGGGCGGCATGTATGAAGACCTGCGCGACGCCTCCCTGGCCGGTCTCGAGTTAATCGGTTTTGACGGCTATGCCATCGGTGGTTTATCGGTGGGTGAACCGAAAGAAGATATGTTGCGAATTCTGGATCATCTGCCGCCGAAAATGCCCCGGGACAAGCCCCGTTATCTGATGGGTGTGGGCAAACCGCAGGATATTCTCGAAGCCGTGCGGCGGGGTATCGATATGTTTGACTGTGTGATGCCTACCCGCAATGCGCGCAATGGGCATTTGTTCACCAGTGCCGGTGTCGTGAAGATCCGTAACGCGGTGCACCGGCACGATACCCGCCCGCTCGATACGAACTGTGACTGCTATACCTGCCAGAATTTTAGCCGGGCCTATCTGCATCATCTGGAAAAGTGTGGTGAAATACTCGGCGCTCAACTGAACACAATGCACAACCTGCGCTATTATCAGACGTTGATGGCCGATATCCGTCGGGCAATCACCGATGGTGATCTCGACGAATTCACTGTGCGTTTCTATGCCCAGCAGGGGCTGGAGCCGCCTGCTTGAGGTTTGCTCATTTGCCCCAATATGTGAGGGGTGCTCGATATTTTCCGCCGTTTCTGACAAGGGCGCTGCTTCCACCCTATAATGGTCAGCCTTTCGATCAGGACTCAATAAAAGACTAGTGATATGAACCGTTATCCGTTATGGAAATACCTGTTGATCCTCTTTGTTATTTTGTTGGGAGTGGTTTATGCCCTTCCCAATCTGTATGTGCCTGATCCGGCTGTACAGGTCTCCGGACAGAGTAGTGCGACCGTGATTGATCAGCAATTGCTGGATCAGATGGAGCAGGCTCTCAAGGATGAAGGTATCGAGTACTTCGGTGCAGAGAGCACTGGTGAAAACGCCCTCATTCGCCTGAAAGAGCGGGATCAGCAGTTACCGGCCAAAAGGGTTATTCAGCAGGCTCTCGGTTTTGATTACGTGGTGGCGCTGAATCTCGCACCCACAACGCCGGAGTGGCTTGCTGCGCTGGGGGCACAGCCGATGAAGCTCGGGCTCGACCTCAGTGGTGGCGTGCATTTTCTGCTGGAGGTCAATGTTGACGAAGTGGTTGGCAAGCGCATGGAGTCTGCGGTTCGGGAGATGCGCGGTGCCATGCGTGAGGAGAGGCTGCGCTACCACACGGTGAAGCTGGAGGACGGGACGATTATCAGCAAATTCCGCACCGAAGAAGAACGGGATGAGGCGAACCGGATTCTCCGTCGCGACTTCCGCGACCTGACCGCACAGCTCACCACGGAAGACGCTTTGTTCACTATCCGATCCACGATGTCGGAATCCGCGATCAGGGAAGTTGAGGATTACGCACTGAACCAGAATCTGGTGACCCTGAGAAACCGGGTGAATGAACTGGGGGTGTCCGAGCCCATCGTACAGCGTCAGGGTCGTAACCGAGTGATGGTGGAGCTGCCAGGAGTTCAGGATACGGCTGAAGCGAAGCGGATTATCGGCAAGACCGCCAACCTTGAGTTCCGTCTTGAAGCCGAGGAGCAGAACGTGGTCACGGCGGAAAAATTTGAATTTCTGAATGACAAATCGCGTTTTCCTGATGCCTGGCTGGAGCGCACGGTGGTGATTACGGGTGATCACGTGTCGAACGCGTCGGCCTCCTTCGATGAAAATGGCTTCCCGCAGGTGAATATCACGTTGGACAGTGATGGCGGTGCCCGTATGCACCGGGTTTCCCGCAAGAATATTGATCGCCGTCTGGGTGTGCTGTTTATCGAGTACAAGACCCGTACGATCTATACCACCAACGAAGACGGTGAGCAGGTTGCGACGTCTGAGCGCTATGTTGAAAAGAAAATTATCAGTCTGGCCACCATTCGCAGTGCGCTGGGCAAGACCTTCCGTATTACCGGTCTGGATAATCCCCGCGAGTCCTCGGAGCTGGCACTGCTGCTCCGTGCCGGTGGCCTGGCGGCACCCATGTATTTTGTCGAAGAGAGGACCATTGGTCCCTCGCTGGGTGCCGAAAATATCGCCCTGGGGGTTAAATCGGTCACCATTGGCATGGCGATAGTGCTGATTTTTATGCTGTTTTACTACCGGGTTTTCGGTATCTTCGCCAATGTGGCGCTCGCCCTCAATCTGGTCATCATGGTTGCTGCCATGTCTCTACTGGGCGCAACCCTGACCCTGCCGGGGATCGCCGGTATTGTGCTGACGGTGGGGATGGCAGTGGATGCCAACGTACTGATTTTTTCCCGAATCAGGGAGGAGCTGGCCAATGGCCTGCCACCCCAGTCCGCCATCAATGCCGGCTACGACCGGGCTTTCGTATCGATTCTGGATGCCAACCTGACCACCCTGATTGTCGCGGTGATTCTATACGCTGTTGGTTCCGGGCCGGTGCAGGGTTTTGCTGTCACCCTGTCGATCGGTATTTTGACCTCGATGTTCACCGCAATTCTGGGTACCAGAGCGCTGGTCAATCTGGTCTATGGTGGCCGTACCATTAACAAAGTCTGGATTTAGGAGCTCACCATGACAACGCTACGGATTATTGATTTCATGGGCCAGCGCAAGTTGGCGGCGATCATCTCCATTTTGTTGGTGCTGGGTTCGCTGGTTTCCCTGTCAGTGAAAGGCATCGTGCTGGGTCTCGATTTTACCGGTGGCACCCAGATTGAAGTGGGCTACCCACAACCGGCCGATTTATCGGTGATTCGCGCACAGCTCACCGAGAGCGGCTTTGAAAACCCCACTGTGATCTACTTCGGTTCCGAGAGTGATGTGCTGATTCGTATGCAGGGTGAGCCGGCAGCTGGATTGTCCGATCAGGTATTTGCTGCACTGCAAAACAACACCGACAGCGAGATCGAAATGCGCCGGGTGGATTATGTGGGCCCCCAGGTGGGTGATGAGCTTCGCGAGGATGGTGGTCTGGGTATGCTGGCTGCCCTGGCTGTGGTGATGCTCTATGTGGCCATCCGCTTTCAATACAAGTTCTCCATTGGTGCTGTTATTGCGTTGGTTCACGATGTGGTGATTACTCTCGGCTTTTTCTCGATTACCGGCCTGGAGTTTGACCTCACAGTCCTTGCAGCTGTGCTCGCCGTCATCGGCTACTCCCTGAATGACACGATTGTCGTGTTTGACCGAATACGGGAAAATTTTCGCCTGTTGCGAACGGCAGAGGCGAAAGAGGTTATTAATGAATCGCTCACCCAGTCGTTGCAGCGCACATTGCTCACCTCGCTGACCACAATTTTTGTGCTGCTGGCGCTGTTTATCTTTGGCGGGGAGCTGATTCACAATTTTGCAATTGCACTGATAGTGGGTGTGGTAATCGGTACATATTCCTCCATTTATGTGGCGGCAAATATGCTGATGGCATTGCGGATGACCAGGGAGAATTTGCTGCCGCCCGAGGTGAAAGAGGGCGAAGAATTTGATGGACTACCCTAGACCTGATGATGGGTTTCGTGGCGTATGTCAAGGTATTTTTGCTTGCGCGTTTTTGTAAGCCGTTTTAAAGTGCGAATTGCGGGTCTTTAGCTGCCTGTATATTTACACCGCCAACCGAGGTTGGCACTAAGTGCTTACGAGGATGTTATGTCAGATTTAGTTACCGGTACCGTTAAGTGGTTCAATGAAGAAAAAGGGTATGGCTTTCTTGCTCAGGAAGGTGGCAAGGATGTCTTTGTACATTTCAGTGCTATTAACGGTACAGGCCGTCGCACACTTTATGAAGGGCAGCAGGTTTCTTTTGAGGTGACCGAAGGTCAGAAAGGCCCTCAGGCACAAAACGTGACTGTTGTTGCCTGAGGCGGATGCCTGAGTTTAACCAATAAAAATGCCAGTTAGCGCTGGCATTTTTTTGTGTTTTCTTTATAGGTCTTATCCAGAGGTTTTTGTTTAAAAAATCTCCGGGGTGTCATTTTGTTGTTTGTTTCTAGCGCCAGTTATCCCAGGCCACCATCACTCTCTCGGGGTACCAGGTTTTGCCATAGCTGCCATTATAGCGAGCGAGCGCCAGTGCGAGATTGCCATTTTCCTTGTCCAGATAATACTTGAGAATGGTGCAGCCATAGCGCAGATTGGTATCGATGTTGATCAAGTTATCATCCGCCCGACCGATTTCGTGTTTCCAGAAGGGCATGACCTGCATCATACCCTGAGCCCCGGCACTGGAGACTGCGTAGGAGTCAAAATGACTTTCCACCTGAATGACAGCGAGAACCACTTCCGGCGATAGTTCTGCCCGCGTGGCGGCCTGATGGATTTTGCGCAGCAAGTCGAGTCGCTCCTCGCTGTCAGGAATATACCGGGCAAGCTGGGTGGATTTTGCCATCAGCCATACCTCGGCATCGAAACGATCCTCAAAGCTATCGGCCTGTTCCACGGTCTTTTTCAGCAGGGCCAGCAGAGCCTGATCCACTTCCTGTGGATCGCCTGCGAGGGCAGCACTCAGCCAGAGAGCGGTGGTCGTCAGTGCCAGCCACCGCGCGACTCTCTGGCCGACCGAGGCGTTCATCCGAGGGCCTGTGCCAGAAATTCGGGTAGTTCCGTTACCGCGATTTGGCAGCTTTCCCCGCTGCGACGGTTGTAATATTCCATCTGACCCTGTTCAAGCCCGCGGTCACCCACGACGATGCGGTGAGGGATACCCATTAACTCAATATCTGCCAGCATGACCCCCAACCGGGCTTTTTCTTCATCCATTAACAGCACGTCAAAACCTGCCTGTTGCAGATCAGCATAGAGCGTTTCGCAGGCATCGCGAACCTGTTCGGACTTGTGCAGATTGATCGGTACCACCGCGACCTGGAAAGGGGCCAGAGCATCGGGCCAGATGATGCCTTTTTCATCGTGATTCTGCTCTATGGCAGCGGCCACAACGCGGCTCACGCCGATCCCGTAGCAACCCATCAACATGACCTGCTCTCGGCCTTCTTCGTTGAGTACCCGGGCATTCATGGCTTCACTGTATTTGGTGCCCAATTGAAAAATATGCCCCACTTCAATACCGCGTTTGATCTCCAGTGTGCCCTGGCCATCGGGGCTGGTGTCACCGGGGACCACATTGCGAATGTCCTCGACCTGTAGCGGCGGACAATCTCTCTCCCAGTTGACACCGGTGAGATGGTAATCATCGCGGTTTGCACCGCAGACAAAGTCGGCCAGATGGGCCGCGCAACGATCCACAATGGTCGGAATGTTGAGCCCTACCGGACCGATAGATCCCACAGAACATCCCAGTATGGCTTTTACCTGTGCTTCGCTGGCAAAGGTCAGTGGTGATGCCACGCCCTGCAGTTTCTCGGCCTTGATAGCATTGAGTTCGTGGTCGCCCCGCAGTACCAGTGCCACCAGTGCGGTGGTGCTTTGATTGGGGTCCCCCAGTACGATCAGGGTTTTTGCGATCTGTTCAGGTTTTACCCCGAGAAACCGGCTGACCTGTTCAATACTGTGCTGGCCCGGTGTAGCCACTTCCTGCTTGTCTGCCGATGCAGTTGGCCGGCTGCCGGTCGGTGCCACGGCTTCGGCCATTTCCACATTGGCGGCATAGTCGCTGGCGTTGGAGAAGGCAATGTCGTCCTCTCCCGAGGCTGCCAGCACATGGAATTCATGGGAGTGGTTGCCGCCAATGCTGCCGGTATCCGCCAGGACAGGTCTGAAGTCGAGGCCGAGGCGACTAAAGATCGCTGTATAGGCCGCATGCATGGTGTCATAGGTCTGTTGCAGGCTGGCCTGATCCGCATGAAAGGAGTAGGCGTCTTTCATCAGGAATTCCCGTGCGCGCATGATGCCAAAGCGGGGGCGGATTTCATCCCGGAACTTGGTCTGAATCTGATAGAAGTTGGCGGGCAGTTGTTTGTAACTGCGCAGCTGGTTGCGGGCCAGGTCGGTAATGACTTCCTCGTGGGTTGGGCCCAGGCAGAAGGCGCGGTCGTGACGATCCTTCATTCTCAGCAGTTCCGGCCCGTACTGTTCCCAGCGACCGGACTCCTGCCAGAGTTCCGCCGGTTGGGTGACCGGCATCAGGACTTCCATGGCACCGGCCTGGTTCATTTCTTCTCGGACAATGGCCTCCACTTTGCGCAGCACCCGCAATCCCAGAGGTAACCAGTTGTAGAGCCCGGCGGCCAGCTTGCGGATCATGCCGGCGCGAATCATCAATTGGTGGCTGATGACTTCGGCATCGGCCGGGGTTTCTTTTTGGGTGGCGATCAAAAACTGGCTGGCACGCATAGTTGATTCTTTGTCTTGGAGGTGAGTGTAAAAACCGCTATTTTACGGTGGAGCCCGCTTTGGGTACAGGACAAGAGGTTGTTAAATGTTTGAGCTCGATTCTGCGTTGAAGGCTGACACGATAATTATGGGTGACTTTCCGTTGTGCCGGTTGTTGCTTCACCGCGATGCCAATTATCCCTGGTTTATTCTGGTGCCTCGGATTGCCGATGTGACAGAAATTTATCATTTGTCAGAGCAGGATCAATATCAGCTGATACGCGAATCCTCTCTGTTGGCGGAGACATTGGTGGATGTGTTCTCCCCGGACAAGGTCAATATAGCGACCCTGGGCAACCGGGTGGCCCAACTGCATGTGCATCATATCGCCCGCTATAAAATGGACGGCGCCTGGCCTGACCCCATTTGGGGACGGTTGCCGGCACAGGAGTATACCGGGAAGTTGCTTGCTGCGCGGGTCGATCCACTTGTCAATGTGCTCGTCGGGGATGACTTCACAGCCTTGCACAAATAGCTTTTCCGGCAGATTTTTGCGCATTGTGTTGGCGGTAGTCCGGATTCAGGCATTATCCAATCTTCTAGCCCCCTGGTTACTGGGGTATAATGCGCCGCTTTTATCAGGGGCGTTCTGCCCGCTCTAGAATCAGGGTATTTAGTATGCCGATTTACAGTTATCAATGTCAGGCCTGCGGTCATGTGCTGGAAGCACTTCAAAAAATCAGTGACAAACCATTGACGGATTGTCCGGTTTGTCATCAGTCGGAATTGAAAAAACAGTTGACGGCTGCGGGCTTCCGGCTGAGTGGCAGTGGCTGGTATGAAACGGACTTCAAAAAAGAGAAAAGAAAGAATATTGCCGGCGACCAGCCCTCGGAGAGCAAGGCAAAACCTGAAGCAAAACCCAAAGAGGCTGCCGGTTCCACCCCCGCTGCCTGAACCAATACCACCGGAAGCCCCGCCCGGCCTCCATCGATTAACAACGGGAAGACATAATGCGGACAAGTTATTGTGGTGTGCTCGGCGCCGAACACATTGATGAGGAAGTCACCCTTTGCGGTTGGGTGGATCGTCGACGCGACCACGGGGGTGTGATCTTTGTCGATTTGCGCGATCGTGAAGGTATCGTGCAGGTCGTGTTTGACCCGGATTGCGGCGAGCATTTTGCTCTTGCCGACCGGGTTCGCAGTGAGTATGTGCTACAGGTGACTGGTCGGGTTCGCGCCAGAACCCCCGAAACCGTCAACCCGGAAATGACTACCGGTCAGATTGAAGTTTATGGTCTGGCTGTGCAGATACTGAATTCCTCTGAAACGCCGCCTTTTCCTCTGGATCAGCACAACAAGGTGGGCGAGGAAGTACGGCTCAAGTATCGCTATCTGGACCTGCGCCGGCCGGAAATGCTCAGCAATATGCGGTTCCGCTCCAGGGTGACCAATATTATTCGCAACTTTCTCGATCAGCGGGGATTTCTGGATATTGAAACCCCGATCCTGACCCGGGCCACGCCGGAGGGCGCCCGCGATTACCTGGTGCCGAGCCGCACCCACGAAGGCAAGTTCTTTGCGCTGCCGCAGTCGCCACAGTTGTTCAAGCAGTTGCTGATGGTGTCGGGCGTGGACCGTTATTACCAGATCGCAAAATGTTTCCGTGACGAAGATCTCCGGGCGGACCGCCAGCCTGAATTTACCCAGGTTGATGTGGAAATGTCGTTTACCTCGGAAGCGGAGATCATGGCCATCAATGAGGAGATGATCCGCACGGTTTTCCAGGAAGTGCTCGAGGTGGATCTTGGGGATTTCCCCTCCATGCCTCATAGCGAGGCCATCATGCGCTATGGCAGCGATAAACCGGATTTGCGGATTCCCCTCGAACTGGTGGAAATCAAGGATCTGATGACAGAGGTGGATTTCAAGGTATTTTCCGGGCCGGCCAATGATCCAAAGGGCCGCGTTACGGCATTGAAAGTGCCGGGTGGCAACGAAATCAGTCGCAAGCAGATAGATGATTACACCAAGTTTGTTGGTATTTACGGTGCCCGGGGACTGGCCTATATCAAGGTCAATAACAGGGACGATCTGGAGGAAGGGCTGCAATCCCCCATCGTCAAGTTTCTGCCGTTGGACGTGCGTGCTGCCATACTCGATCGCACCGCTGCTGAAAATGGCGACCTGATTTTCTTTGGTGCAGATAACCACCGTGTTGTCACCGAAGCATTGGGTGCCCTGCGCTGTAAACTTGGTGCAGACCTGAATCTCTACACCTGTCAGTGGGCGCCGTTGTGGGTGGTCGACTTCCCGATGTTTGAAGAAGATGGAGAGGGCGGTTGGACCTCCCTGCATCATCCTTTTACCCGGCCGGCCTGCTCGGTGGAAACGCTCGAGGCCGACCCGGAAAAAGCCCTGTCGATTGCCTACGATATGGTGTTGAACGGCACGGAGCTCGGTGGTGGTTCGATTCGTATCCATAACCCCGATATGCAGCATGCGGTCTTTAAGGTGTTGGGTATCAGTGAAACAGAAGCGGATGAAAAATTCGGTTTCCTGATCGATGCCCTGAAGTTTGGTTGCCCCCCCCATGGCGGGTTGGCATTTGGTTTGGATCGACTGATCATGTTGATGACCGGTAGTCATTCGATTCGGGATGTGATCGCTTTCCCGAAAACCCAGACAGCGGCCTGTGTGATGACTGATGCGCCGGGTGGGGTTGATAATCGGCAATTGCGTGAACTGAATATTCGTTTGCGGGAGAAAAAACCGGCGGATAACTGATCTATTCCGCAGTGCGCTGACCGGCGCAACACGATAAAAAACGACTGTTGGTGAAACGACTACAGCTCGGAACGATGGGAGATTTTTGTTATGGCAGGTCACAGCAAATGGGCCAATATCAAGCACCGCAAGGCAGCGCAGGATGCCAAGCGCGGCAAGGTATTCACCAAACTGATTCGTGAGCTGGTTGTGGCTGCAAAATCCGGTGGACCTCTGCCGGAAGACAACCCCCGGCTCCGCGCCGCAGTGGACAAGGCGCTCGGTAATAACATGAAGCGCGACACGATTGATAAAGCCATTGCCAGGGGTGCGGGTGCCGGTGAAGGCGATAATTATGAAGAGGTGACCTACGAGGGTTACGGGGTCGGTGGTATCGCCGTGCTGGTGGACTGTATGACGGATAACCGCAATCGTACGGTTTCCGATGTGCGCCACGCCTTCACAAAGCGCGGTGGCAATCTGGGCACGGACGGATCGGTCGCCTACCTGTTTAAACGTACCGGTCAAATCAGTTATTCCGCCGGGGTTGATGAAAACCGGTTAATCGAAGTGGCCCTGGAAGCGGGCGCAGAAGATGTGGTGACCAATGACGACGGTTCCATGGATGTGCTCAGCGCATGGGAAGACTTCAGCGCAGTCAAAGAAGCCCTGTTGGATGCCGGTCTTGAGCCGGAAAACGCAGAGGTCACCATGCTGGCATCCATTACTGTTCCAGTTGACCTGGACGGTGCGGAGAAATTGCTGGCGCTGGTGGATCATCTGGAAGATCTGGACGATGTGCAGAATGTATATACCAATGCGGATATTCCCGCGTCGGTGATGGCTGAGCTCGGCTGATGATCGGTTGGGCCAGAGAGTAAACCCGGGTGTATCCCGATATTGTTAACAGAACGAGTAATCACAGGAGAGACAGGATGAAAGTACTTCAGAAAACTGACGAGTACACCATTTATCAAAAACGCTCAGGTCGCTATGCCGTTGAAGGCGCTGACAAGAAGATCATTAATGGTGACGAAAAAGTCAGCATTCTGATCGCTGCGGGTGTCGTCAAGCAGGCAGTTGCCAAACCCGCGCCCGTAGAAGAGCCAGCTGTTGACGAGGCCCCCGTTGAGGAAGCCCCGGCAGAAGCAGCTCCAGAAGAAGAGGCTGTGGCAGAGGAAGCGCCTGCTGATGAAACACCCGCAGAAGCAGCTCCCGCTGAATCGGCAGATGAGGAAACCAAATAAAAGTTGTTGTGTGAATGCAAAAAAGGCGGCTGGCAACAGCCGCCTTTTTTAGTGGGTACAGTGACGATGGAGCCGTTGGCTCTTGTTTTTTCAAGCGATTAGGATACTGTGACAATATACAGTATTTCGGGCGATTCCCATGACACTGATTCTCGGTATAGACCCGGGTTCGAGAAAGACCGGTTTTGGCCTTGTCAACGCCGTTGGTTCCCACGCCGAGTATGTTGCCAGTGGCATTATCCGCCTGCCGGATGGCGCGCTTCCGGAGCGTCTCAAAGTGATCTTTGAGAGTCTTTCCTGCATTATCGAAGAGCACCATCCTGAGACAATGGCCATTGAGGATGTTTTCTTTGCCCGTGATCCCAGGGCTGCGCTGAAGCTCGGGCAGGCCCGTGGCGCAGCCATTGTAGCGGGTGTTGCCGCGGGGTTGTCGGTGGCTGAGTATGCTGCGCGGTCAGTCAAGCAGTCGGTGGTTGGCAGTGGCGCGGCTGGCAAGGAGCAGGTGCAGCATATGGTCACACGACTGCTGAAGTTGCCTTCGGCACCCTCTGAGGATGCTGCAGACGCGCTTGCAGTGGCGCTCTGCCACGCGCAAACAATCCGTACCACGGCTGGATTGCCCCCCGATGTTCGTTATGCCAGGGGGCGGTATAAATAATATGGCGAGTCCTATAAAGAGAGGAATTGCGAGGTGATCGGAAGAATTCATGGCACATTATTGGAGCGCAAGGCACCGGAACTGCTAATTGATGTGCAGGGTGTCGGCTACGAAGTATTGGTGTCACTCAATACGTTTTTTGATTTACCGGTACCGGGGCAGACGGTGACTCTCCATACGCACTTTGTGGTGCGGGAGGATGTGCAGCAACTTTATGGTTTTGCCGATACTGTCGAGCGCGAGTTATTTCGCAGCCTGATCAGGGTCAGTGGCGTGGGGCCGAAAATGGCGCTGGCCATTTTATCCGGAATGACGGCGGCTGATTTTTCCCATTCAGTACAGCATAACGATACCGCGACCCTGGTGCGATTGCCCGGCGTCGGTAAAAAAACAGCCGAGCGTCTGATTGTGGAAATGCGGGATCGTCTCAGTCATTTTTCCACTGATTCGGCGGACTCCCCCGTCACTGGTCAGGCAGCACGACAAACCGATACGGTCAGGGAGGCCGAGAGTGCACTGATTGCACTGGGTTACAAGCCCCAGGAGGCGGCCCGGATGATAACGGCTGTAGCCAGTGAAGGGCAATCCAGTCAGGAATTGATTCGCCTTGCCCTGAAAAGCATGGTTAAAAGCTAGCCCGTGCAAGATATACTGCCCCCATGATTGAGAACGATCGCCTTATATTCCCAGAAGCTTCCGTCCAGGAGGAGCGCTTTGATCGTGCGATTCGTCCCCTGAGTCTGGCCGACTACGTCGGGCAGCAGGCGGTGCGTGAGCAGATGGAAATATTTATCGGTGCCGCGCGCAAGCGTGGTGAGCCACTGGACCACACACTGGTCTTTGGCCCCCCGGGTCTGGGCAAGACCACGCTGGCCCATATCATTGCCAACGAAATGGGTGTAGATCTGAAAACCACCTCCGGTCCAGTGCTGGAGAAAGCCGGTGATCTGGCGGCCCTGATGACCAACCTGGAGCCGGGGGATGTGTTGTTCATTGACGAGATTCATCGTCTGAGTCCCGTGGTGGAAGAGGTTATCTACCCGGCCATGGAAGACTACCAGCTGGATATCATGATCGGTGAAGGACCTGCGGCACGTTCCATCAAGCTGGACTTGCCTCCCTTTACCCTCGTTGGTGCAACGACCCGGGCGGGGTTACTCACGTCGCCGTTGCGCGATCGTTTTGGTATCGTACAGCGCCTCGAGTTTTACTCAGTGGATGAGTTGAGCACGATTGTCGCGCGCTCTGCGGATATTCTCGGCGTGGCCATGGGACAACAGGGCGCTATGGAGGTTGCCCGCCGAGCGAGGGGTACACCCAGAATAGCCAATCGCCTGTTGCGTCGGGTCAGGGACTACGCCGAGATCAAAGCAGATGGCAAGATCAGTGCGGAGGTAGCCGATCAGGCGTTGAATATGCTCAATGTGGATGCCAATGGTTTTGATCATATGGATCGACGGCTGATGTTAACCATCATGCAGAAGTTTGATGGGGGACCTGTGGGGGTGGACAGTCTGGCCGCCGCGATCAGCGAAGAGCGGGGAACGATCGAGGATGTACTGGAACCGTTTCTGATCCAGCAGGGATACTTGATGAGAACCACTCGGGGTCGAATGGTTACAAGCCTTGCCTACCAGCACTTCGGTTTGAAAAGTCCACAAAAAATTGACCAACAACTGGATTTCATGGAGAAATGACCAGCGAATATTGTCTACCGATCCGCGTGTATGTGGAAGACACCGACGCGGGCGGGATTGTCTACTACGCCAATTATCTGAAGTACCTTGAGCGCGCCCGCACTGAACTGATGCGGTCGTTGGGTTATGACAAGCCGGCGCTGTTCGAGGGTATGCAGTTTGTGGTCTGTTCGGTGGAATTGAAGTACCGGCAACCGGCAGTATTGGATGACCAGATTGTTGCCACGGCCAAACTGGTCGCCGTGAGCAGAACTTCATTTACCATCGCCCAAAAAGTGCTGAGAGATGAGCAGGTTCTGGTCGAGGGGGTCGTAAAAGCGGCCTGTATCAATCATCAAACGAAGCGACCCACGGCCATCCCGGCCGAGATGTTGCAAACGTTGCAAGCCGCTATTTAACAAGAAAACAGGAGTTACCTGGTGACCGAACAATTATCACTCTGGAGTCTGATTGCCGATGCTTCCCTGCTGGTGCAATTTGTCATGGCGCTGTTATTTTTTGCTTCGATCATCTCCTGGGTAATGATCATCCAACGGGGGCTATACCTGAGAAATGCGGGGATTAATCTGCGCAAATTCGAGGATAATTTCTGGTCCGGGGTAGACCTTAATCAGCTCTATACGGATATTGGTGGCAGAGGTGCCGCTGAAGGTCTGGCGAGTGTATTCCGTGCCGGCTTCCGCGAGTTCAATCGACTGGCCCAGCAGGCTAATGTAGATGCGGATACGGTCATTGAAGGCACCGAACGGTCCATGCGAATTGCCCTGTCCCGGGAGGAGGAGCGACTCAATCGGAATTTACCCTTCCTGGCCAGCGTTGCGTCGGTGAGTCCCTACATCGGTTTGTTTGGCACGGTATGGGGGATCATGAACTCCTTTCGCGGGCTGGCAACAGTGCAGCAGGCCACCCTGGCTACGGTTGCGCCGGGTATCTCTGAGGCCTTGATCGCCACCGCCATGGGCTTGTTTGCCGCGATTCCGGCGGTGCTGGCCTACAATCGCTATTCAGCGTCGGCGGATAGTATCTACAGCGGCTATCAAACCTTTGCCGAGGAGTTCTCCAGTATTCTGCACCGCCGGGTACACGGTTAATGACTATCAGGACTCCCAAGCATAAAAGACGGCTGGTGGCTGAGATCAATGTGGTGCCCTACATTGATGTGATGCTGGTATTGCTGATTGTCTTTATGGTGACAGCCCCCATGTTGATGCAGGGGGTCAAGGTGGAGCTGCCACAGGCCCCGTCCGCACCGCTTGACGACAAGGATCTGGAACCCCTCATTGTCTCTGTGAAGGCCGATGGGACTTACTATCTGGACCTCGGCAACGGCAAGAATATTGAAGAGCCGCTCACCTCTATTATTGAAAAAGTGCAGAAGGTGATGGGTGTGCAGCCGAAGACGCCCGTGCTGGTCTGGGGTGATGCAAAAGTGGATTATGGCACGGTGGTCGGGTTGATGAGTGAACTGCAGAATGCCGGTGCGCCCTCTGTCGGGCTGGTTACCGAGCCGCCACCGGGGAAAAACTAGCTACCGTGTTCTCCGGCAAAGTCTCTTCGTTTACCGTTGCCGTTTTGGTGAGCCTGCTGTTGCATGCTTTCATCGTGGCGCTGATGGTAGTGCATTGGGAGCCAGAGAGGAAACAACGAAAAATTACTCAGCCGAAATATGTTCAGGCAACGTTGCTCAAGCTGGAAGAAAAAGCCAAACCAAAACCCAAGCCCCCGGTGCCTAAAGCGGCTCCCAAGCCGGCTCCCAAACCGACCCCGAAACCGGCTCCTAAGCCCAAGCCCAAACCAGCGCCGAAGCCGACGCCAAAACCGGAACCCAAACCCGCGCCAAAACCGGAACCGAAACCAGAGCCCAAGCCGCAAATAGATAAGCAGCAACTTGAACAGGCACTGGCCAGTGCCCTGGCCGAGGAAGAGGCATTTTTGGCGGCCGCGAACGATGAGGAGTTGGCCAGCAGTTACGCGGATTACATTTTTGAGCGTCTGGCCGCCAACTGGAATCGTCCACTCAATTCCCGTCGCGATATGGAGGTTGAGTTGCTGGTGCAACTGTTGCCCAATGGGCAGGTAGTTCGTGTTGATATTGTCAGATCCAGCGGTAATGAGGCGTTTGATCGTTCTGCCGTACAGGCGGTGCTTAAAGTGGACAGGTTCGAAAAATTGCAGGAACTACCAACGAAGGTGTTCGAGACGTATTTTCGTAAATTGCCATTAATTTTCAGACCAGATGATTTGAGGTTATAAACAGTGAGGAAAACCGGGTTTCTACTAAGTTTGTGCGTGTTTATGACGTGCTGGCTACCGTCAGCATTTGCTGAATTCACCATCGAAATTACCCAGGGCGTTGACAATCCGACCCGTATCGCCATTTCACCGATGACGCTCGGCGGTCGGGCGCTGCCTGAAGATATCAGTAACATCGTTTCAGCGGACCTGGATCGCAGTGGCCTGTTCAATTCGATACCCCGGCAAAACATGTTGTCATTTCCCGCTCGTGAGAATGACGTCTACTTGCGTGACTGGCGGGTTCTCGGTGCAGAATATCTGGTGGTTGGCGATGTGACCGATCAGGGGGGCAGTTACAAGGTGACGTTCAGCCTGATGGAGGTGGCTGGAGGACGCAAGCTGTTTACCAAGGCGGTGGATGGAAAAGCTGCACAGTTGCGAGATATCGCCCACCACATCAGCGATCAGGTGTATGAAACTATCACCGGCATCCCCGGTGCTTTCTCTACCCGCATTGCCTACGTGAGTGCTATTCCCAAGAACGGAAAAATGTCATTTCGCCTGATGGTCTCTGATGCGGATGGTGCCAGAGAACGTTTGCTGTTGGCATCAGACGAGCCGATTATGTCGCCGGCATGGTCCCCGGATGCCAAGGAGTTGGTGTATGTCTCTTTTGAAACAGGTCGGCCGGCCATATTCCGTCAAAATCTTGCCACGGCTGCCCGTGAGCAGTTGACCAACTTCCGGGGGCTCAACGGCGCACCCTCCTGGTCACCCGATGGTCGAAAACTGGCTCTGGTCTTATCAAAAGACGGAAATCCCGAACTTTATACGCTTGATTTGATGACGCGAAAATTTACGCGCGTGACCACGCACTTTGCGATTGATACTGAACCAAACTGGACTCCGGACGGAAAATCGCTAATTTTTACCTCAGATAGGGGCGGAGCGCCACAAATTTATAAGTTAACCATTGCCAGCGGGCAGGTAGAACGCTTAACCTTCGCAGGGTCGTACAATGCCAGACCAAGACTTGCTCCTGATGGGCGCACTTTAGTTATGGTGCACCGCGATAAAGGCGATTTTCATATCGCTTCACAGGACCTGGTTACGGGCGACCTGAGAGTTTTAACACAAACGTATCTGGATGAATCCCCTACAGTTGCCCCGAATGGTGCTATGTTGATTTACGCAACCAAACAAGGCAGCAAGGGAGTACTGGCAGCTGTTTCGCTGGACGCGGGTGTGAAATTTTTACTGCCAGCAACTGTCGGCGATGTCCGAGAGCCTGCCTGGTCACCAAAATAAACAAGCTACATTTTAGTTACAGGAGAATAAAATGAAAAATCAACTGCTCAAGTATGGCGCTTTAATTACCGTTGTGATGGCGCTGTTATCGGGCTGTTCCTCGACCGGTACAGATACAACAGATACAGCGAGTGCCGGCACGTCAGTACCAAGCAGTCAGGTGTCTACAGGTTCGGTATCAACTGACGGCGTTACTGCTACGACATTGGGTACCGATACTGCTGTGCCACGGGTATTCTACTTCGAGTTTGATCGCGCGGTCCTCAATGCCGAATCTACCGCTGCGTTGCGCCTCCATGCAGAATGGTTGCGTGGCAATCCGGTCAATGTTCGTCTGGAAGGCCATGCTGACGAGCGTGGAACCCGCGAATACAACATGGCGCTGGGTGAGCGTCGCGCCAATGCCGTTCGCGATTTCCTTATTTCAGAGGGTGTGAATGGCAATCTGCTGGAAGTGATCAGCTATGGTGAGGAAAGCCCCGCTTCCCTGGATAGCAATGAAACTGCCTGGGCGTTGAATCGTCGCGTAGAAATGAAGTAATCGCGCTTCAGGCGCTGTTGCTGTTTTTTGCAAACGTCCGGTGTCCAACCACCGGACGTATTGTCTTTCTTGGGTAGCGTTTTCCCGTGCCATCGGTAGAGGATATCCCCATGCGTGTGACTGCAGTAGGTATTATTCTTTTCTCTTTCCTGCCCATTGTTGGTTTTGCCGCTGCACCCGTCTCTGAACTGGGTGGCCAGCCCCAAGCTACCTCTCCCAGAGTTGCCCCTGTTCCACCTACTGAACCTGCTCAGACACCCACCTTTAATGGGGGAGCTCAATATCAGATGCAAATGTTGCAGGAAGAAGTTCGTACTCTTCGGGGTATGGTGGAAGAATTGAGCCACGAAATCCGTCAGTTAAAGTCCCGTCAGCTGGATGACTATATGGACCTTGATCGGCGGCTCAGTGCTATTGCAGCCGGTGACTCGTCGGTGACCCCCACCCCAAATCGGGCTGATGGCCCTTCAGCTGAGAGCCCCTCTGCTAACAGTCCCGTTGCCGAAAGTGTCAATTCCGGCACGGATGAAGCAAAGCACTACAGCAATGCCTATGACCAGTTAAAAGCGGGCAAGACTGAAGATGCCATTGCCCTTTTTAAAAAACATCTCACCGATTATCCAGATGGCAAGCTGGTGGCCAACGCGCATTACTGGCTGGGTGAAATTTATCTGCTACAAAACGATCTCGATGCTGCCCGTCAGGCTTTCTCTGCCGTGGTAGAGCAGTATCCAGCAAACCGTAAGGCCTCTGACGCCGCCTTCAAACTCGGCCAGGTGTATTTCCTTATAGGTGATAAAGCGAAGGCCAAATCCCTGCTGGAAGCCTCCGCTGCGGGCAATGATAACGCCGCAACCCTGGCAAAACGCTACCTGGATCAACACTTTTAATCGGATGGCCTCCTGATTTTACAAATGTCGGTTAAACTGCGGCATTGATGACATGCAGTACCTCCCATGAACCCAACGTCTGTTCGCATTACTGAAATTTTCTATTCTCTCCAGGGCGAGTCGTCCACGGTTGGCCTGCCGACGGTTTTTGTGCGACTGACCGGTTGTCCGTTGCGTTGTCATTACTGTGACACGGAATATGCTTTCTACGGTGGCGAGCGTCGCTCAATCGAGCAAATTCTGGAAGAGGTGAGTACTTTTAAAGCTTCGCGGGTGTGTGTCACCGGGGGCGAACCGTTGGCCCAGAAGTCCTGCCTGTCTCTGTTGACAGCGCTTTGTGATAAGGGTTACCAGGTGAGTCTGGAAACAGCGGGTGCTTTATCTATCGCTGAAGTGGACCCTCGAGTGACCAAGGTGGTGGACCTGAAAACCCCTGCCTCTGGTGAGGTGAATCGCAACCTGTATGAAAATATTGCTTACCTGAAACCCTCCGACCAGATTAAGTTTGTAATCTGTGACAGGCGGGACTACGAATGGGCCCGGATGAAGCTCGACGAGTTAAGTCTGCCGGGCTGTGTCACTGACATCCTGTTTTCTCCGAGTTTCGGCCAGCAAGATGCCACTGAGCTGGCAGAGTGGGTGCTGAACGACAGGTTGCCGGTCAGGTTTCAGCTTCAATTGCATAAGTTGTTGTGGAAAGATGCCCCGGGACACTGAATGACTGTGAACGAAAATAACAGAGCCGTCGTGCTGGTATCCGGCGGACTGGACTCAACGACGGTACTGGCGCTGGCAAAAAGTCAGGGGTACAGCTGCTATACCCTGAGCTTTGATTATGGACAACGGGCTCAGGCAGAACTGGCCGCCGCCCGGCGCTGTTCTGAACAGCTGGGTGCCGAGGAACACAAGGTTATTAAACTGGATCTGAGGGCCATTGGTGGCTCTGCCCTGACTGATGACCGAATTGATGTGCCCGAGGAGCAGACCAGCGGCATTCCCGTGACTTATGTGCCAGCCCGCAATACGGTATTTCTCTCCATTGCATTGGGTTGGGCAGAGGTGCTTGGGGCGCAGGATATTTTTATCGGGGTCAACGCGGTGGATTATTCCGGTTATCCAGACTGTCGTCCCGACTACATCGAAGCCTTTGAAAAAATGGCTAATCTCGCCACCAAATCAGGGATTGAAGGGCATTACCTGCGAATCAACAAACCGCTGATTAATCTCACCAAAGCAGAAATTATCCTTCAGGGCACGTTGGCGGGTGTTGATTATGCAGAAACGGTCTCCTGCTATCAGGCGAACGAGCGAGGTTTTGCCTGTGGCCGATGCGATAGTTGCCGGTTGAGAATATCGGGATTTCAGGACGCCGGGTTGCCAGATCCTACCCGTTATATCGGTACAGAATAAACACTTGATTTTTGACTCCCCATAAGTAAGATATGCGCCTCTTCTG
>TARA_R110000850_G_scaffold40154_1_pt1 | contig 19924 bp, 19 predicted proteins | sample TARA_R110000850 | Tara Oceans TARA_R110000850 (sample SAMEA4397586) | marine metagenome | biome: Polar Biome; feature: [SRF] surface water layer (ENVO:00010504); material: water (ENVO:00002006), including particulate matter (ENVO:01000060) such as... | depth 5 m | reverse complement strand
CCTGCACACGCCTTTGGAAAGACGAAAGAATATGAGCGATTTTGAGATGATGGGCCTGCCACGCCGTTTGGTCAAAGCTTTGACCAACATGGGTATGACGGACCCGACCCCGATCCAGAAGCAAGCCATCCCGCATGCGATGAACGGCCGCGACGTGATGGGTCTTGCCCAGACCGGTACTGGCAAGACGGCAGCGTTCGGTGTGCCGCTGGTCGCCCAGATGCTCGAGATGGAGGCGCGGCCCGAACCGCGTACCGTACGCGGTCTGGTGCTGGCCCCGACACGGGAACTGGCCAACCAGATCATGGAGAACCTGAAAGGGTTCTGCGAAGGCACCCAGCTCAAGACGATGATGATCGTGGGCGGGCAGTCGATCAATCCACAGATCAAGCGGATGGAACGCGGTGTTGACCTGCTGGTGGCCACACCCGGCCGCTTGCTGGACCTGATGGATCGCCGCGCGGTGTTGTTGCACAAGACCACGTTCCTGGTATTGGACGAGGCTGACCAGATGCTCGACATGGGTTTCATCCACGACCTGCGCAAAATTGCTTCGGTATTGCCCAAGGAACGCCAGACCATGCTGTTCTCGGCCACGATGCCCAAGCTGATGAACGAGATCGCAAACAGCTATCTCAACAGCCCGATCCGTATCGAGGTCTCGCCTCCCGGCAAGGCGGCCGACAAGGTCACGCAGGAAGTCCACTTTATCGCGAAGGCCGAAAAGAAGGCTCTGCTGATCGAATTGCTGGGCAAGCATACCGAAGAACGAGCCTTGGTTTTCGGCCGCACCAAGCATGGTTGCGAAAAACTGATGAAGGATCTGGTAAAAGCCGGTTTCAAGGCGGCTTCCATCCACGGCAACAAAAGCCAAGGTCAACGTGACCGCGCTATTGAAGCGTTCAAAAAAGGGGATGTCACCGTATTGGTGGCGACCGACGTGGCAGCGCGCGGGCTCGATATTCCAGATGTCAAACACGTGTACAACTACGAATTGCCAAACGTGCCTGATAACTACGTTCACCGGATCGGGCGCACCGCGCGCGCGGGCAAGGACGGTGCAGCCATCGCGTTTTGCGCGCCAGATGAAATGGGCGAATTGAAGGACATCCAGAAAACCATGAAGGTATCCATCCCGGTCGCTTCTGGTCGGCCGTGGGAAGCGATGGATGAACCGGCCAAGCCGGGCAAGGGCCGTGGAAACCGTGGCCGTGGTCAGGGCGGGCGTTCCGGAAACGGGGGAGGCCGTCCCGGCGGCGGCGGCGGCGAAGGCAAGTCGGCCGGTGCCGCACGTCGCCGACGCAAGCCCGGTGGTGCGCAACGGGCGGCATGAATAACGCTGCCAGGCGTTTGATGCTCGGGGTGCTTTATACGTCGGTGGCGCTGCTTGTTGCAGTGCCACCGCTCTACCTGCTCATGACCGCACCGACATGTCCGACCGAACCATGCCAGATATCATCACGGTCCTACTTCACCGTCGACATGGCGTCTGTATGGTTGGTACCCTTCAGCATCGCGGCGGTTCTGCTCGTGCTCCTGTTCAAGCTGAAAAACCGCGCCTAAGCTCTTCCAAATGGCCCAAAATCCTCGCCCGCAGGGCGAAACCTGCGCCGGTTCCCACGGGCGCTACTCGGCTGGATCGGCTAACCAGCTGTCATCACGCCGCAAGATCCGCCCTAGGTATATCATCAACGCAAAGCCGATTCCGGCAAGGATCAACACCGACGCCACCAAGGGCGCTATCGTCCCACTGAACACCAGTCCTATCGGCGATGCGATGACCGCAGCCATCACCGTCGATGTGGCCCCGATCACAGACGCCGCCATCCCCGCGATGTGACCCAAAGGCTCCATCGCCAGAGCGTTCAGGTTGCCCATGACCAATCCGGCTTGGAAAAACAAACTCGCCTGCCATAACGCGAAAAAATAAAAGCCGAACGGTTCGGGCAGACTGCCCAGCCCAAGGGCCAGCATTATTGCCGACAGAATGATCTGAGCCCCAAGAGCCAGCGTGACGATCCGCAGCATTCCCAACCGTACCACCAGCAATGCGTTCAGCAGACTGGAGCTGCCCGATACCAGGGCGATGACGCCAAACCAAAACGGAAAACTCTCACCACGGTCATACACCTGGTCATAAATCGGCTGTACCAGCATCAAAACCGAAAACAAGATCGACAGCGCGAGTGTTTGCACGGTGATCGATACGCACACCATACGGTTACCGAATATTTCTTAGGTCGCCAGCCATAGCAAAGGCAACTGTAACGGGCGGCGCTTGTCTTTGGGCAATGTCTCGGGCAGGCGCAACCACATCCAGACGGCAGACATCGCTGCGAAAACGACGAACGATATAAAGATGCCGCGCCAGTCCGAGAACCTGATGATGACCGCGCCCAAAGCCGGGGCGAATGCCGGCACAATCACGAAGATCATCATCACAAAGGACATGATCCTGGCCATCTGGCGACCGGAAAAGAGGTCGCGGATGATCGCCAGGGATACCACCCTGGGCCCAGCGGCCCCCAACCCCTGAAGCACCCGCGCCGCCAGCATGATCTCGAGAGATTGGCTGGCCCATGCAATGGTCGTGCCCAGGATATACAGGAAAGCCCCGCCGTAGACGATGTTCTTGCGCCCGAATGCGTCTGCCAACGGTCCGGTTACAAAAGTGCCCAAGCCCAGCCCAAAGACAAAGGCGGTCAAGATCAGCGGGACGCGCTCGGGAGTGTCCTGGCTCAGATCTGCGGTGATTTGGGGCAGGGCAGGCAGCATCGCATCCGTGGAAAAGGCAATCGTTGCGAACATCATTGCAATCAAGGCAATGAATTCTGGCCGGCTCATGCGAAAATCGGGTCTATCGGTTGTCATCTCTGGGGGCCTCGTTTGCGACGGATCACAAGACGCAGCCCTCGCAGGGCATTCATAAGGCTACCTTACGGAATGTGCAATCCAATTTACCGCCCGCTTTAACGCCCGCGCAATGATCAGGCGGTCAACGCAGCCCGAGGATAGTCCGATTTCGGCACCGGCCAGGCCGTCGGGATCTCCAGAACCTGCACAATTGCGTCCAACCCCTCCAGTTCCTGGCGCGCCCCTTCGGGCAGAACCAGGATGGAAATGTCGTGGTTCACGATATCGCTCCATCGCTGTTCCCACCCGTCTACCGCAATGACCCGAGAGACAAAGCGGCAGCTTTCCAGCATGGCCCGGCGTGTCTTGAAAGGGGTATGGACAGGGGTGCCGAGGTACGAACAAAAATCATCCGTGGTACAGCCAACAATCAAATCACTGCCCAGTCGGGAAAGCCTTCTCAGCCATTGGGCATGATCTACTGTCAGACCGTCAAACGCGCCGTACGTCAGCACGTTGCGAACCGGTTGCCCGGTCGCCGCGGACGGCATCGTTCCGTGACCGGCGCGGGTGGGTGCACTCGTGTGTATCATTCTGCCTGCTCATTTTTTGGGGTCTTTGCCCCTTGATTACCGCGATTCTAGGCAGATTTCCCCTCAATGGCAAAAGCTTTATTGCATGTGAAAGATATCAGTCTGTCTTGCGCAGATCGGCCAACACCTTCTTCCACAGATCCGGTGGCTGAGCACCGGGCACGGCATGTCGACCCGCCACGATAAAAGTCGGCACCGATGTGATACCCATTTTACGGCTGTGTGCATCACGATCGCGGATGTCTTGAACGTCTGCATCCGTGTCCAAAAGCCTTGATACCAAAGACGCGTCCATCTCGATGACATCAGCGATATCGCACAACACCTCGGCATCTCCGATATCCCGCGCATCAACGAAATATGCTTTGAACAGCGCCGACACAGCGGCGGTCTGCCGTCCTTCGATGCCCGCCCAGTGAATAAGCCGGTGCGCATTCAACGTGTTCGGGGTACGCTGCATGGCTTCGAAATTGATCTTCAGCCCTGCCTTTTCGGCGTGCTCCACTACCGGAGCGTAGGCGCGCACGGCGGCTTCCTTGCCGCCGAACTTCCCCTCAAGATAGGCCCGGCGGTCCATGCCGGCCTCGGGCATGTCCGGGTTCAGTTGAAACGGATGCCATTCAATCACGAACGGATGATCGGGTTCGCTTTCCAACGCGCGGTCAAGATGGGCCTTGCCTATATAGCACCAGGGGCAAATCGGATCGGACATGATGTCAAGCTTGATAGGATCGGTCATTTATGTGCCTCATAGTTTGCGCGCAGGGTTCGACGCAACAGTTTGCCGTTGGCCCCCATTGGTAGCTCGGGCAGATGAATATAAACGCGCGGCTGTTTATACCGCGCCATGTTGCGTTCTGCATAAAGCGACAGTGCACTAGCGTCCAGAGCGACATCCGCCGTATAGAAAGCAGCGATGACCGTGACATCCGCCCTGACGTTGACTTCACAGACACCCACGGCAACGATGCCGGGAAATTTGGCAAGCGTCTGTTCGACTTCGATAGGGGATACGCGGAACCCACCGGCATTCATCATGTCATCATTGCGCCCCAGATAAGTGATCTGGCCATCGTCGTCCATGATGCCCTGATCGCCTGTCAAGAACCACTCACCCTGATATTTCGACTTCGTCAGCTCGGCTTGTCCCAGATACCCCAACATCAATCCCGGATCGCTTTTATGGATCGCAATCGTGCCCTCGGTTCCCACGGCGACGGGACCATCGGGGCCGATCAAGGCAACGCGGCGTCCGTCCTGGGGCCGACCCAACGTACCTTCACGGGCAGGGTGGTCCGGTGAGGCCGAGATAAAGGTCGAACATTCCGACATGCCGTAGGCTTCGTATATCTCGGTCCCGCTCGCCTCGCGCCATGCCTTGCTGACAGAAGCAGGCAGTTTTTCCCCCGCGCTCAACCCGTGTCGAAGGTCAGGTGCGTCGACCCGGGTGTTGCGTTTCAACATCTGGCGGTAAACGCCAGGGGCGGCTGCAAAGATGCTGGGCCTGTATCGTGTCATCAGCTCGGGCAGCACGTCGGCCGGGCTCCCAGCCGCGGGTATCAATGCCGTCGCCCCCCTGGTCCATGGGTCCATCAGCCCGGTACCCAACGTATAGGTCCAGTTGAACGCGCCCGCGTGCATCATGCGGTCGTCCTCGCGCAACCCGTACCATCCATCGAACATCATCTGCCGGGCCCAAATTGCGCGATGCGCGTGCATCACCGCTTGCGGGGTGCCCGACGTGCCAGACGTATAGATGATATAACCCAACCGGTCCGGATCACCCATATGCCACTGTGCCGGCGGCAGTCCGCGCATCTCACGCAGATCATCGACGGTGCAAATGCCCGCACGGGTCGGACAATCGATGCCGGGGTCGCGCAGGATTACTTTCGGGTTCAACACATCGGCGATGCGTGTCACCTCCGGCAAGGTCAGGGCCGCAGCGGTGGGGACAGGCACCAGACCGACGGCCAATGCCCCCAGATAGGCCAGCGGGAAGTCGACGGTGTTTCCAAGGCGCATCAACACCACATCGCCCGGAACCAACCCCAGCTCCAGCAGCCCCGATCCGGTACCACGCACCGCAGCCTCAAGCCTGGCAAAGCTCCAATCCTCTGTCCCACAGGGATCCACAACGGACAAAGCAGTCTTGTCGCCCAAACGTGTCGCGTGCTGCAATACATGGGCGGCCATGTTGAAAGAGCCGGGGCAGGGCGCATACCCTTCTGATCGCGAAATAGAATACATGGCTCATCGCTAGCCTGCGATGGCAGACGTTGCAAGCCAGATGGCGCAGGGATATAGGCGTCGTCATGTCGAAGGAAGCACCGAAATCCATGATCCAGATCGCACGCGAAAGCGGCGCGACCGAAACAGCGCCGCCTGTCGATCTCGGCGCACGCGTGCGCGAACTGCGCAAAGCCCGCAACTGGACCCTGGAACAGGCGGCCAACCAGGCGGGCCTGGCGCGCTCCACGCTAAGCAAGATTGAAAACGGACAGATGTCACCCACCTACGACGCCTTGAAAAAGCTTGCTGTAGGGTTGGAAATTTCAGTCCCGCAGCTTTTTACACCGCCCTCCGCAGGTCAGATAAACGGGCGCATGGCCATCACCAAGTCAGGCGATGGAACTGCCAAGGCCACGACCACCTACGAACACGAGCTGCTCGCCGATACCTTGCGCAAAAAACAGATGCTGCCCTATCGCGCCCGTATCCGCGCCCGAAATGTCGAAGAATTCGACGGCTGGGTCCGCCATGATGGCGAAGAGTTTTTGTTCGTGCTGACCGGGGTGATCAAGCTTTACACGGAATTCTATGAGCCTGTCGAAATGCGCCGCGGCGACAGCGCCTACTACGACGCCACGATGGGGCATAACGTCGTGTCAACCAGCGACGAAGATGCGACCATCCTTTGGGTCACTTCGCTCGCCTGACACGCCTCGGCCTCTTTCATTTTGCCTTTTAAACTCTCCCCGAAGGGGATCGCGGCGCGCGTATCGCACAGTGTCTCGCGGCCGGGCGGATGCACACCGACAGTGCGCATTCTTCGCTCAGTCTTGCGGATCGAGCCACCAGACCTCAGGCATAAAATTCGGGCCATCGCCGTATAGGGGCACGTGTTCGGGGTATTTCAACGCCGAGATATGGGCGATGCGGTCTTCGGTGAATTGCCAGAACGGGATAACATAGCGCCCCGCCGTCAGCACCCGGTCCAAAGCGTGCGTTGCGGCGATAAACTCGTCGTTGCTCTTGGCGCTCACCATCGTGTCTATCAGCGCATCGATCGCCGCGGATTTCACCCCCATCAGGTTGCGGCTTCCGGGTTGGTCCGCCGCCTCCGATCCCCAATAGTAGCGCTGCTCGCTTCCCGGGCTCAACGACAGGGCGCGGCGAAAGATCGCCATGTCAAAGTCGAATTCATTATTGCGCGCGACAAATTGTGCGTCATCCACGGCGTCGACGGTTACTGCAATACCCAACCGCTTCAACGCCTGGATATACAATTCGGCGATCGCCATGTTTTCAGTGCTGCCCTTGGATAGAAGGATGCTGAACGCCAGGGGGGTGCCGTCCGGGCCCCGCATGGTTCCGTCCGTGGCGCTATAGCCTGCCTCGCCGAGAGATCGCATCGCCGACCGAATCCCGGCCCTGTTGCGTGCCGACCCATCTGACACAGGCAGTGCATACCCCGCCACCGCGCCCGCGGGCAGCGTATCCTTATAGGGCGACAGCAGATCCGCCACGCGGCCCTGCGCTGGCCCGGGAAGCATCGCCAGCGGGGAGTTGGAAAAATACGACGTGATACGAGGCTGTGCGCCACCCGTCAGTGTTTCATTGATATACTCGAAGTTGAACGCGGCGATCATCGCATCACGTACTCTGATATCATCAAACGGTGCCCGACGCGTGTTCATTACAAAACCGGTCATGCCGGACGGTTTGCTATGACGAAAGGTGGATTTGACGATGTCGCCGCGTTGCACCGCAGGGAAGTCATACTGCGTCGCCCAGGTTTCTGCATTGAACTCGCGCAGCGCAGAAATCTCTCCGGCCTTGAACGCTTCGAACAGCACGTTCGCATCGCCATAAAAATCGAGCTTGATCTGGTCTATATTATGGGTGCCTTTGCGAAACGGCACATCTTTTCCCCAATACTCCGGATTGCGGGTCAGGGTCACCTGCTGGCCCGCCTCGTAATCGGTCACGGTATAGGGGCCCGAACCCATCGGAATTTCCGCCAGGGGGGCGTTGGCGAAATCGTGCCCTTCCCACTGGGCCTTGCTGAGAATCGGCCGCATGCCGGCCAAGAGCGCCAGTTCGCGATTATCGGTGTTGAAGGTCATACGCACGCTGCGCGGGCCGGTCTTGGTGATGCTGCTGATCTGGGCGCGTAATCCGTGATAGCGGGGGTGCCCTTGGGTGCCCAAAAGATCATAGCTGAAGATCACGTCTTCGGGTGTAACCGGTGTGCCATCGGCAAATCGCGCTTCGGGTCGCAACGTGAACTCCACCCACGAACGGTCCTCGGGGGTTTCGATCGATTCGGCCAAAAGACCGTAAAGCGCAAAGGGTTCATCCCAAGAACGCCCCATCAAACTTTCGTGAGTAAAGAACGGTAATTGCCAAGGCGCGGTGCCTTTGCGCACGAACGGATTGAGACTGTCAAAACCGCCGGTATTGCCCAATACGATCGAGCCACCTTTGGGCGCGTCGGGCCGCACATAGGGGAGAGACACAAAATCAGGTGGGAGAGCAGGGGTCCCATACATAGATATCCCGTGTGAGGGTTCGGCACTGGCAACCCCCGCAAAGAGAATCAGTGAAGAAACTGCCGCAACCGCCCGACACATCTGGAAAAAATAATCGGCCATTTTCGCAACAATCCCGCTTTGCCCTTGTTTTATTAGGTCATCTCTTAGCGACGCAGGCCCGCCAATTCAAACTTTAAGCTTGGATTACGGCGGCGAATTGCGTATAAAGAACTCACTGCTCGATAGGTTTCTTGCCTGTATGAAACCTGCCTCAATAACTCAACGTCCGCTTCGTGCGGACGTTTTTTTTTGTTTTAACGTGGGGCTAAGCCAAAAATGGCCGTCGGGTAGGGGTATCTGGGTCGATCCGCATTTAGGCGTTTTCTTTGCCAGAGGAGCGTTCCATTATGCAGTTGCAGAAAACACAGGAGAACACCATGGCCCATACCATAGATCTTTCAGGAAAAAATGCCGTTATCACCGGATCGAATTCCGGTATCGGGCTGGGTATCGCTTGGGCCTTGGCGCGGGCGGGTGCCGACGTGGTGCTGAATTCCTTCACCGATCGTGAAGAAGACCATGCGATTGCATCGAAGATAGCGACCGAAACCGGCGTCAACGCGCGCTATCTCAAGGCAGACATGTCCAAGGCTGACGAATGCCGCCAACTGATCACCGACGCAGGGTCGTGTGATATTCTGGTCAATAACGCCGGCATCCAGTACGTCGCGGCGATTCCCGAGTTTCCGTTGGAAAAATGGGACGCGATCATAGCCATCAATCTTAGTTCTGCGTTCCACACCACGGCTGTGGCGCTACCCATGATGCGATCCGCGGGTTGGGGACGGGTCATTAACATTTCGTCGGCGCATGGTCTTACGGCATCGCCGTTCAAGGCGGCATATGTGGCGGCCAAACACGGCATTGTCGGGCTGACGAAAACCACTGCGTTGGAAACCGCCCAGGAACCGATTACCTGTAATGCGATCTGCCCGGGATACGTTCTTACCGATATCGTGGAAAAGCAAATTCCCGATACCATGAAAAAGTATGACATGACCCGCGACGAGGTGATCAAGAACGTCATGTTGGAGCGCCAACCAAGCAAGGAATTCGCGACGGTGGAACAATTGGGCGGCACCGCGACCTTCCTTTGTTCCAGCGCGGCTGACCAGATTACCGGGACCACCATTAGCGTAGATGGTGGTTGGACAGCGCTTTGATCTCTCGGGGCGTCCACGGGACGGGGGATCGGCGTGACTAAAAAGCGTATTAATCTGGCGTTGCAGGGGGGCGGCGCACACGGTGCCTATACATGGGGAGTGCTGGACCGGTTTCTCGAAGAGAACGATCTCGAGGTTTGCGGAATTTCGGGAACGTCTGCCGGTGCGCTGAACGGAGCAGCGCTGAAAGCCGGTATGGTGAAGGGCGGCAGGCAAGCCGCCCGCGATAACCTGGCCTGGCTTTGGGCCAAGGTTTCGGCGGTTGGCGATCTGCATCTGAGCGGGTGGATGGCCCCGTTTGGTCTGGGCGCGATCAGTCAGGCGATGGCATACAGCTTTCCCGTCGCGATGAGCACCGCAGTGACGCAGATTCTGTCGCCTTATGCCTACGGGCCGCTATACCGGAACCCGTTGCAGGATATCGTCGAAGCGTTTGACTACGATCATGTCTGCAAGGTTCAGGGACCACGCTTTTTTGTCAGCGCGACCCGGGTGCGCGATGGCAAGATCAGGGTTTTTCATGGGGATGAGATCGGGCCGGATGCTTTGCTTGCCTCGGCCTGCTTGCCCACCTTGTTTCAGGCGATTGAGATTGACGACCCCAAGACCGGGCGACGCGAAGCTTATTGGGACGGTGGCTATACCGGAAACCCGGCGCTGTTCCCTCTGTTTTCGCGGGACCTGCCCGATGATATCGTAATCATCAATATCAACCCGCTTGAACGCGATGCCCTACCTACGACACCGCAGCAAATTCAGAACCGCATCAACGAGATCAGCTTTAATTCGAGCCTGCTGCGCGAACTGCGCGCGATCGAATTTGTCCAGCATCTGCTGGACCACGGGATGATCCAAGAGGGTACGATGAGCCGCGTTCGGATCCACATGATTTCAGACGATGACATGATGTCACAGTTGTCTACAGTCACGAAATCCTTTCCCAATCCGCTTGTTATCGAAGCCTTGAAAGAAGCGGGCCGCGCCTCGGCCGACAGCTTTTTGCAAGGCGATATCGACCATGTCGGGGTGCGCAGCTCTGTCGATCTGGTCAAGATGTTCAGCTAGGCGGCAGTACGTCGTTGACACTGTTGGGCGGCAGTTCATGGATCGCGGTGCTGCGCGAAGGCGGATAGACCAGACCCGCTGAAATCACGAGTTTCGCGGCGTCCTCGACAGTCATGTCGAGCTCCATGACTTCTTCTTTCGGCACAAACAACAAAAAACCCGACGTCGGGTTGGGTGTGGTTGGAACAAAAACACCGATCAACTGCCTGCTCTCACCGGCGCGTGTTGCAATCTCTCCCTTTGCGGGGATCGAGATGAACCCGAGGGCGAACATGCCTTTGCGCGGGTATTCGATCATGCAAGCTGTCTCAAAGCTCCGCTCGGTCTGTGCGAAAATCGTTTCCGAAATCTGTTTGATCCCGGAATAGATTGTGCGGACCACCGGTGTGCGGTTTACCAGACTTTCGGCAAAACGAATGAATGAGCGCCCGATAATCCCCTTGGCAAGCCACCCCACGACAATGGTGAAGAACAAGAATATCACCACCCCGATGCCGCGCACGTTGATTTGCGCGGATGGGTCGAGCCCGAAATAGGTCTGGATCAACCTGTCAGGGTGATACGCGACAGGCACCATCGGAAGCACAATCCCGTCGATCCAGCCGATCACGGTCCAGATCAACCAGATTGTCAGACCAACAGGGGCAATAACCACCAGACCGGTCAGAAAAGACGCCCGCAATCGCGCGAACATCGTCCGGCGCGGCGTGGGCATGGTTGGCGGCGTAAAAGGCGTATTCATTGCAGTTTTTGTTTTCTAACTAGTTAACAGGTCAGAGCTAGGGCGTTTGATACCCCGCTACAATGGAACGCCCCCATATAATTGAACTTTATGTGTCTTTTATTGCAAGAATTGTGGAAATTTCAGCCGCAAAGCGTGCGTTGTTGCGCACCAGCGCTATATTCGCAGTCAATGACCGGCCCTCGGTCAGTTCATAGATACGCTGTAACAGAAACGGGGTCACGTCCTTGCCTTTGACCCCTTGGGCATCAGCTTCCGCTTGGGCGGCTTGAATGATCGGGGCCAACTGGCCGACTGGAATTTCGTCTGCTGCACCAATGGGGTTCGCGATCAACTGCCCACCCCGTAACCCCATCATTATGCGGGTTTTATGAGCAGACGCGATTTGCGCTGCACTGTCCATCCGCAGCGGTGACTTCAGCGATGACGTTCTGCTCCAGAAGGCAGGAAAACTGTCTTGCCCAACCGTGATTACCGGCACACCTTGGGTTTCCAGCACCTCAAGGGTTTTGGGCACATCCAAAATCGCCTTGGCCCCGGAAGCAACCACGGTGACCGGCGTCTGTGCAAGCTCCATCAGATCGGCGGATATGTCGAAACTTTCCTCGGCACCGCGGTGTACGCCGCCGATGCCGCCCGTGGCGAACACCTCTATCCCGGCCAAGTGGGCGGCTATCATGGTCGCGGCGACGGTCGTGGCACCGGTGCCCTTGGTGGCGATGCACGCAGCGATGTCTGCGCGTGAAAGCTTGGCCACGTTGCTTGCCTGCGCAAGCTGAACAAGCTGACCGTCTTCCAGCCCGATATGCAGGACCCCGGCCACGACCGCGATGGTTGCAGGGGTGGCCCCGGCACCGCGCACATCGGCCTCGACCAGGCGGGCGACCTCGAGGTTCTGCGGATAGGGCATGCCATGAGTGATGATCGTGCTCTCCAGAGCGACGATGGGGCGGCCTTCGGCATGGGCTTTCGCAACTTCAACAGACCGGGATAAGGGGATCATATTTTCGTTTCTCCTGAAACATACTGCGCTGCGGCAGTCAGCGCTTGCGCCAGCGCCGCCTCAGGGTCGGCCCCGTGAAGTTCGGCGGCAATATGCGCGGCCATAAAGGTATCGCCCGCGCCGGTGATACGGGCAACGGTGACAGAGGGCGGGCTTTGGGTCACCAGACGATCGGTCATGGCCATCGTGGCGCAATTGCCGCCGTCGGTAACCACCGCGCGCACCGCCCCGCGATCCAGCAAGGCACGTGCCGCCGTGCGGGAATCACCGAACTCCGTCTGGCACAGCAACCCTGCTTCTTCTAGGTTCACGTATAATGTTCCGCGGCTGGCCTGAAGAAAGGGCACCAGGCGCAGGGCCTTGCCGGGGGATGCAGGCGCGACACGCAGATCCGCCTGAGCCAGCAACGGGCTGTGGGCCATTATCGAAAGCAGTTCCAGCGTCAGGTTTCCATCCAATGCCACCGCACCGTGATATGGTCCGGGCAATGTGCCATCTGCAAGCGGTCGCAAGATCTTGTCGCCCGCGGCCTCAAGAGAATGGGCGTCGGCGATCGCGGCGATCAATCCGTTCGCACCCTCGACAGCCATATAGCGGTCGGTCGGCAAATCATCGGATCGGTAGATGTAGTCCGTGTTGAGCCCGCGTAGTATGCATGCGGCGATCAGTTCATCGCCTTGGGTGTCGCGCCCGACCGCGCTGATCAAGGCGGGCGACATGCCGAACCTTGCCAGCGCCATTGCGATGTTCAACGCCACTCCGCCCGGCAGTCGGGTGATCCGCCCCGGCATATCAGAACCTTGGCGCATGGCAGTATCGGCACGGCCGATTATGTCCCACAGCACAGAGCCGATGCAAAGTATGTCTGGTACGTCCCTCATGGCGCACCTTGTGCCCAGACCAGGCTGGTTGCGCAAGCCCCGTTAGGGGATGGGTTGTACGGCAGAGCGCAGCGGTGGTGTGGTGCGCTGTATCGACAAGGCGCGCAACCGACTATTTCTGGGGAACCGCGAAAGTCAGGGATGCCCAAAGGCTTTCCCATTGCGGACTGTCTTTGGTCTTACCCACATCGGGGGCAGGGCGCAGCACGACTGAATCAACCATGTAAGTCATGCCAGGGACCACCGGAAACGTCGCGTGGCCGTTATCATCGGTACGGTATTTGGTAACCGTGACCTGTTTGTCGGCATCACGTTCGTAGACTTCGATCTGCACGTCCTGGCGGGGAGCCTGCTGATAGGTCAGAGCGATTTCCATCTGATCGTTGAAATCCGCGTCGTAGGGGTTGGTGATTGCCGTCAATTCGGTTTCCATACCCATCGCGCTGTCGTTGCCCCGCCCGTCGCCGACCGCGATCAGCGCTTTTGAATAGCGGCTGTAGCGTTCGCGCACGTGGTCTTGCGGATATCCCGCTGCCTGGTGTTCGGCGACGGCGGTTTTGAAGTCCTTGTGTTCGGTGAAGCCGACAAAGGTTTCCCAGTCGTCGTACACCAGAGAGGTCGGCGATGCCTCGTGAACCACGGTCAGCAATCCGTCGCGCGGCGGAGCGATAATACGCAACGCGGGGATGTCGCCCAGACGACCCGCGACCGGCACGACCTTGCCTTCAAAGCTGAGATCGAACCGGTTGGTGCGATTGGGAAAATACGGGAGCTTGGCCCCGTCGAAAAGCTGGCCGTTGCGCAAGTCAGTTGTCATTTCAGCACCGGGCTGTACTTGATACGCGGGTGCCTCTAGCCAATATTCGTGCGCCGTGGCCGCGGAAGCTGATACAGCACAGACGACAGCGATAACAAAACGGGATAAAAACATGCACAAGACCTTTTCTAATCTGATGGTAAAGCTGACCTATGCGCTGATTTTGTCAAGTGCCGTGTTCGCGGGGTCCGGCGGAGGCGTCCGCGCGCATGAGGTCATGCCAACCATCGCGGACCTGTCGGTTTCGGACGGGAGCGCCCATTTGACGCTGCGCATCAACCTCGAAGCATTTCTGGCCGGCATCGACCTGGATACGGTGGTCGATACAAATAACGCTGAAAATGCAGGGGATTACGACAGTTTGCGGGCGCAGCCCGCGGGCCAGATCGCGGCGCGTGCGCCTGAACTTCTTGACACCTGGAACAAATTGCCGGTGCTGCGGGCCGACGGACAACCCGCGGTGCTGGAAACAGTGTCGATCACCATTCCCGAAGATGTGAACATGAGCCTGCCGCGTGTCGCGCAATGGGAACTGACGGCACCTGTGCCCCCCGCGACAAACGGCATCGTGGTATCCTGGCCAGCGGGGGCGGGGGCGCTGGTGGTGCGCCAGCAAGGCGTCGAGGAACCCTATACCGGGTATCTGGAAGGAGGGAGCCAAAGCCCCGAGATCGTTTTGGGTGGCGGTGGCCAGCAAACTGCATGGCAGGCTTTCACGACCTATATCCCTGTGGGCTTCGACCATATTGTTCCCAAGGGCCTGGACCATATCTTGTTCGTTTTGGGACTGTTCTTTCTCTCGAGCCATATCCGCCCGTTACTGTGGCAGGTGTCGGCTTTCACCGCTGCCCACACCGTCACGCTGGCGCTTGGTGCCATGGGCTGGGTGGCGGTGCCTGCGTCGATTGTCGAGCCGCTGATCGCCGCATCGATTGTATATGTCGCAGTCGAGAATATTTTCACTTCCAGGCTGTCGCGGTGGCGTCCTTTGGTGATCTTTGGATTTGGCTTGCTTCACGGGCTTGGCTTTGCATCGGTGCTTGGCGCGTTCGGTCTGCCGCAAGATCAATTCATTCCGGCATTGATCGGCTTTAATATCGGGGTCGAGATTGGCCAGCTTACGGTCATCGCGATCATCTTTCTTTGTGTCTGGCAGGCACTGCGAGTGGCGCGGGGACAAGGCGCGGAGCGGATGGCGAAAGTGTTGTACCTGACGTTGGCCGCTGTGGCCCTGGGGCTGAGCCTGATGCCGATGCCGCGGCTCGCCCAAGTACTGGATGCGCCGGTCGCACTGTTCCTGATCCCCGGGGCTTTGATTTTCGGCGCTTGCTTTCTGTCGGTACAGTTTCGGCATACCGCAGAGCCATATCGACGTTTCGTGGCCGTGCCGGCCTCGATCGGCATCGCGCTTGTCGGAGCGTATTGGTTTGTCGAGCGGGTGTTCCTGTAACACCCGCCGCGAGGCTTAGTTCATCGCGGCGATGAGATCCGCCAAAGCCGACACCGGGTCGTCAGTGTTCCAGATCTCTTCTCCGACACCGAAAAAATCCGTGTAGGGCCCGAGGCTGCGGATCAGGTCTGTATCCAGGCCGCCTTCGGCAACAACCGGCACTTCGATCACTTCGGACCACCACTGAAACAGGTCCAGTTCAGCATGGCTTCCGTCATCCAGCGCCGAGGCGAGCACCGGGCCGAAGCTGATATAGTCGGCACCGGCTTCGCCAGCGGCCATGCCGTCGTGCCGCGAGCCGCCGCAAAAGCTGCCGACAATCGCGTCTTCCCCCAAGGTTTTGCGCGCATGACGGACAGAGCGCGCAGCATCGGTCAGGTGTACACCGTCAAGCCCGATCCGTTCAGCAAGCAATGTGTGATCGGCAATCACCAGAGCAATGTCACGGGCATCGGTCACCCCCCGCATGGCGTCGGCCGCGCGCAGGAGGCGGTCTTCGTCGCGGGTGCTGAGGGCGAGCCGCACGCAGGCAACCGGGTGCACATCCAAGACGCGCGCCAACAGGTCGGGAAAGGCGGAGAGTTCGATCTCGGGCGGGGTAATAAGGTAAAGCTGCGGTTGATCGGGCGTATCCATGGCGGGCTGTCCTTTGCATTGTTGCGCGTCAATTAGCGGATCGGCACGGGAAAGAAAAACTTTTATGCCTTCGGCGAGGATTTTTTACCATTTGGAACAGGCCGGGCTGCTTGCGACGGCTGGTGGTGGGGGATATGAGGCGAAAATGGAAAACAGTTTGGAAAATCCCAAGATACCGGCGTTTGTTTTGGTGCGCCCGCAGATGGGTGAGAATATCGGTGCCGCGGCGCGGGCCATGTGGAACTTTGGGTTGGACCAGATGCGGATCGTTGCACCGCGTGACGGCTGGCCGAACCCGTCAGCCGTGGCGCTGGCGTCGGGTGCCGGACGATTGCTGGACCAGGCTGTGATTCATGATGATGTGGCGCATTCGGTGGGCGATGCGGCATTCGTGTTCGCGACAACGGCGCGGAGTCGTGATTTGACCAAGCCGGTTTTCAGCCCTGAAGCGGCGATGACCAAGGCGGCGGAACTGATTTCCCAGGGTCGAAGGGTGGCGGTCTTGTTCGGGCCGGAGCGGGCCGGGTTGGAGAATGATGACATAGCGCGCGCCAATGCCCTTGTTTCGGTACCTGTGAACCCCGAGTTTGCGTCGCTTAACCTTGCGCAATGCGTTTTATTGATGGGCTATGAGTGGATGCGGGCACAAGGTGCGGTCGTTCCCGAACAGGTGGAAATGGCCGGTACTGTGTGGGCTGAAAACAGTGAGATCGAGCATCTAGCGCGGCATTTTGAAGACCGGCTGGATGCGGCCGGTTTCTTTTACCCCGAGCACAAGGCCGCCAGCATGAAGGTCAATCTGCGCAATATGTGGTCACGTCTGCCACTGACGCGGGCGGATGTGCAAACGCTGCATGGTACCCTGCGACAGATGGTACGTTGGAAAGAGCGCGGCTAGACCTTTGGGGGCTTGTGGCTTAGTTCTGCGTAGAAACCAGCGGATAAGAGGCAACATGGCCGAGAAACGTAAGCTTTTCGAAGAGGTAGGCGACGCGCAGGTCGTGCGTCCGCCCGCAGATACCGGGATGATCGACAGGGGAAGAGGAGGGGCGCGGGGCACCATTCGCCTGTGGCTTTTCGTGTTGTTTGCCCTTGTTTTCGTGATGATAGCGGTTGGCGGGTTGACGCGGCTGACCGATAGCGGGTTAAGCATTACCGAATGGAAGCCATTTACCGGAGCCATGCCCCCCTTGAGTGAGGCCGATTGGCAGGCGGAGTTTGCGAAATACCAGGCGATCGACGAGTTTCAGGTGCAAAACTCCTGGATGCAACTTTCTGATTTCAAGGCGATTTACTGGTGGGAGTGGGGGCATCGCCAGCTTGGCCGTCTGATCGGTATGGTTTGGGCGCTCGGCTTCCTGTGGTTCCTGGTGCGGCGGCAGATACCGGTCGGCTGGACCGGGCGGTTGCTGCTGCTTGGGGGGCTTGGCGGGCTGCAAGGGGCGATTGGCTGGTGGATGGTGTCGTCCGGCGTGACCGTTGGCCAAGCGGTTCTTGACGTGGCGAGCTATCGGCTTGCCACCCATCTGGGTCTGGCATTCATCATTCTGGGGGTAATCACATGGTATGCATTACTGCTTGGGCGGACCGAACGGGATCTGATGCAGGCGCGCCGTACAAAAGAGCGCAGGCTGTTTGGCATGTCGACCGGGTTGCTGCACTTTGCTTTTCTCCAGATACTTCTGGGCGCATTGGTGGCAGGTATTGATGCGGGGCGGTTTTTTATCGATTGGCCGCTCATGCAGGGACAGTTTTTTCCACCCGATGCGTTCAATATCGCTCCGATTTGGCGGAATTTCTTTGAAAATCCGGGACTTGTGCAATTCATGCATCGCATGACGGGGTATCTGTTGTTCGCTTTTGCCATCGTGGTCTGGTTAAAGGGCCGAAAGTCGGCGCATGGCACAACCCGGGCTGCGTTCAATCTGATGCTGATCGCGATGGTCGCGCAGGTCGCGTTGGGCATTGTGACTGTTTTGAACGCGGCACCGGTACATATCGCGATTGTGCATCAGGCGCTTGCAGTTGTGGTGTGGGTTTTGATCCTGCGGGTCAGATTTTTGAGCGGTTATCCCGTTCCAACATCCCTGAGAGGACATAAACGATGACTGCCTTTGATGACCTGATGGCGTTCCAGCGCGAAACCGAAGCTTTGGCCCAGGTGGCAGGCCGCTTGAGTTGGGATCAGGAAACCGTGATGCCGCGCGGCGCAGCCCCGCAAAGAGCAGAAGAAACGGCAGCTTTGGAAACCGTACTGCATGCACGGCGGGTCGATCCGAAGGTTGGGGAGTGGCTTGCGATAATCGACGAAGCGCATCTGGACGATGTCGGGCGCGCCCAACTTCGCCACATCCGCCGCAGTCGCGAGCGCGCCATCAAGGTACCGGCGGCTTTGGCATCTCGCCTCGCGCGCGTCACATCGGAAGCGCAGGGTATTTGGGCCGCAGCACGGGCCGCCGAAGACGTTCAGGCCTTTGCGCCCACGTTGTCAGAGGTCATTACCCTGAAGCGTGAAGAGGGGCTGGCGTTGGCCGCGGGCGGCGACGTCTACGATGCAATGTTGGATGACTATGAACCGGGTGCAACCGGCGCGGAGCTTGAGGCGATGTTTGGTGCGTTACGGCCCGAACTGTCACACTTGCGCGAAGCCGTCCGAGAAGCTGAGGCACCCCCCCAGTTGGCGGGGCGGTTCGACGAAGCCGCGCAGATGAAGTTGACGCGACAACTGGCCAAGACCTTTGGGTATGATATGAGCATGGGGCGCGTGGATAAAGCCGTGCACCCGTTTTCTAGCGGGTCTGGGCTGGACGTGCGGATTACCACACGGACCAATGAGGTTGACCCCTTCAATTGCTTCTATTCCACGATCCACGAGGTCGGACATGCATGCTACGAGCAAGGTATCGACAAAGCTTATTTACTGACACCGTTGGGGGCTGGGGTGTCGATGGGGGTCCACGAAAGCCAAAGCCGGATATATGAAAACCAGCTGGGCAGGAGCCGCGCCTTTACCGGCTGGTTGTATAGTCAGATGCGTGACGCATTTGGTGATTTCGGCGTGGCAGACGAGGATGTATTTTACCGCATCGTCAATAAAGTTTCCGACGGCTATATTCGCACCGAAGCTGATGAATTGCAGTATAACCTGCACCTTTTGTTGCGCTTTGACCTCGAGCGAGCGTTGATGCGGGGGGACCTTCAGGTAAGCGAGCTCGAGGCCGCTTGGAATGATCGCTTCAGCGCTGATTTCGGTTTTGAGGTCGACAAGCCGTCAAACGGGGTGCTGCAGGACGTACACTGGTCTGTCGGTTTGTTTGGTTATTTCCCGACATATACATTGGGGAATGTTTATGCTGGATGTCTCTATGATGCGCTGCGGGAGGACATCCAGACGTTGGACGCCGATTTGGCCCGCGGAAACACGTCTGCCGCAACGGGGTGGCTAAGGCAAAAGGTGCAGGTTCACGGCGGTTTCCATGAACCCCGGCAATTGATTGCGCAAGCGGCCGGAAAGCCCGTCACTGAGGCGCCTTTGCTGGCATATTTGCAACGCAAGTTCAGCCAGCTCTACTGCCTTTAATACGCCAGCTTTATCTGGCGAAAGGTCGACCCAGATAATGCAGGTTTCTAGAGAGCTACACGTGTTTAAATCGCCTAAATCCAAATAATCACAGGTTTTTTTTGTGTACTTTGATCAGTTTTGAGATTGCGAACTCTCGAAATGACTTGGCATCCCGGGAAGAGAAGTTTAAGGCTGGTTTAAGAACATTCCAAGTTGCCGTAAATTCCGATGCAGATCGCGTTTTAGGTATTTGCCATGGTGGCTTGACTATGTAATATTAGAGCTAATATGTATTTGATTATAATCTGGAGATCAAAAATGAAACGTTTTACAGCCTTCGCA
>TARA_R110000850_G_scaffold116167_2_pt1 | contig 19947 bp, 15 predicted proteins | sample TARA_R110000850 | Tara Oceans TARA_R110000850 (sample SAMEA4397586) | marine metagenome | biome: Polar Biome; feature: [SRF] surface water layer (ENVO:00010504); material: water (ENVO:00002006), including particulate matter (ENVO:01000060) such as... | depth 5 m | reverse complement strand
GACGCATGGTGCGGTAATTGTGAATCGATAAATGCCTTGTCAAATGGAGACTTCTGTTCAAGCTCTTTTGCACTGTCCATGCCAAACATACTGCGTTCATGAGGATGTGGTTCCGTCGCGAGTTTTGCGGAGCTATCAAGATCATCAAGAATTGAATCAAGTGTCTTGATCTCTTTTTCCTGATCCTCGATCATATTTTTTGCGAAATCCACAAGGTCCTTATGCTCACCTTTATTAACAGCAACCTCGGCCATTGAAATAGCCATTGCGTGATGAGCTGCCATCATATTGACAAAGCGTATGTCAGAGTATTCTCCGTTATGGATAAGACTTGCAGGCGCTTGAGTTTGGGATGTCATATCTGTTCTCCTTTTTGTGATAGTTACCAACGTAGGAAAGCAGACTTAGTTCCGCAGCGGCTAAACTTGTGGTTGTAATCATGCACTGACCTGATACCCCGAGTTAGAATTCTCTGGGCCGGTGGTGGCAATCAGTTGGTGCAAAAGTTTCATAGTTCATCGCGGTCCGGGGCGCTGATGCCGCTTACCAGCAAAACTGAACCAATCGTGGCGAAACGCTATAGCTGCGTCAACGTTGGTTTAATGTTTGGCAGCCGACCATAAGTCAGGACAGGGTGGTCTAAATCAGGCCATGACCTCTTCCAAGGACAGAAGCAGTAGAAAACCAATGAAGAACATTGCGGCGACCCATGGCTTATCCGGGGTCTCATGTGCTTCGACCAGCAGCTCCTCCGTTACAAGGTACAACAATGCTATCAATCCAAAGCTTAGAAAGGCGGTAATATATTGGTCAGGTAATCCGGCTATTGGCGTAGCGACCAAGGCACCTAGCGGGAGTAACAAAATCAAAGCCGCGATTACCAGAACGATGCGCACACGCGATTTTACAGTTTGTGAAAGCTCCGTGGTTACCGCCAACCCGAGGAAAAGCACCTCTACGCTGAGTGCGATAGTCAAAAGCAGCCCCGCTTTAGCCCCTGCCGCAAAAGCAATGCCCAGGACCAGTCCGTCAATCAGGATGTCCACGCCGACGAGGGTAAGCAAACCTGCGGGGCCTTCAATGACGCGCTCTAACCGTCGAATTGCCAGCATAACGCCAATCCCTGCAAAACCACCTATTAACGTCGCGACCAATGCCCCGCTATGCACCACATCCGGCATGATCTCACCCGCGGCAGCGGCAAACACGACGCCTGCGGCAAAATGTTGGATAGCGCTGACAAGGATCGGCCCCGGTCGAACGTTAACCGCGATAATCGCTCCCAGAATTGCAATTGCTGCGGGAATTAAAGTGTAGATCCAAGCAGGGGTCATATCAAGCTCACGCGCCGATTCCTTCATGGTCTGTCAGGCATTCTGAATGGTCGCGCAAAACCTCAAGAACCTTGCAGTCAGCTACGCTGTCTCCTTCGCATTCTGCGACCATGCGCTTGAGTTCTTTCTTAAGCGACTGAAGCCGCTTCAGACGCTGTTCAACTTGGCGAAGCTGGCGGCGGGCAATTGAATCGACCTCTGCGCACGACCGTGACGGATTATCGGATAGTTCCAAAAGCTCTCGGATCGAGTCGAGAGAAAACCCCAGTTGCCGCGAGTGTCTGATAAAGGCTAGCCGATCAAGATCCTTTTCAAAATACCTGCGTTGCCCGCCCGAGGTCCGACCCGCCTCGTTCATCAGCCCGATCTGTTCGTAATACCGGATAGTCTGCACCTTTGTTCCCGTCTGACGAGAAAGTGCGCCAATTGCAAGCATGGCTGCCCCCTTGTGTATCCAAAGCCCGAACTCTACCAAGGCTGTAGCTTATTGACTGTAGAACGAGTGGGAAATCAAAAAGGTTCCACTTTATGTGCGAAGCAAATTCCAACGACTGATTTCTTGCCTAAACCCCTGTTCGCTTTAGCTTGAACCAAGAACACGTCGTCAGAAATTACGGATATATACAGGCAGTGGACAATTTACAGGTAAATGTAGGGCCGGTTGTGCAAAGCGGGGCCGACCACATGACTGCACACCGCGCCAGATCGCGGACCACGCGTTAAGATGGATCATTTCGCTACCTTATCACCAGTTGCACTTGGGTTTCTGGGAAGCCTTGCAGCCGGGCTGATGACTGCGGTCGGGGCTGCACCGGTGCTGTTTGGTCGCACACCTTCGCGCAAGTGGCGCGATACCTCGCTGGGCTTTGCGGCTGGCGTAATGCTCGCCGCGTCGTTTTTCTCGCTTATCATCCCGGCACTCGATGCTGCCGAAGTGCGATATGGCGATGGGGCGATACCAGCATTGATTGTCTGCGTTGCGATCCTTTTGGGTATGGGGACCGTCGCTGTGGTCAACGAAGTGATACCGCATGAACATTTCAGCAGCGGTCGCGAAGGCCCAGAGGCGGTTTCGTTAAGGCGGGTTTGGCTGTTCATCATCGCTATTACCATCCACAATGCGCCCGAAGGCCTGGCCGTCGGTGTGGCGTTCGGTGCAGACGGGTTTACTGGCGGTTTTCCTGTCGCTTTGGGGATCGGGTTGCAGAACGCCCCCGAAGGTCTGGCCGTCGCCGTTGCCTTGTTGGGCGAACGATATTCGGCGGGTCGGGCGTTTGGAATTGCCGCGCTGACAGGGTTGGTCGAACCAATCACCGGTTTTCTCGGTGCGGCGCTGATTGTCGTGGCGCAGCCTGTTTTGCCTTGGGGTTTGGCGTTTGCAGCGGGGGCCATGCTGTATGTCATCAGCCACGAGATCATTCCTGAAACCCACCGCAGCGGTCACCAAAAACAAGCAACCACCGGATTGGCAATCGGCCTTGTAGTTATGTTGTTTCTGGACGTTTGGTTGGGATGATCGTCGGGCCGATATGGCGGTTACCTACGGCGGTCTGTCTCTCTGACACGCCACCGTAGGTAAATTTCATGCCCCCCCCAAGGAGGTGCCACGCTCTCCTAGATCTGGGCAACCGGAGTAGAGGCTACATCATGTTCGTGCGCAGCCTCGACCAAGGAATGATGGCCGCCGGGTCTAGGAGCAAACCAGCGATGCAAAGCGGGCATCACCAGTAGGGTAAGGACGGTGGATGACACCAACCCCCCTGTCACCACCGTCGCCAGTGGCCGCTGTACTTCGGCACCCACCCCTGACGCGAACAGCAACGGCGCCAGCCCCAGGGCGGTTGTCATGGCGGTCATCAGCACGGGACGCGCCCGCAGGCCAGCGGCATCAATCGCCAAGCGATCCAAATTATGGCCCGCCCGGGCGAAATCATCCATGAAGCTGACCAAGACCATACCATTTCCCAAGGCGATACCGAACAGAGCGATAAAACCTACGGTTGCCGGGACCGACACCGGTAAACCGGTCAGCCACAAGGCCAAGGCTCCGCCGGTCAATGCCAACGGGATGTTAAGCAGGATCAACACTGCCGATTTAAGCCGACCAAAGGTAATCAACAGGATCAGCAGCACGATGCCCAGAGTGATCGGAATGACCACAGCAAAGCGGGCGTTTGCCTGTTGTTGCAACTCGAATTGTCCCCCCCAGACCAAGCGATAGCCCGGAGGCAGCGCCAGTTTCTCATCCGTCAGTTTTTGTGCCTCGACGACGAATGATCCGATATCACGCCCCCGAACATTGGACTGAACCGTGATAAACCGTTCGCCATCTTCCCGGGTGATCTGCCGAGGTCCAATAACAGTGTCGATATTCGCCACCGTATCCAATGGCACCTGCGCCCCGGCAGGTGATTCAAGCACAATGCGACGGATCGCTTCGGGGGTGTCTCGGCTGTCCTTGTCAAACCGGACGACAATCGGAAATTGACGCACACCTTCGAATAACGATCCCGACTCGGCACCGCCTACAGCTGCACGCAACCCGTCCAACGCATCTTCGACATTTAACCCGTAACGCCCAAGGGCCGACCTATCCATGGTCACCACAAGTTGCGGCGCTCCGGTAATCTGATCCGCCTGCACCTCGGCCGAACCCTCGACCTGTTGCAACAAAGATTGCAGAACTTGCGATTTTTCCAGCAGAATCTCTGAGTCCGGACCAAAGATCTTGACCGCGAGCTCTGCCCGGGTACCGGTCAGCAATTCATCGACCGACATGGCAATGGGTTGACCTATGTTGACGACGACGCCGGGATAGGTCTCCAGATCCTCGGAAATTGCCGTCCTTAGATCTTCGGCAGACATTCCGTCACGCCATTCATCTGCCGGGTTCAATTCAATGAACGCCTCCGCGCTGTTGGTGGGGTCGGCATGGGCACCGACTTCCCCCCGTCCCACACGGGTGACGATGGATTTGATTTCGGGAAAATTCTTCAGCAGCCGTTTTTCAACCCGAGTTGTCGTCTGAGCCGCCTCGGTCAACGATATTGACGGAGCCATCGTCAAGCGCATCAAGATATCGCCTTCCTCAAGCGAGGGCGTGAACTCAGATCCCAGACGCGACCCCGCAAATCCCCCCGCAGCCAACAGCACACCACATAGAACGATCGCCAGAAAACGGTTCCGCACGAAAAAGCTTGCGGCATAACTGACCATTGCGGCGATACGCCCGGGTTTATCCGGCTGACCCGAACCTTTCTTCGCTGATTTGCGCATCAATGAGAACGCCATCGAAGGCGCGATCAATGCCGCGTAGAACAGCGACCCTGTCATGGCAAGCGCCGCCGCTGCTGCCAAGGGTCGGAAGGTCTTGCCCTCGACCCCCTGCAACGAAAACAGGGGTAGAAACACGACGATGACAACCGCAACCGCCGCAACCAAGGGGGCTATCACCTCGGCGGTGGATCGGGCGACCAGCGTCCGCGGGTCTTCGGGTTTGCTTTGCTCTTGAAAGCCGCGGTCAACGTTTTCGGCGATGACAATCGCGCCGTCGACCATCATGCCGATGGCGATGGCCACGCCCCCCAGAGACATCAGATTGGCGCTGATGCCCAGAATACGCATGGAAATAAAGGCGAACCCTACGGAAAACGGGATCGACAGAACAACCACCAGACTGGGCCGCCAACCGCCAAGAAAAACGAACACCACCAACGCCACCAGCAGCGCCCCCTGCCACAAGGCCGTTGTGACCGTTGCCGACGCCTTGTTTACCAACGTGCCCTGATCATAGTAGGGAACCGCTTCAACGCCTTCTGGCAAACCCGAGTTGATTTGCTCAAAGCGTTCCTGCACCCGCGCGATCACGTCAGAGGTATTCGTGCCGTAAAGCTTCAGAACCAGCCCGGCCACGACTTCACCCTCACCGTTTGCGGTTGCAAGGCCCTGCCGCACGCCGCCCCCGACGGATATGGTCCCCAGATCCCGCACGCGCACGGTGCGACCATCTTCAACACTAACAACTATCTCTGAAAGATCCTGGATTGACTTGGCCAGACCAACGCCGCGCACGGTATATTGCTCGGACCCGATTTCGAGGAACTGCGCCCCTTCGGTCTTGTTGCCCCGTTTCAACGCTGCGATCACATCGGCAATCTGGATATCATAGGCGAGCAGTGCATCCGGATTGAGCGTGACCTGATACTGCTTCTCATACCCTCCCAAAGACAGGACCTCAGTAACGCCGGGCACTGTCTGTAGCTGATATTTGATGATCCAATCCTGTATTTCGCGCAGCTCTACCAGGTCACGCGAACCGGTCTTATCTTCCAGGCGGAAGTACAGGATGATCCCCAGCCCGGTCGATATTGGCCCCATTTGGGGATCACCGAACCCGTCAGGAATATTGCCGCGGGCTTCCGCCAGCCGTTCGCCAACAACCTGACGGGCAAAGTAGACATCCGTACCGTCTTCGAAATAGATGTTTACAACCGATAGTCCGAAGTTCGAAACCGACCGCATGTTCTTGAGCTTTGGCAGCCCAGACATCGCGGTTTCAATCGGATAGGTCACATATCTTTCCACCTCTTCGGGGGCGAGCCCTTCGGTTTCCGTGAAGACTTGGACCAGCGATGGTGTCACGTCGGGAAAAGCATCAACGGGCAGGGCGCGGAAGGCAAAAAGCCCGCCGATCGTCATGGCAAACGCCGCAATGGCGGCAAGCAGCCAGCCACCGGCAATTCGGTGCATAAAATCAGTCATGTTCAGTTTTCCTAGTGTCCGTGGCCATCGCCAAAGGCGTCTTTTTCAAGCTGCGCTTTCAAAGTGAACGCACCATCCGCGACGAACCGGTCGCCCTCTTCAAGCCCGGCCTTGATTTCCACATAGCCACCTGCGGTAGTTCCCACCATGACAGGGCGGGGTGCAAACCCACCATCGACAGGGACAAAAACTGCCGATTTGTCCTCGACCAGCTGAACCGCGGACTGCGGAACGCGCAGCACTTTCGTAGAAGTACCAACACTGAGGTCAGCGATCACGAACTGTCCCGGTGTCAAGGTACCTTCGGAATTGTCTACAACAACCCTTGCCGTAGCGGTGCGCGATACTTCGTCAATCACAGGCAGAACAAATGCCACTTCTGATTGGGCAATTATATCGCCGGCATCCGATTTGAGAGCCACAGGAGCGCCGACCCGCACGCGGCTGATATCCTGTTTGTAGACGATGATATCGGCCCAAACGACGCTGTCGTCCACGATAGAAAACAGAATTTTGGCATTGGCGTCACCGGCGGTTACGGTCTCACCCAATGTCACCGCGCGCCTTACAACCATGCCTGCCAGCGGTGCCCTTAGCAAGGCGTCAGCGTTGTTGCCATCGGCAGCTTTGTTAATCTCGGCAAGCGAAGAATGGTCTATGCCCACAGCGTGCAGTTCGGTCTCGGCGGCATCGCTTTCGGCCTTGGCTGTTTCGAATTCCGCGCGCGCGGTCTGAACATTTGCTTCTGACGCAATCTTTTGCGACCACAAGCTTTCGGCCCTGGTCAATGCCTGTTGCGCCAGTGATTTTCTGGCCTCTGCCGTCAACCACCGCGCCTTCAACGAAGCCAGTTCGCGACTGGTGATCAAGGCAAGCGTATCTCCGTATGCCACACTGTCGCCCTCGGCTACAAAGAGCCGGTCCACGATACCGCTCACCCGCGGCGACACGTTGGCCACACGGCTTGTGTCGAACCGAATTTCGGCGGGCAGGCTAAGGGATTCACCCAGTGTAGCAACCTTTGCCTGTTCTACGACGATGCCGGACTCGATCACCATTTCAGAGGTGAGCTTGACCAGGTCGCCCTCACTTTCTTCCCCAGCATGTGCACCGGGTGCCTCACCGGCGTGGGCGTCGGGTGCCTCACCGGCGTGGGCGTCGGGTGCCTCTCCGGCGTGGGCGTCAGACGCTTCTTCAGTGTGAGCACCGGGCGCTTCGTTTGCATGGCTGTCGCCGGTTTCAGCAGAGGTTTTGGCGGCGTCGGTCTCGCTCTCCTCCGGAGCCTCATGATCATGGCCGTCCGTTTCGGATAGGTTTGATATCTCCTTGCCAACCGCAGCCACGACAGTTTTTTCCAACTTGTTGTGAGGCTCTGCTGGTGCCGCAATCGCGTGGCTTGCCGTGAAAAAAAGGGCACTTGTCACCAGCGCGGCATTGGATGTCATTTTGTTATACATTTCTGGTCTTTACTCCAAGACAGATAGAAGGCGCAGCACTTAAGCTGACGCTGAAAGGTCTCTGATTTTGGGAAAACGACTAGTCGCGACCATGGACACTTAGACAGCGCTATCTGGTTCAAATATCGCCTGTCGGTGGCCAGTGATCGCACTTTGGGCGAAAGTCAGCACCGTTCGTTTCCGAGAGAGCCTAGCTTCTTGGAGGCCGGTAAAGCCCTTGTAATAGAGAGAGCATCATCTGGTCGTCGGATTGTGACCAGGCATGCGCTTTGGGCGATGCGATGCCATCCATCCTGATTTTCTTAGCGACGATCAAGTGAACGTGGCAGTCACCGAAATGGTGTGAAGTACTGTCGCCGCCACCTTCGTCTTGCTGTCGGTCGGTATGATCAGGGGTCGCAGAATCGGCGGCAGAAGCAATTTTTCCAATATCTGCGTCGCCGACGACGCCGGTGTGTACGTCAGCTTTGGCAAGACTCACATTCAGAACCAGCGCAAAGAGCACGGTCAAACCGATTTTTGCAAAATGAATGACTGACAACTGCTTCATGCTGATCGCTTACACCACATTTCCGTCATAGCCCATAGGTTTGATCGAAAGAACATTTCAACTTATGCTGAGCGTGCAGAAAAACCCATAGGGGGTGCGCCGCATGCAACAAGGCCGGGCCGGGTCTAATGACCATGGGCCAAGGCACCTTTGGCCATGGAGGTGGTAATTTCTTCACCTCCGCTCACGTCTGGATGGTCATCGCGTGCCCGCAACAGCCTCAGAGCATTGGCGACAACCAGCAAAGACACCCCCACATCAGCGGCGATAGCGCCCCACATTGTCGCCAGACCAAAGGCGGTCAGCCCGACGAACAGCGCCTTTGTCGCCAGCGCAAACGCGATATTCTGACGTATGATGGTCATCGTGCGCCGAGAGTGACCGATTAACCACGGAACCTTGCCTATGTCGTCGGTCATCAAGGCAATATCCGCGGTTTCAATTGCAGCGTCCGATCCCATGGCTCCCATGGCGATGGCAAAGTGCGCCCTTGCCATTGCCGGAGCATCATTTACGCCGTCGCCGATCATCGCAACGACATCGTACCGCGCGACCAGTTCCTCGATCGCGGTTACCTTGTCCTCGGGAAGCAATTCCGCACGCACCTCGTCTATTCCGACCTCTGACGCTACGGCGCGGGCGGTGCGTGCGTTATCGCCCGTGAGCATGACAATCTTTTGCACACCCTGCGCATGAAGGCGTGCCACCACGTCCCTAGCGTCGGCGCGGGTCCGATCACGCAGTTCGATCACACCCAATAGACGGTCACCTGACCCAACAACGACCATTGTGCTGCCGGCGGTTTCAATCTGCTCCAGCAGGTCACGGGGTATGGCCTCCCCAAATCCCTTTTCCGTCGCAAACCGATCAGACCCAAGCCAAACCGGTTTGTCTTGCATCCAACCCTCGACGCCGCGGCCTGGAACGGTACGCGTATCACTTGCCACTGCTTGACGGATATCGTCCTGTTCCCCGCGTGCCAAGATCGCGCGTGCCAGCGGGTGCGATGATCGTGCCTCAAGAGCTATGGCAGTGCTCAACAGCTCTTGCTTGGCAATGCCGTCCATCGGGTGCAGGGCCGCGACTTCGGGTTCGCCCATGGTGATGGTACCGGTTTTATCCATGGCCAGGGCCATCAGACGCGAGGGCGCTTCCACATACGCCCCCCCTTTGATCAGCACACCATTACGTGCAGAAGACGCCAGCGACGCGACGATGGAGACCGGCGTCGAGATAACCAGCGCACAGGGGCAGGCGATTACCAAGAGCACCAGCGCGTTATAGAACCAATAGCTCCACGCCCCCGCGAACAGTAACGGAGGAACCACTGCGATCAAAAGTGCAAGCGCCATCACGATTGGGGTATAGACCCGGGCAAACCTGGTGACCCACTGTTCAACCTCGGCACGTTGTGAATGTGCATCACCCACCATTCGGATAATCTTGGAAAGCACGGTGTCGCTTGCCGGCTTGGTCGCCCTGATGGTCAACGTACCGACCCCGTTGATCGTACCCGCGTAAACATCGTCACCTGCTTCCTTTGCGACCAACGCGCTTTCGCCAGTGATCGGTGCCTGATCCACGTCGCCATGCCCGGCGACCACTTCGCCATCAAGTGCGATACGGTCACCACCGCGCACGATAAACCGATCCCCGACAGAGACCTCTGCCGCAGGGATATCTGTTTCGGTCCCATCAGGCCGGATAACCCGCGCGGTCGAAGGGGCAAGATCAAGCAACGCCGACACCGCATTGCGCGCGCGTCCCACGCTCCAGGATTCAAGGGCCAGGGACAGCGCAAAAAAGAAAGCAACCGTCGCTGCCTCGAAAAATTCGCCTAGTATAATCGCCCCGGTAACAGCCACGATCATCAAAAGATTCATATCTGGCGACACCCTGCGAGCCGCTGACCAGGCTTTGGGTGCGATAAGCCACGCGCCGAACACCACCGCGAGCATGAAAAGCCCCATTTCGACCAGCGGCATAGGCGTTTCGCCGTGCCCTGAAAACAGTCGCAACGCGCCCGCAGTGCCGGTTTCAACCAGGTGATACAGAAACCCCGCCGCCCAGAAACCGCCGCTAAGCGCAGTGTAGAACCGCTGCTGCGCGAAATGCGCTGCCTGATCGGCCTGTGCATTTTCCGCATCCCACACTTTCGCGCTCATGCCGGTGGTGCTGACAATCTGAATAATCTGATCATCGCTCAACGACTCAGCACCCGCCAGAATTGTCATCCTGCCATTCAATACATCGAAGGCCAGAGATTGAGAGCCACCGACGTTGGGCCCAACGACCTTGTTCAAAATTGCCACCTCTTCGGCGCAATCAAGTCCGTTGACCCTAAAACTGCGCCCGGCGGACGGCGGAGGCACCGCCGCGTTCAGCGTGCTGCGCGTCGCCTGACCACAACAGGCACCGGTTGGCGATTCATCCTCCGGATGGGCGTGATCATGCGAGTGCAGGCTGTCATTTGGCATTGGAAAAACCTCGGCTAGGGAATGTCCCATCATAGATAGGAGCTTCAGCAACTAGAGGTTCAAGTGCTTTTTTGCAGAAATCTGATCGCGACTGCAGGCGTCCGATTTTACCCGCGCACAGACGTGAATATACGCCCTTAACCCAGATTAAGGCTGTTAACGAACATTCATGCTATGCTGATCCTGCGGGAATCATGTGACTTGGGTATCAAGGTGTCTTTTATTCGCAGCTGTCTTTCCCGCTTAGGCTTTGGACCAAAGCCTAAGGGATTTGAAGACTCGCAGTGGTGTGATCGAATTCGGGGGAGCCATGTCAGCAAAACTATTGAACGTGGTGTACGGAAGACATTCGAGATTTGAAAGCTTCGTGGGCCGCGCGTCGCAATCAGTGTTTGTTGGCAGGGTTCTGGTGGGTACCACAGACCGGCGCGAACGTTTTCACTATGGTGCTCACCAATGTGCCGCCATTGCCCCGGATGGTTTCCCCGCTCCCGTACTGGCTCAGGAGAAACGAGGAAAACGCACCGCCTTTGTCAAGGCGGGTGATGTTTGGTTTTTCCGCTATGCACCCGTCTTCACCGGAACGGTTTCCGGCGCGTTTCTTACCAAATGAATGCCTTGATCCTGGAAGGTATGATCAAGGCTGACCAGGTGCTTGGATTGTATCAGGCAAGGATATGCCACGGTTTCTGATCACTGCGCGGCAGAACGTACCCAGTCTTCACCGCCCCGATACGCTAAAAAACGCTCATCAGCGTTAAGAGAGGATGGGGAGGAGAGGTGCTTTAAACAGCTTTAATGAAACGGTCATCAAAACTGCGAAAGTTGATCTGACCAAAGGAAACACAGTGTTTCTTCTGGGGCAACAAACAATGGAGGAATACCGAGATGGCCAATCAAAATTATCAACGCGAACGTTCCTACAGTGACGACCGTGGACAAGGAAGAAACGCTGGCAACGACGGATCGCGCCGTCATGATTCCGATTGGGGGGAAGACCGTTCGGAAGGATACCAGCAAGGAAATCGCAACAGCTGGGAAAGACAGCAAGGCGGCGGCCAGGATTGGCAAAGCAATCGTTCCGGCCGGGGTCAAAACCAACAGTATCAGGACAGCTATATGGGCGATTCCTATGACAGTGACCAGCGTGGTGGAATGAGCAGAGGTGGAGACCAATCTCGGCAACAGGGCTACGGCCAAAGCGGCTATGGTCAAGATGCATATGGATCCGGTCAAGGCCGCAGCGGATACCAAAGCGGAGGTTCTCAAGGTGGCGGCTACCAGAGTGGTGGATACCAAGGTGGCGAATACCAAGGCGGTGGATACCAGGGTGGCGGCTATCAAGGCGGTGGCTACCAGAGCGGTGGCTACCAGAGCGGTGGATACCAGGGTGGCGGATACCAGGGTGGCGGCTACCAGAGCGGTGGATACCAAGGTGGCGGCTATCAAGGCGGTGGCTATCAAGGTAGCGGGTATCAAGGCGGTGGGAACTCTCAACGCGGATATCAGGGCAGCAGGGATCAAGGCCGTAGCCAGTACGGCTCTCACTGGGGTGACGGCGGCGATTATGAGGGCTCCCGCGGCGGTTCGACCGAAGGCAGATCTTCATGGATGCGCGGTAATTCCGGTTCCGGCGGCGATAATTATCAGCAATCGGGGCAATCGCATTCCGGACGCGGCCCTAAAAATTATCAACGCTCTGACGAACGCATCAGCGAAGACGTATGTGACCGCTTGTCAGACGATCATCAACTTGACGCGTCAAACATCGACGTGTCGGTATCGGGTCGCGAGGTTACACTTTCCGGTGAGGTAGATTCAAAACAAGCCAAGCGTCGCGCTGAAGACTGTTGCGATTCTGTTTCCGGGGTTGAGCATGTCCAGAACAACCTGCGGGTAAAAAAGTCGAATAGCGAGAATAGCAGCCAGGAAACGTCGAAATCTAAGAACAAATCATAAAGTAGAATAATCACAAGTACCGGCAAATCCGAATTTGCCGGTACTTGGCCTGACAAAACGTGCCGCCGCACAACAGAGGAGATCGTTTATCCGTCCCAACCCTTAAGCTGGTCGATACGGTCTTGAGCTACGCGCGCAGAGCTCGATGGCATCTTAATGCGGCGCGACCGGATGCGATTGACCGCATTATGGTTTCTGCGAGCGCCGTGTGTAAGGACATCGGGCGGGAAGTGAATTGGCTCATAACCGATCATTCGTTGCATATCCACGCGCCTGCGCAGGACAATCCGGTTACCCTTGCGTTCAATCAGACCTTCGGCGGAAAGCTGGCTAAGGTTCTTGCTGATCGACACGTTGGTCAATCCGATCAAATCCCCAAGCTCCGATTGGGTAAGGGGTATCTGGACCTCGTCTTTGTCGGTCGTGCTCCCGAACCGGTCATTCAACATCAGCAACAGACATATCACTCGCTCACGCGCCGTCATCCGCCCCATTGCCACGAGTGACCTGACCAGAACCGACTGCATCTCAGCAGCTTTGTGCAAGAAGTATGTCGCGATTGCAGGGGTCAGAAAGGAAGGAGATAAAAATGCGCTCATCGGGATCGGTTGTAGTACGCAGTCGCTGAGGCTGCGTAGGGACCCCAGTGTGCGGGCGCTGCCTAGATCGGTGAAACCAACCATGTCACCTTCCTTGTAAAGAAAGATGATCTGGCGCTGACCATCCGGCAGAACGCCGTAGGAATAAAGGAAACCAGACTTAACAAGATACAGAAAATCTGCCCTATCGCCTTCGTGCTGGATATCAACTCCACGGTCAAAGGCGACGGGAGGCAGGCTGCACCTGAGCAGAGTCGAACGAACCGCAGCTGCGACGGATAATGGCGTGTCGATATTGTTTCCTGCGAAAAGAGAAGACATTGTTACCTACCATTCTACCATACGTTTACTAATCAACGGCTTCTGTACTTGATAGGTTCCTTCCTAAAACACCCTTTCGGCACGATGTTTCCGATGGAATCACCTTAGCGGGCCAGCCTGCACTTTGTGTCGAAAACCCCCGCCGGGCCGATGGTGCTGACCTCCACCTGATCCAGTTTAACGGACGGCAAGCGGAACGCCGCGACGTTGTATTTGGCCTGCCGCCCGGCCCGCTGCCGTGTCTGCATAATGCCCCCGGTCGGTGACGATTTCGCTTTTTCTGCCGATAACCTTCGAACCTTTAAAGCATTTTAAGGCAGGGTATGCCGTTCATGGCTCATCATGGAGGTCTCGCAGTCAATTCAATATCGAGTAAAGGAATCAACTATGAACCGCCCACCTTCGCGCTACCGTGACCCAGAGCAGCAATTTGAGAATCGTTCACGCAACAGCCAGCCTGGATCTGCAACCAGGGGGGGTGCTGTCAACGATCCCACTTTGAACGAGTCATGGCACGCGCCGTCTTTCAACAGATACGGCCCCGACTATTACGGTCCCAACCAGGGATATGGCGAAAATTTCGGATCCCGGCAGAGCAATGAACGGGGTTTTTTCGATAAGGCCGCCGATGAAGTGCAATCGTGGTTCGGCGACGAAGACGCGGAACGGCGGCGCGAGCAGGATCACCGTGGCAAGGGGCCGCGCAATTACAGAAGATCAGACGAGCGTATTACCGAAGACGTAAACCAGCGGCTTTCAGATGACCGTCACGTGGATGCTTCGGATATCGAGGTTTCTGTCGCGGATAGCGAGGTAACCTTGACCGGGACCGTAGATTCACGCCAGGCAAAACGACATGCCGAAGACTGCTGTGACGCGGTCTCTGGGGTAAGTCACGTTCAGAATAACCTCAGGGTGCGTAAGGTCACGGAACCTTCACAGGCTCCACTCGTTTAGAGTCACTACATCACTGTCCGTGCCGCTTTTTGCTGCACGGGCAGTGAGCCCAGTTATTCTCAGGACACATAGATGATCGAATTTTCCGGGTACGCGATGCGTGCTCTATTTGCTGACGCTTGCGATTTGTCGGTCGAAAGCGACCGCACCAGAAAGAGCGAACCTTTGGTGCCGTGGGCCTTCTGTCAAATGGCTGGTTTCGACAACCGGCCTTTAGCGCGGCGCTGACGTTAACTGTGCTCAGCCTTCAGGGCTGGTTCCATGAATTTATGAAAACGCGAATAGCGTGCCTGATGATCCTGCGCGGTCATTGGAATAGGACCTGCGAAAGGAGGAGGTGCAATGGCTAAATCTACGTTAATGTTCTGGGCCATCTTTGGGCTCGCCGTCATCCTGCCCAAGGTGGTTTTGGTCGTGACGGTTGCGGTACTGACCATGCAGACCGTGCTAATCCTTGTCAGGCTGGGGGCCAGGGTTTCAGCGGGATCGAGCCCAAAGACCCAGGGGAGGGATGTCTGTCCCGTATTCTCGGTTCATGTAGCCATTCACAACGAACCGCCTATATTGGTGAATGCGACGTTGCACGCGCTGTTCAGGCAGGAATTTCCCAGTGACAGGGTCGAAATTATTGTCATCGACAATAATTCGACCAACCCTGCGCTCTGGTCTCCGGTAGAGCGTGAATGCAGTCTGCTCGGGGATCGGTTCCGCTTTCTTCATCGCGAGGGCGTTATCGGTGCGAAAGCCGGAGCGCTCAACATAGCCCTGGATCACACAAGACCCGATGCAACGCATATCGTCACCATTGACGCGGATTACGTGGTGCAGCCCGATTTTCTTGCCGATGCCGAACGGGCGTTGAGGCGGACCGGAGCGGATTACGTCCAATTCCCCCAAGCGTATCGTCGCACAGACAGTATCGCCCAAGGGGTAGATATTGAGCTTGAAGAATATTTCCGTTCCGAAGCTCGCATGGCAGACGATGCCGAAGCCGTCTTGCTGACCGGTACGCTTTGCGTCATCTCGAAAGCGGCCTTGCTTTGCGTGGGTGGGTGGTCCGGACGCACCACTACCGAAGATGCGGAACTGGGGGTCCGTCTGTGCAAGGGTGGGTTCACCGGGCGATATATACCCAAAGTGGTGGGAAATGGCCTATTGCCCCTGACGCTAACTGATTTACTGAAGCAGCGCTATCGGTGGACCAGTGGCAATCTGCGTACGCTGGTGCTGTATCTGCCAAATCTGCTTTGGCACAGCGGCGCATTGCGCACCCGACAAGTCGTTGCGATCATCGCGCAGCTTGGCGCATGGCTGAATTTTGGTCTTGTTCCTGCCGCAGCGTTGCTAGCGACGGCGCTGTTCAATCCAGCCTTCACTGTGCTGATGACCGTTGCGGCAGTTTCCATACTGCTTGCTCTCGGAGACATCATAAGCCGCCTGATGACCCGCAGCATCAAGGAAACCGAAAGCCTTGCCCTCGGTGTCGCTGCCATCACCAGTCGTCTCGCCCTGGCACCCGCTGCGGCACGCGCCACCGCCGATGCGTGCTTTTCCAGCACACAGAAATTCATAGTGACGCGCAAATTTGCGTCGTCACATAATTGCCATTCTCACGTGCCACTAGACCATATGGTTTTATTTGCCCTTGCCCTTTCAGCTCTTTGGAACGTGCGTGAGTTGTCGCTCACCATTCAATTGGGCGTGGGCGCTCTGACTCTGCCTCTTCCGGCCGCATGGTGGGTTACAGAACAACTCACACGCTACCGCAGTGTTGCCTTTCACACCCCAGACGCAAAGGAGATCAGCGCATGAGCAGCGAAAAGGACCTGCGCGTCGACATCATTATTCCCACATTCAACCGCGCCCATCTTATTGAACGGGCCGTGCAAGCGGCGCTGAACCAGTCATACTGGAACCGCTTGGTCACAGTGGTTGACGACGGATCCAACGATGCGACGAAGCACGTGCTTCAGCCGTATTTTTCGAGACCTGATTTCAGCTACATTCAGCTAAAGAAGAATCTTGGCACTGCGTCTGCCAAAAATGCAGGCCTGCTGCTGACCGGCGGACCGGCCGTCACCTTCCACGACTCGGACGATATCGTCCACCGCGACAAGGTCTTGCGTCAATTACGTGTGCTGACACGCCAAGACGTCATGGCTAACGAATGCCTGAACTGGGCACCCAGCGGCAAGCAGAGCGGCACACGTATTGATGTTGATGCCGTGTTGACACATCACTCCCTTATTCTACCTGATGGCCGGCAGGTCGACATTCGGCGGAACCTGTCGCTCATTGATGACGTCTTTCCCAATCTTCAGATGGGTGCGGAGGTGCCGGGCGACTGGACCCATGTGAATTCCGGCCTGTTCCGGCAAGACGTTTTTGCGCGTTTTGGGGGTTTTGAAAATTGTATTGAAGAAGATCGGGAATTTCGCAATCGCATTATCCTCAACGGGGCAATTGTCTGGGTGATCCCTGAATTGTTGCTGACAAAAATCGAAACCTCGGACAGCCTGACCCAGTCGGCTGCATCCGATTACGATAGCGCGCAACGACGGGCGGACCGTGACATGGTCTGGGCCAAAGTTGCTGAATGGCGCAGCACAGGCAAGATCGCACCTGTACCCGTCGATCTCCCGGATCTTGAGATCGAATTCGCCAGTAATCCGGCTGCGTTGGTAGCCAGAGACATTCCAATGTCGAAACGAACCGCCAAAACGGTCCGGGACGTCATTGCGACCAGCTGGAATCAACCTGTGATTAACACGAAGGAGGCGGCCGAATGAGTATACAGGCGCCAAGGATCGGGATCGTCGATACCTGTTGCCCCGCTCCTTATGGCTTGGGCGTGCTCGCGACGCGCCCTTTGGGGGGCACAGAGGCCACCGTTCTAAAAATCGTTCACGCGCTTCAGGGCAAATTTCGCTTCAGCCTCTTCCAACGGAATGCACCCACAAGCAACGGGTCCGGAGGGTGTGCGATGCATCCGCTAGACAAGGCTTTCGAGGATCAGTCATGTCAGGCGTTTCTTGTCATAAATTCGTGGAAGGTCGCGTGTCGCCTGCGGAGGTTTCACCCGCAGGCCCCGATCGCGGTGTGGCTGCATGTACATCCGGGCCGTCACAATCGACAGATGGGGGCGGCACTGGCCAAGGCCAATATCGACGTGATCTGCGTATCAGATAGCCAAGCGCGACAGCTTTCGGATTTTTTCGGGTCGGGGCCACAACCCGAAATCTCGTATATTCATAACCCGATCGCGGATGATCTTGTCCCTGACGATACCCCGCGCAATCCGGACCGTTTGTTCTTTTGCAGTTCACCGCACAAAGGGCTGCGTCAGGTGTTTCGGCAATTTGCGGCCCTGCGCGAACGTTTTCCCAAGCTCACGCTCGAGGTAGCGGACCCTGGCTATCTGTCATGGGATACCGGCAAGATCCCCGAAGGGGTCTGGCTCAGAGGTTCTCTCGCGCATGACCGCCTGATTGCCAGAATGCGACGGGCGCTTTGCCTGTTTTACCCACAAGACAGCTTTGCCGAAACCTTTGGGCTGGTGATTGCGGAAGCAAATGCGGTCGGAACGCCGGTTCTGGTGCAGCGCGGTTTGGGTGCCAACGACGAAGTTGTAAGCGGTGATGATCAGCTCATCGATTCCACCGACCTGGACCAACTTTCAGAACGTATCCGCCAGTGGCAAACCGAATTTCCTAGTGTCCAGTGCCAACCGTGCTTTCGGCTTGGCTATGTCTCTGCGCGTTGGCAGCAACGACTTGAAAGTATGCTGAGTGGTGCGGCATCGCATAACCCGACCACAGGCCCGGCGCATCGGAATACGACATTATTCTCAGAATTTCGTGGCCCAAAGTTCGCAAAAAACTATGTGAAAACAAACAGGCTTCGCCACGACGGTGAGGGCAAACGCTACTTCAAGGAGTTCCAATGCAAGTAAAACTACCAGAGCTCGAGCGCAAATATTGGAAATGTACAGACCCGTGGTTATTGCAAACCGACCCATTGGGACACGAGATCTGCAACGCCATTTATTCTGCATTATCCAAAGAAACGTATCGCTCAGCGGTCGAGCTAGGATGTGGAAACGGTGCGCTGGCCGGGCGCCTTCGCCAGCGTTGTGATAACTATGTCGATATAAACGGTGCCGCAAAGGCACTATTGGCTGCTCGGCAGTCGGTATCCGGTCGCGGGAAAATCCGGCGCGAATTTCCGTGCCCCCTACCTGACGGAGATCATGACTTGATCATACTGTCAGATATTCTCTATTTTCTTGATGCCGACGAAATTCGCGAGCTGGCCAAACAAATTTCGCAATCCTGGTCCGGTGCCGAGATCATCAGTTTTACATATTTTCCCGAAGATCCGCAGGTTGTGAATGGCGGAAACGCGTTTGAAATTTTCAAGCAGGCTCTTGCGGCAGATTTTACTTTCAAGACCACGAAGCACGCCTCGGGTTATCAGATTGATCATCACGTACGCGCCGATCAAAGCCTTTATAATTAAGCTGCGTTTTCCAGCTAGGCCGACATCGCGACACAGTATGGTCGAGGGTAGCACCGTGGTTTTTTACAAATAGTTACAAAAAAGCGCAAATATTGACATTGGTACTTGCTTTACTCGACGTAACGTTAAAAGCTGGCATTTGAACGCGGGAGTCTTGTTGTCAAATCCGCGTCACCCAGGGAGGAACGTTATGAAATTCAACAGTACAACTGCGCTAGCTGCTTCGACCTTCGCGGTGCTTGGCCTTTTGCCCGCCATGGCCACCGCCGAAACCAAGCTTAAATGGGCGCATGTCTATGAGACAAGCGAACCCTATCATACCTGTGCCGTAGCGGCGAATGACCTGCTGATGAGCGCCACCGATGGCCGATATGGCATCGAAGTTTTCCCGGCATCGTCGTTGGGCAAGGAGGTGGACATCAACGAAGGTCTTGGCTTTGGAACGGTGGACATCATCTATACCGGACAATTGTTCGCGGGCCGGTCATACGGTCCAATAGCCATTGGCGGGGCGCCGTTCATGTTCCGCGACTATGATCATTGGAACAAGTACCGCAACTCCGATCTGTTCAGCGAATTGTCGCAAGGTTACACCGATGCCACCGCCAACCATATCACGGCGATGACCTATTACGGTGCACGGCACGTCACATCGAACAAACCAGTTCTCAAGCCCGAAGACATGAAGGGCATGAAAATCAGGGTGCCAAATGCACCTCTCTATATGATGTTCCCGCAGGCTGTTGGTGCCAATCCCGCGCCCATTGCTTTTGCCGAAGTGTATCTGGCGTTACAGCAGGGCACAGTGGATGCCCAAGAGAACCCGCTTCCTACCATCAAGGCCAAAAAGTTTTACGAGGTCCAGACCAATATCAACCTTACTGGTCACATTACCGATGCATTGCTTACGATCGTCGGCGGACCGGCCTGGGATGCCATGGATGAAGCGGACCGCAAGGCGCTGACTGACGTTACACAGCAAACTTCTGTCTGTGCGACCGACGCCATTATCAA
>TARA_R110000850_G_scaffold18381_55_pt1 | contig 19952 bp, 12 predicted proteins | sample TARA_R110000850 | Tara Oceans TARA_R110000850 (sample SAMEA4397586) | marine metagenome | biome: Polar Biome; feature: [SRF] surface water layer (ENVO:00010504); material: water (ENVO:00002006), including particulate matter (ENVO:01000060) such as... | depth 5 m | reverse complement strand
ATCATCGCGTTATGCGGCCAGCAGGCGATATAAAATCGCTCTCCCACAATGGTGCCGATCCCCTCGGAAAGATGCGGGTTTTTCAGTTCTCCCACCATGCGCGGGTGGGCAGGATCTGTCACATTCACCACTGCCAGCCGATTGTTTTTTCCAAACACGGTCCCGACTAACGCATAGTCCCCTTTCATCGTCACACAGTAGGCTCCATCGCCGTCCGTGGTGACCTGCGTATTACCAATGACACGCGGGTGTCTTTTGTCTCGGACATCCACAATATACAACTTCTTCTCTCCCTGGTGGGACATATAACAAAAGCCGTTTCGATACGCCATCTTATAGAGTGGTCCTTTACTCCCCTGCTGACTGATGCGGACTTTCCCCAGGAGTTTCATATTCTCCGGCGTTGAGACATCCACGATGAGCAAAAAATGACTGCTTTGCGATGCGAGATAAGCGGTGTTCCCATCCAGGGCAAATCCTGTGACATCGTCCAGATCTGGATCTCGAAACGTTCCCACTACCTGCGGTCTGGCAGGATCTTTAATGGTACAAACGGTCAAGCAGTGCCCTTCCCGACATGGTAAATACGCCAAGTCGCCACAGAGAAAAACGTCCTCCACACCATTCAAATTATCGTTGTCTACCAAAGTCCCGACAATCGGAGACGCTGCAAAAACGACGGTAGCGTGAAGCAGGATAGAGGCTCCGAATAGAAAAACGAGAATCCTTTTAAGAATGGCATCAACGCCTCGCATGATTTCGCTCTCGTAAACAAACAGTGTTACATGGCTACTGACAGGCAGCACGTAAAATATCGAATCCAAATATCCCTGAGTTGTCTTGCTGAATGATAATCACCCATCAACGTCAATCGAGGTTGAAGTCGTATGTTGTTTCACCCGCTTTCACATCCGCTTTCAGCTTGCTGGTTTGTGGGGTATGATACTTCTGAGGTATCGTTGCTGTTCCCGGCGGCAAAGGAATCGTTTGATCAAGCTCGTCTCGCGTAGAGGGGGGAGAGACAGAGACGAGATATTCCCCCGGAGGGACTCCATTCCCATATTGAGACTGTATCTGATAGCTCCCGTCAGCGGCAATCGTTGCTATCGCCGCGAAGCCTTTTTCCGTATCTGCAAACGTGATAATCGTATTGGAAGCCGGCTTTGAATTGACCATGACCTGTCCGCCCACGGGTACAATTGAAGGCTGATTTGATTTCGAGCACCCGAATGGGGTGCCGCACAGCAATCCAGCAAACATCACGATTACGAATAATTGCATTGACTTTAAACAGGACGCCATGGTGTCCACTCCTCTCAAGGTTATGTTTATGCTTGACCGATTACAGATCAGGCAGATTTATTTCTTGTCGGGAATGCAATCCCTCGTTTTCTTTCGTTTAATATTCACCTAAGACAAGGCCATCGTTACGAACGGCAAGCAGAGTCATGATGCCGTTAAAATCGATACTCTCAGAGATGAATTTAACGCTTCCGTCACCAAGCAGAACGTACGCACCACCTGAATGAATTGACTGGATCCCATTGTTCGTTCCATATTCGAGACTGCCTCCAGAAGCAGCTGTCTTGGTTTTGTAGTTCACTTTATATCGTAGCGTGGTGACATTGTGGCTGTCATTGGCAATGGTGGTAGTCCAGTTCGACGTTCCCGGATATCCGGCAGCGCCTGTTCCCATCGCGAACCCCCAACGCCAGGAGTTTCGAATATCCACCTTCGCACCTGAAGAGTCTGTGACAAAGTCGGATTGTTCTCCGACAATAATCGTATTCGACAATCCGTCAGTGAAATCCCGTGATCGAATTGCCGAGTTGGGAGGCATTGCGCCGTTGGAACAGACCACACCATACAGTCCTTGAATACAGCGGGCTCCGACCGTTGTTGAGATTGGGGCGGCGGCGGTCGGGGCTCCGGAGATGCCGACATAGGAGGATGTACTGAAGCGAGGAGAGACCGAGTCTCTTGAGAGGCTTTCCAGTGTAGAGGACGGACATTGAAATCCTGAGATAATAATGTTCTTAAAGGCATCGACTGTCGTGGTTGGTGCCTGACTTGTTTGACCACCCCTTGCGCCAACGAAAGTCCATTTGTTGTAGAGTGCGTTCTCTTCTAAATAAGGGAGAATGGCGACCAGCCAGGAAGACGCATATTGATAAGAGCTTCCGATCGGAAAGGTGCTGTAAGTGTCGTGATAGTTGTGCAGCGCCAGCCCCAACTGTTTCAGGTTGTTCTGGCATTGTGACCGGCGGGCTGCTTCACGCGCCTGTTGCACCGCAGGCAACAGCAGGGCAATCAGAATAGCGATGATGGCGATCACCACCAGTAATTCAATTAATGTAAAACCGTGTTTCTTTCGACGACTCAGTAACATTGTTTTTCTCCCGGGTAATGTGGATCAGAATACTCGCAGGTATTATCCAAGGCTTTATGTTCGCATAATGAAGAGGCATTGATTTTCTGGATTCAGGGATAATAAATATTTTTGATGATCATAAAATCTCCCATATCAGGTTTGTCTGAAAACCAGTCAGGGCGAATACTGATTACGTTCATTTGATCTCCATATCGGATGCCATGAATCGTGCCGGACTCCTCCTCCCAGAGCGTAACCTTGCGCGACCATTCACCGACTTCGTTTTTCTCATGCGCTGCCGCTTGTGCGATCAGCACATCTGACTCAACAGGCGTAAAGTCGATGAATTCATTTTTGAATGACAGCTGCCATTTGCGGGTGGACTCATTAAAGCGGACTTCCACAAAATGTCTTGCCTGACTGTCCCAGTGACTCGGATTGGGAACAAGCTCTCTGAAACGCTCCGCAACCGACGTAGCCGAAAACATGATATAAGAGGGACTTTGCACCGGACCGTTCTGCAACTCTCCCGCAGCGGTGCGATAAATGAATGTCACCTTTGTACTGCGGAGATAAGAAATACCGGGGAAAAACGTCTCATTTAATTCCTGGACGGCTGTGAAAAAACGGGGCGATACGTTCTCTGTCGGCTGCCAGTCATTGGCAGAGGCCTCCGCAAACATGGTGTCTCCCTCTGACAGAGAAAATTTGTCGCCGACGGAATCGACCAGTTCTACTTTACCTTTAAAAACCTGGACAATTGAGGATTTCTTCTCATCGACCTCAACCCCGAACACGGTCCCCAGGTCCACGATTGATCCTCGGGGAGTAGCGACGGTAAACCCTTTCCCGGCGGGTGTGGTCACCCTGGCGAACAGCATTCCCTGCGTCAGGATGAGACTGTTATTTCCAGTAATCTGAAACAGGGATTCAGCTGCAATCAGAACTTTGACGCCTGTCGGAAACTTCAATTCCAGACTTCCATCTTCCAGCATACGTTGCTCTACCTGAGCTGGACCGGCTTTTTCCTGAGCGATCATTTCGGTTGGCGCGGTTTCAGAGGATTTCGAATAAACACGGTAGCCAAGGTAAGAGAGCGTACTGCAGATGAGTAACAGACAGGTTGTTGCCAGTAGTAACATTTTTTTGTCGACAGTTTTTTTCGTGGTCGCTTTCCGCCGCCTCCTGTTCTCGCTTGTTTGTGATAAGGCATCGGATGGAGTAGCTGGTATCAGCGAAGCATTGAGTACCAGATTGGAATGAATGTCGATCAATTCCAGATACACGGTCTGGGCTTCCGGGTCTTTGCGAATGAGATCGGCGAGTTCTTGCTCCTGTGACGGCGTTGCTGTTTCGTCCATCACATGCAAGACCAGTTTCACAAGTCGCGCGTGTTTTTTGAGTATGCGACTCATAATTCACTATCCTCCGACATCTTCCGTTCAATACACTGAAATAAGAGTTTGCGGATCGTGCCTAATCGCTGATAGATATTCCTGCGCGTGCAGCCTTTTTTCTCTGCGGCATCCTGCGCACTTTCCTGCGAGTTGTAATACCGATCAAGCAGGTTCAGGTCCTGCTGATCCAGCTGCTCTTTGCATTCCTCCAGAAACTCCTGTCGTATCTCCAGAAGTTCATACCTTTCTTCTCTACGGATGGAGAGTTCTTTAATCAATTGTTCATCAAAGCCGACGATGAAGCGTCTTTGCTTTCGCAGAGATTCCAGTACAACCAGACGGGCAATCCCACAAGCCCAGCGGGTGAAATCGCGATCCGGCTGAAACTCTTCAAATTTCTGCCACAGAACCACAGATGTTTCCTGCATGACTTCGTCGGCATCTGCTTTTCTGGGAACCAGAGAATAGATATACCTGTATACATGGGGGTATGCGGCTGAGTAATATCGCATAAACGGACAATGATCGAGCGGAGGTATTACCTCATTGTCATCAGGTATTTGAGACGAAGAATTATTTTGGCGAATGATATTGTGGGTATACATAGTTGCGCACCTGAAGCCGTGGTCAAAAAGACTGAGCTACTTGTATCGCAGTAGACACCGGTAAATGGAAAAACAAATTGCCTGGTTTTGTTAAATTAACGGAATCTGAACAGTTTTGAGTCTGCAAAAAGGGCCGAATTTCTGTTCGAATATAGCGAGTATTTTCAATGATTTGAGTTCGGTAAATGGTAAAACGTCAGCAGGAAATTATTGAAGAAAGAGTGCTGACAGGGGAAAAGCAACGATCATAAGCGACTGTTACAACTATTCCCAGACAGTGTCGTCTTCGGAACTTTCGAGGAAAATTGAAAGGCAAAACCCAGTTTCTTCAGAATGGCCCTGGACATGCTTTTCCGGGAAATTGTCCCCGAGATGACTTAATGCAGTTCTGTTTCTGTCGAAACAGAGTCAGGCGGTGAATTTTGTTAAAAGTGACTTTGCCTTGATAAAACAAAATACATTACGATCAAGAGTCAGCTGACGTCGCAGGGCGTAGGCCAGGACTCGCAAGCTATCTCGCCGTATGAACTGACTCTGCCAGGGTGGGAAATGCATTTCAAGATGAAGTCGCCAATGGAGACAAGGTCACAACCAACAGCCATTTACGGCATACGAACTCCAATCCATGTCCGTTCTATCAACCGCTTATATTTCAAAGATTGATTCACTACGGAACTTGACGTGCGACAGCCTGTTTGTATCCAACGGCTGGGCGCGAAGCGGGGGCGATGTTAGGATAGAAAACAGGTTACACCTGAGCAGTTTCAGGATCAACCTGAATTAAAATCCCGGCTAATACCAGATTGGGTGACCAGTGCAAAAAATGAACGCTCCCCTATTACTAATCCGTTTATCTCTCCTCTTACTTCTGTCCGCGTTCCCCGTGGCCGCTGCAGAAAAAACAGCATCTCTGCAACTGACATTGCCGCCCACATTTTATGCAGTGCCTGGAGTGGAGATGAATATCTACTACGACAACATCGTGCTGACCGAAACGCCAGAAAAATACCGGTTTGAAGTCAGTTGTAACATCGGCACTGCCGAACGGGACCGCTGGACCATTACACCGACACCGTCCGATGTTGGCCAGCATCCGTTGTCCATCAAAGTGACTGATGCCAACGGAGCGATCCTGGGAACAGCGAAAACAGTCCTGCATGTTTCAGCGGCCAATTCCGGTTCCCTCCGCGACACCTGTCGGTTGTTGATTATTGGTGACAGCTTAACAAACGCAACCACATACTCCAACGAAATCGCCCGACTTCTCTCAACACCCGGTAATCCGAAATGGCAGATGTTGGGAACACACAGACCCAGATCCGCCGCTGCAGGTGTCGCCCATGAAGGTTACGGTGGTTGGACCTGGCAACGGTTCGTTTCGAAGTACGAGCCCAACCCCGATGGTACCAACCGCAAACGCAGCAGCCCCTTCGTGTACGTCGGTAAGGACGGCAAGCCGGGCCTCGACTTCAAACGTTACTTCAAAGAAGAATGCAACGGCAACACGCCAGACGTTGTGGTTATTATGTTGGGCATCAACGATTGTTTCTCAGCGAAACAGGACGCCATTGATGCAAAAGTCGATGGCATGTTCACCCAGTCTGATATCTTAATCAAAGCCCTGCAAGCTGCCGCGCCGCAGGCAGAGGTGGGAATTTGTTTGACCACGCCCGGGAATTCCCGCCAGGAAGCATTTTATGCCAACTACAAAGACCGCTACAGCCGTTGGGGCTGGAAAAATATTCAACACCGGCTGGTGCAACGGCAAATCGAAAAATTCGCAGGCCGCGAAAAACAAAACCTGTTCATCATTCCCACTGAGTTAAACCTCGATGTCGTCAACGGCTATCCCGTCAACAACGGCGTCCATCCCAACAAGGTCGGTTACCAGCAAATCGGGGTGAGTATTTATTCGTGGTTAAAGTCTCGGCTGGAAGAATGAGGACGTCCCCTCGCAAAAATGGCTGGAATGTCGTGAAAGATAGCAGGGCAACTCATTCCAGTTGCAACAGGTTAAATGCAATTTAACTATTGGGGGAGCGTGATGATTGCATCGGCCCGCCGGAACTGGTTCAGGTTTATACCGATCAATTGGCATTCGCACGGCATTCAAAAGGCGTGGAAATATCCTCAAACACAGTATAGGTCGTGCATGAGGCTGGTATAGTAGATGATTTCAGCGTGTCTCGTTCACTTCTAATCCGTAAGTCGGTGGTTTGAACCTGGCCGGGCGTAATTCAGCGATTCACTGGAGTGGTGAATCGTTTTATTTTGGTTCTGGGACCGAGTTCTTCGCAAAAGATCAAGCGCCTTTTCGCATACTGTTCTGTTGTTTTCATGGCGGCTTTAATTGTCTTTAAAAACGGGCATGAAAACGTGTTTTTAAGTGGTCCCGGAAGCTTTTTTGTTATCAGGCAAGGCATAATCCTCTAGTTGCTGCGTCGAACGCTGGCTTCTGCCTGGATTTGCTATTAAACTGAGAATGTTGATATGAATTTCAATCTGATTCTCTGTCGCTCTTTTAATACGGATAATGCTAGAACTATGAAACCATTTTTTCTCCGCTGTGCCGTACCCTCTTTGAAATCCGCTTGTTGGTCTGTTGCTCTGTGTCTGTCACTCTGTGTGACCAGTTTCGTCAGTGCGGCGCCGCTGGTTTATGAAGGGACGGAGGGACCTGGTAAAGGAAAGCATATCGTTTTTCTTGCGGGCGATCATGAATATCGGTCTGAGGAATCACTGCCGGAACTGGCACGTATTCTGGCAAAACATCACGGCTTCAAGTGTACCGTGTTGTTTAATATCGATCCGGAAACCGGGGAAATCGTGGCGGGTAACTCCAACATGCCGGGACTCGAAACCCTTAAAACAGCGGATCTGGCTGTGGTATTCCTGCGGTTCCAGAATTTCCCCAAAGAACAGATGCAGCATTTCGTTGACTACCTCAAGCGGGGTGGCCCGGTGGTAGGCATGCGAACTGCGACGCATGCGTTCAATATGCCTGCGACAGCTCCCTTTTCGGAATATTCCTACAACAGTAAAGATAAAGACTACGAACTGGGTTTTGGTCATCAGGTGCTGGGGCAGACCTGGGTGGGGCACTATGGAACCAACCATAAGCAGAGCACACGTATCAAAGTAGTTGACGATAAGAAGAATCATCCGATTTTGCGCGGTGTGAAAGACATCTGGGTTCAGGCGGGCGGCTATGTGGGCAAGCCGACTGATGGTGAAGTGCTGACGATGGCACAGCCTTTGAACGGCATGAAACAGGATTCACCTGCCGACGAGACGAAGCCGCCTATGCCTTCCGAATGGACCCGGACGTATACCTCCCCTTCTGGAAAGAAAGGCCGCGTTTTTACGACACTGTATGGAACGCCCGAGGATCTATTGAATGAAGGCTACCGGCGGATGCTGGTCAACGCGTGTTTCTGGGCCCTCGGGATGGAAGATGCGATCAAAGAGGACGCTGACGTTGATTTTGTCGGTCCCTTTAAACCAAACACATTTGGTAATGGAACTTATGCGCGTGGTATCAAACCGGAAGCGTATGCCGGATTTAAGAGTCCGATACCGGCTAATCACAATACCAAAAAGCCGAAAGTGAAACACAAGGGGCATCACTCGCCTGAGAAAAATAACAAGTCTGAGAAAAAGCCGTCTCGGAAGCCAACAGCTTCCATTGCGACAGGCAAGCCGGCGCAGTTTGTCCGCATTGAACTTCCGGGCGACAAACGCATTCTCACACTGGCGGAAGTCGAAGTGATCAGCGGTGGGAAAAATATCGCAAAAGGGGGCAAGGCCACACAGTCGAGCACCATGGGTTCCGCTGTCGCTGCCAAGGCACTGGATGGCAATAAAAGTTCTGACTGGGGTAAAGGGGGGCAGACCCATACTGCCAATGCGGGCACAAAAAATCCCTGGTGGGAAGTCGATCTGGGGCAGCCAGTCGATGTCGAAAAGATTGGAATCTGGAATCGTCAGGGGTTCGAGGGACGTCTGGAAGATTTCACGCTGACGCTGCTGGATGCAAATCGGAAAGAGGTGTTTAAGGTCGCGAAAGTGGCCGCTCCCTTTACGATGGAGATTGACGTCAAACACGGGGGCAAGCTGGAATATCTGACCTTCAGGGGATCAGCGGGTGTCCCGTATAAGTCCACGTCCAAGTCCGTCGGTGCGGAGTCTCACAGCCAAAACGACGATCCGACGCTGGTCGACGTACCGGCTGGTTACCGTGATCCCCTGCCCTTTGCTTTTCAACAGGGAGATGTGGTTGCCATTCTCGGTAATGGACTGCCTGATCGGATGCAGCATGACGGCTGGCTGGAAACACTGTTACAGAGTGTACTGCAGGGAAAACAGGTTCGTTTTCGAAACATGAGTGCAAGCGGCGACCGTGTGGATTCATTCCCGCGCAGCAAAGGTGCCGCCACGATTACCGAATATCTGCGGCATGTGAAAGCGGACGTCGTGTTTGCTTTCTTCGGCTATAATGAATCTTTCGAAGGTGTGAAGCAGGCGGACGAGTATCAGAGAAAGCTCGTGGACTTTGTCAAAAGGACCCGTGGCTCCAAGGCGAACGGAAAATCTTTTCCTCGCATTGTTTTGTTCAGCCCGATTGCACATGAAGATACCGGTAACGAAAACGTGCCTGATGGCAAGGCACACAACATACAACTGGCCGCCTATACCAAGGCCACGGCAGCCGCAGCGCGAGAAGCGGGGGTCGGGTATGTTGATCTGTTTCACCCTTCTCTGCAGATGTTCAAAGAGTCGAGTGCGCCACTGACCATCAACGGCGTGCATCTGACCGAAGAAGGTAACAAAAAACTGGCAGAAATTATTACGTCGTCATTGTCCGGTCACCAGGTGAGCGCATCGCAGACGATGGAACCTTTGCGGTCGGCTGTATTGGATAAGGCGTATAAGTGGAATAACCGCTATCGTGCCCGTGATGGGAACGATGTCTGGGGAGGCAGATCGATTCTCAAGTTTACGAACGATCAGACTAACGCCGTTGTCTTGCAGCATGAGCTTTCGATGCTGGATGTGATGACGAACAATCGTGATGAACGTATCTGGGCCGTTGCCAAAGGTGAGGATCTTAAAGTTGACGACAGCAATGTACCGCAGCCCGTTAAAGTGATCTCGAATGTCGGTGGCGGCAGTAAGAGTTCCAGTGCAGTAAAAGAGGGGAACCTCAACTATATCAGTGGTGAGGAAGGCATTAAACATATGGCTCTTGCTGACGGTTTTGAGGTCAGCCTGTTCGCCGATGAAAAACAGTTCCCCGAACTGGTCAACCCGGTACAAATGCAGTTCGATACCAAAGGGCGCCTGTGGGCGGCTGTCTGGCCGACTTATCCCAAGTGGGAACCGCTGAAAGAGATGAACGATGCATTAATCATTCTGCATGATGATGACAACGATGGCAAAGCAGATCGCGTGACCGAGTTTGCCCGGATCCAGAACCCGCTGGGTTTTGAGTTCTGGAATGGGGGTGTGCTGGTGGCCTCCGCACCGGAAATCGTCTTCCTGAAAGACACAGATGGTGATGACGTAGCCGACGTCCGCACTGTGATGCTGCAGGGCCTCGATTCTTCTGATACTCACCATGCTGCGAATAATCTGATTTATGGTCCAGATGGTGCCATCTACTGGCAGAGTGGTGTATTCATGGTGCATAACCACGAACACCCCTGGGGACCGTCTCTACAGGCCAGTGAGTCGGCCATGTATCGCTTTGATCCGCGACGGTTCACCATTTCGATGCATGCGATCAATTCTCCGAATCCGCACGGCATTTCATTTGATTACTGGGGTTATCATTACGCAACCGATGGAACCGGGGGCCGTGCGTACCAGGTACGACCGGATAAAGCCGGATTCAAAATGCACGAACTGTTGAAAAAAGAAGTGCGACCTGTAACCGCCAGCGAAGTGGTCAGCAGTGCTCACTTTCCTGAAGATATGCAGGGGGACTTTCTGATCTGTAACGTGATCGGGTTTCTGGGTATCAAACACTACGACCTGGCACGAAACGCCGAAGATGGTACTGTGTGGGGCGAGCCTGCCGGTGATGACCTGACGGTAATGAGAGTTAATGCAGACGGTTCCAGAACGGAAGACAAATCCAAAGGTCTGATGATGAGTGGAGACAAGAATTTCCGCCCTGCCGATGCGATTTTTGCTCCTGATGGATCATTGTATTTCTGCGACTGGCATAATGTCATCATCGGACACATGCAGCATAATGTGCGCGATCCCAACCGCGACCATCAACATGGTCGTATTTATAGAATGACGGCGAAGGGACGTCCCCTGCAGGAGCCGGTTGCTATTGACGGTCAGCCGATTGCCGCATTGCTCGAAAATCTGAAATCGCCCATTGATGGCATTCGCCATCGGACCCGGGTCGAATTGAGTGAACGCGATTCAGAGGCTGTGATTGCTGCCACCCAGGAGTGGGTCAAACAGTTTGATCCGAATAAAAAAGAAGATGCGCACCACCTGCTCGAAGCGCTCTGGCTGCATCAGCAGCACAACGACCGCAATCTTGAGTTACTCGGGGTGCTGTTGAAGTCTCCTGAGCCTCACGCGCGGATTGCCGCGAACACGGTGAAGCATTTGTGGTTCAACGTGGAAAGCACGATGCGTGGAGGCGTGATTGCGGAATCGGAGGAAGCCGCAACACAGAAGTCAGGCATTCTCAGCGATACGCCTGAACTCACGACGATTCGCATCGGGACGGTCCGCGAACGGATGAGATATGATGTGACGAAATTGACCGTCAAGCCTGGCAAGAAAGTGAAGCTTACATTTGCGAACCCGGATTATATGCCTCATAACATTATGCTGGTGAATCCCGGGAAAGCTGATGAAGTGGGACTGGCGGCGATTGATCTGGGAGCCAGCGGGTTTTCCGTTGGTTTTGTTCCGGAGAGTAAAGAAATCCTGTGGGCCAGTAAGCTGGTTGACCATGGTCAGGAAGAGACGATCGAGTTTGTTGCTCCGACGAAGGAAGGCGCTTATCCTTATATCTGCTCCTTCCCCGGACATCACCTGCTGATGCGTGGAACGATGTACGTGACGAACGATCTCAAAGAATTTCTTGCTAAAAATCCAGAGCAGGTTACTAAGATTACTGAGTGGAAACTGGCCGATCTTGAAGCAGACCTGAAACGGGTGGGACAGCATCGAAACTTTACGCGGGGACAGCAGGTTTTCACCAAACTTGCCTGTGCCCAGTGTCATAAGCTAAATAAGGACAGTACGACCCTCGGCAATAATCTCTCAATCGGCCCCAATCTTGATGAAGTCATCAAGAAGCATAAGAACGACCCTAAAGCCATCCTGGCGGAGATTCTGGAGCCTTCCCGTAAAATTGAGGATAAGTACAAAACAGTATTGATCCTGCTGGATGACGGACGGAGCCTGAACGGCAACATCGTAGCAGAGGATCAGACCTCAATCACGATCGTGACGGGGCCGCCTCAGGTGAAGGAGCAGAAAGTATTGAAGAGTGCGATCGAATTCCAGCGCAGCTCCCCTGTCTCCATCATGCCGGCAGCGTTGCTGAATACTCTGGGCAAAGAAGAAATTCTGGATCTGCTGGCATACGTACTCTCAGGTGGAAACGCTAAAGATGCAGCCTTCCATCATCATCATTAACCGCGCAACGTATTACAATGATGGTCGAATAGAAGTGGCAGCGCGAATGTGATTGTTACTGATCGTATTGTCGCGCCATGCGGTTTATTCATGATATTCGCAGGAAAACCAGGGCAAAGGCAGTACTGCAACTGGTTTTGTGGGCGTAGTCTATGCTTGCATTGAAAGGCGTCTCTGTTCGCCTGATGTCATCTGTTAATTGACATCAGTTTCGGGTGCGTCGCCAGCTCCTGCAGGTCTAGTATGTCGATCGGTTTTACGAAGTACTCATCACATCCATGTTTTCGCGCCTGCTGACGGTGTTCATCGTCATTGTGTCCAGTTAAAGCTACGATGAGCGTTGAGTTCTTTTGATCAAGTCTTCGGAGTTCTCGAGCGACCTCCAGGCCACTCATGTCTGGCAGCATCAGATCCAATACGACAATTTCAGGTGGCGTTTCCTGAAACATTCTGATTGCAGTCGCGCCACTGGTGGCCACCAGAGGTGCGTGGCCCAGTTTTTCAAACAGGAGTGATATCATACGGGCAATGCCAGCCGTATCTTCAATGATCAGCACTCGACGGGAGGGAATGTTCTGGGAAGACAATGACGCGGATTCGGATTCCGCAAAAGTGCAGTTCTCCTCTGATTCCAGTGCGGGCAGTCTGACAGAGAATACTGAGCCCCGATCCGCACCTTCACTGTCGGCAGAGACACTTCCCTGGTGAAGTTCGACCAATTGTTTCACCAGGCTGAGTCCTAAGCCGAGTCCCCCATTGGAATGCAGCTTAGAGCGTTGCTCCTGGGTGAATGTGGAAAATACGTCCTGCAGTAATTCGGGATCAATTCCGAAGCCATTATCGCAGACTTCGATCACGGCGGCATCCCTGTCCTGTTTTGTGTTAAGCCAGATCGTGCCTTTTTTATCTGTATATTTTGAGGCATTTGTTAACAGGTTCGCGAAAACCTGTGTCAGCCGGATTTCATCACCTTCCAGGAAGATTGGCGTGTCTGACAGTTCCAGTTTCAAGTCTTGCTGCTTCTCTCGAATGAAGGGATTGACAGTTTCGATGGCTCGATTCAGAACGTGCGTCAGGTCGAGTGTTTCTTTTTTCAGATCAATTTTGCCGTGCACAATACGGGATGCATCCAGCAAATCATTGATCAGGTGTTTCATTTGATCAAGTTGACGCTTCATCGTCTCGCAAGACTCTCGAATGAGAGATGGATCAAGATCATCCATCTGCAGCAGGCCCACAGCCAGTTCCATTGGCGCCAGTGGACCTCTTAATTCATGGGCCAGCATGGCAAGGAATTCATCCTTGCGCCGGTCGGCCTGCTGTAATGCTTGTGCTTTCTCTTCGTTTGCCTTGTTCAACGCAGCCAGTTCCACATTCGCTTTGTTAAGCTTGCGCTGCAGAGTGATCAGGCTGTTATTCAACCGGCTGAGATCATCGTCCGACTGGTTCAGTCCCGAAAGAGCCTGTGCTTCTACCTGTTGAGGTGTTGCTGATAAAGCGGACCGGTTATCCGCCTGGCTCCGGGATTGAATCAGCCTGTTGGCTACATCGATCGCGTCTTTTCCGTCAAGTGCAGCTGCATCGGCTCCCACACGCTTCCAGAGATAGGGATCGATATTAAAAGGATAGCCTCCTGCGAGTATCTTCACCTGTTCGCACCCCGGGTGAGATCGCACGATACGAATGACATCGGCCATGCCGAATAAATGTTGAGTCATGGTACAGGATATGGCGAGTATCTGTGCCCTGCTGGAAGCGAGAGTTTCCGCAATACTTTCCGGTGGTACGTTTGCTCCCAGGTAAATGGTATTCCAGCCACTGACTTCGAAGAGATCAGCAACTATCCGCAGTCCCACTTCATGCAATTCATCTCCGACGCAGGTTGCCACTAAGGTCTGGTCTGCGGAAGTGGTTTTGAGAAACCAGGGTTGAAGCTGAGACATTACAAACTGCGTTGCCGCGGTACAATAGTGTTCCTGGGCAACGCTGATTTGTCCCGTCTGCCATAAACGACCCAGTTCGTGCTGTGCAGGCTGAATCACATCCAGGTAAATCGATTCGATTTCGACTCCTGATTGAATGGCTTTCATCACCATATTCAGGGCGTCAGTGCGATGTGTAGCAAGCAGTGATGTCAGATAATTATGCTGTAGTTGTGCCAGTGGAGGACAGACACGCGCAGGGGGCTCAGCGGGGCGATCGACAAGCAGTGAATTTCGAGCCGTATCAATATAATGCTGGACGACGTTAGCCACTTCCTGCGGAAATTCTGCTTCTACAACGCTAATTAACGCGTCCAGAAAGTGTGAGATCTCACAGAAATAGGGAGAAACTGATTCGGGAAGCCGGGTGACCCAGTGCACGTAGTCATTTAACAGAACCGTGCTTTTGAATTCTATACTGGCAGCGAGGATAAGAATATGGGTCTCAGACTGTTCAAGTCTTGTAACGGGCGGAGTTCCCTTATTCAAAGCAGAAGAGGATTCCAGATGCGAGCAAATGGCTTCCGCTATAGTTCGTCGCCCCTCTCTGAGCATGTGAGCAGAGATACGGGCTGTGTCTGTCACGCACATATCTCCGTAAGAAAGTAAACAATCACAACTCAGACTTTGTACAGTTTATGTGATTCCTTTACAGAATTCAACAAGCCATGTGAAAATTAGGCTGAGTATGAGTCTGAAATGGACTCTTTCAGGCTGATTTTATCAAGCAGGAAGACCTCGATAAAATGAAATGTGTGGAGTGTATAACGCCTGTCTTGTGATATTCGTGGGAGTACCAGGATGCCAACCGCGGCAATTTGTCAGGTGTGGATTTTTCTTTTAGTTGGACGAGTCCGCCAGACTGTGTCCAGTTTTACTGTAGCGTCTCCAGGACCATTTGGACCGAGTATAATAGATCGGGAGATGCTATGGTTAAATGTGACGCGATCTAATCTGAAGATCGCGCTGTCGTATTCCTCTCGATTGATGGGTGATTTTCGAATTTCCAGGGCAGTACGACCTACTCCTGCAGGCGAGCACATGAATTAAAGTTGTTAATCAGTTATGAATGGTTCTTGCGGATGCGGTGTCTGGAGATTGTAGAATTTTGGGAAAGTTCAGAAATCCAACTGAAAGCGGATGCCGGCGACAAAGGCATCGGGGTAGATGCCGGAAGGGGTGGTGATGTACTGCAGATCGGGCTGAATGATCAGATTGTCATTCACGATTGCCTTGTAGAAGACTTCGATCATCACTTCCTGGTCGGTGCCCCCCTGGTCGAGGTCGACCCAGCCTGCACCGGCACCGGTAACGTCTGCGTCGCGATTGCGGATCAGGCCGGTATAGGTGATGCCGGCCAATGCGTCACGCGGTATCAGCGGGAAGGGAGAGTTTCCACTGCTGTAGGTGGGAAAGTGCTGGGCGAAGGCGGACAGGCCTTGCGGATTGTCTGAGTCACAGCCTGCTTCACGAATCAGCATCTGCTCGTACTGGAAATAGTAGCCGTAAGCTCTGGGTATAGCACCGGAGGGTACTTCTCCGGGCGTTTCATAGGTGATGCCTGCAGTCAAGATGCCGGGGAGTTGCCTGAGTGGAGTCGAGTAGCGATATTCGAATTCACCGATGAAGAGAACGGAACCATTATTGGAAAAAATACCGACTTCATTGCTGCGGTAGGCATCCCAGATTCCTGCTTTGACGGTGACTTCATTAGAGAGGTCCTTCATGAGTACAACCGCCGGGCTGGGAGCCGGGAATGAAGGAAGTCCGGCTGAGGGGGAGAGCCCAAACGCCGAGTTAATGAAGTCGCTGGCGGTATCCATGGTGATGAATTCAGAACTCAGGTCCTGTCTGCCGATGCGCATGGTGATTCCGGTTTCGTACAGATCGACTTCCCACCAGAGTTCGCTCATTTGAGTAATGTTGTTGAGTGAGTCGATACTGCTGATGATCTGCGTGGCGCCGACATTTTGCTCCAGCCCTCGTCCATGCGTATTTTGAAACAGCACGTTAATCTGGCCGGGAATGGGCGCATTGAGTGTTTCGAGATCGAACGAGAGAGACAGATTGAGCAGCCCTTCGTAGTGGGTTGAGTTGCTGGTTGATATTCCGCCGTGTGCGTTGGTGAAGACCTCGCCGTAATAGACCGGCTGGAATGTGACGCCGTTGTCCGGATTGAGCAAGGTTGTGAGGAAACGCAGATCCGGTTCGTCTGTGAAAGCATTGTCGGGGACGCAGCTGACGGTTTCGGCTTCATTTTCGACTGCGCATTCCTGCCCGGCTGCCTGGTACGCAGGGAGCGCCACCAGCAGGAATATAAATGGAAGGAAGACCTTAAGCCACACAGTTACGCTCCCCGTTTGCGCAACGTTTTCGATACCGGTATGAAAATTCAGAGTTGTGTACTCTTATCTTCGGCAGAATGAGCGTAGGACATCCAGTCTGGTGGAATAGTCAGACTGGGTTGAGAATGACGGTTCCTTGCGGGGACCCTTTTCAGGTGAGAACCGATGCAGTGACGCTGAGATTATGTTTGTTTTTGCCTTGCGGAGAGGGGGCACGAAACTTTAAGACGTGTGGTATTATCTGCAAAAATTCAGCACATCATACCTATTCCAGATGATGCATAGTTTGTCGCTCGCAAATTCGGACTTAAATTGCAGGCTCATTGGTTCCACTCCCTGATTTTGCAAACTAATGCTAACATTTTCTCATCGAAGTCAAAGCGTTTGGCAATCTCATTTCGTTTTATGTGTTGAACTGCCTTCATAGCGAAATCGCACTTATCGAATGTTTTACGTTTCAGGTGACGTTGAAAGAAGTCTGAGTTGTTGGAAGAATAACTTGGAAAGGTATCATATTTGTTGGGGTCTGGAACATTGGTAACTTTATAAACCGTTCCCCAAACATCTCCTGGGATATAGTTCTCAATTTCTTTGGCATCTGTTATCCATAGGTATGCTGGCTGTAGTTTATCTACTTCCTGTTTGACTCGTTTCACTCGATCTTTTATTCGAGATCCCTTACCACTAGCTGCGGTCCGATCACCGTCGCAAATGACTGCAATGTTATGGTTCAATCGCAGAAGATTGGCAAATGTATCATCAGTTTCATCAGGAGCTGTGAACGTGGATTTGGCAAGAATTGAACCACCATAAAAAGCACATTGATAGTCACGTCCCTCCCTCAATTCGCCTTTGGAATACAAGTTGATAAAGTGGTTTAAGTAGATTCTGTCTGAAGGCCCTTCAAGCCAAAGTACTCCATTTGCCTGCAAAAGATCCGACGGACGCGACCCAAGTTCGGTCAGAAGTCCAACGTGATCAAAATGAGCCGATACGGTCCTCGTTGATGCCGAATTTCCGTCGTGGTTCACGTGGATAATTTGTGTGTCTTCCCGAAGACCAAAAAAATCAAGTGCTACGCTCGAGTGTGTCGTTAGGAATAAGGTACAATTCTCGCGTTCCACATAATCTGCAATAAATTGGAACAGCCTGCGCAAGAGGGCCGGATGCAGGTTGTTTTCAAGCTCTTCAAATGCAAATACGAATTTATGTTTCTCTTTCGATTTAAGATGAGGCAGTACTAATAGGTGCAGCAAGACTAGGATTACCGTCTTTAAGCCACTACCAGATCTGCTGAGTGGTACAAGACCTTTATTTGTTTCCCCAAGATAAACTTCCCATCGATTAGAGTCTTCGTGATGACGCACATCTATCTTCGTAAAATTTCCGTCATCACCGAAAATATTTGACAGAGCATTGAGAAGATCATCCTGAATGAGTTCTTCTTGCATTTCCGGTTTGGATGATAGAATGTACTTGCGAATTATGTTTGTTGCCCCCACTCCATCTGGCTCAAGACTGAGATCAGAATTTTCGAGTTCTGGTTGCATATCACGATCTGCTAACAGTCGTAGGAAAATGTGTTTGCTAAGTGGGGTAGTCGCACGAATCACTAGTCTTGAAAGTCTCTCTCGACCTGCATTCTCGTCGTTGGTACGTCTTGTTTCGAGGGAAGAGACGTTCAGAATGCTGGCGGTCTTGTCAACTGAATTGTAATCCCATTCAATCTGTTGGTTTACATACAATCGGCCATGGTTATTCCAATGGTTATGACCTGACAGTCCACCCCCTGAACTAGTCTCGGGAAAGGTGCGGCGTAGGGATGATTCATCAAGAATTCCACATGCGCGGTAGTCCAACGCAATATCCTCAAGTGTTCTTAATGTTAACAGATTTAATACATCCAGAAGATGCGATTTTCCGGTATTGTTTCTACCGATGATCACAGTAATTGGCTTAAACTCATCTAGCCCTGAATAATCGCTTTTGAAGCACTCGTATCCCTTAAACTTGAAACTGTCCGTAATCACGCTTTGGTTCCCTTGGATGCATGGTTAATCGTTACGAACGTCGAACTTGTTAGTGATGACTACAGAGGTTCCAATGATGAATGTCAATTTGAATTTTCCGTATTCGGACAGTTTATAATCGCAGCAGAGCAGATCGATCGCCGACAAGAATAATGATAAGTTTTATTGGTATATGATTTTTTGATTCAAAGCCGCTGAGTTCGGTGCTTGGAAGTCTCTACGTCTAGGTAATTTATAAAGCTACTATTTTATACATAAATATACATGTAGGCAAGCACACGGATTGCTGGGTTGGGAACGATGGGGGCAAAAGAATTCCAATACGGTACCTACTTAGTGAGGTGCTTTCGGAGAAACTTTTCGACGAGTTGCATGCGCTCTTTGTCGAAGAATTCAGAGCCGCCGTGTGCGCCGCCGTGGATGACTTTGAAGGTAACGTCGCGTTGATACTGTTCGTATTTGCCTTGCAGCTCATGTGACTGGTTGATGGGGACTTGCGGATCCTGGTCGCCGTGAATGATCAATAGCGGCGGATCCTGGTCATCAACATGGAAGACCGGGCTGGCGAGTCGGGCGAGATCTGCTTTTTTTTCCGGTCGATCGCCGAGCAGGAGTTCCAGCGCGGGGATGCGGACGCTTAAGCCATGCGGTGTGGACTGGGGAAGTATTGTCATGAAATTGGTGGGGCCGAAATAATCGACGATGGCCTGCACGCTGGATGATTGGTTGTCGAAATCGCCGAGATCTCCTTCGAGCTGCTGGTTGCGGTTGGTAACACCCATCAAGGCAACGAGGTGGCCGCCGGCGGAAGAACCCAGGATACCGATTTTGTCGGCGTTGTAGCCATACATCTCAGCGGAGCCACGCAGGAAGCGGATGGCGGCTTTGATGTCGTATATCTGTGCCGGAAACTTTGCCACGGGTGATAGACGGTAATCGACACTGGCGACGGCGAAGCCTTGCTTTACCAGATCGATGAGTGGCATGTTCGCTTTAGAGCCTGCGCGCCAGGCACCGCCGTGAATCCAGACCAGGAGAGGTGGCTGCTGTTTTACTTTTGGAAGATAGAGGTCAAGCAGGAGCCGATGGTTGTCGGCGGTCGCATATTGGATGTCGTTGAACTGCTGGAAAGATTCCACAGCAAAACTCCTTTCCGGGACAGATAGCAGTAGCAGCAGAAACAGGCTCAGCGAGCAGCGATTTCTCATTGACGTCTCTTTCAGTTTGCAGTCGAAGGAGGGGATGTTCGGTCTGTTATTATAATCCCCTGCTCTCGCGAATGACACCAGTCGAGCATACGGACTCACTGAAACTTTACTTGTTCGGGAAAACCTGGGCGAGATAAATCAACAGTAAAACGCTGCGAGCGGTCCAGGCAATGGTGCGGAGCCAGTTGGAAATTACCAGGCTGCGAATATGACGGGGGGAAAAGCGGGAGGCAAGCACATGATGCCGGGGCACCTGCCGGAGAGCCGTGGAGAACCAGACGACAAACAGCAGACAGACGCCGGTCCAGGTGAAAGCGGGGCCCATGCCGGGGGGAGGCCA
>TARA_R110000850_G_scaffold17318_5_pt1 | contig 19954 bp, 18 predicted proteins | sample TARA_R110000850 | Tara Oceans TARA_R110000850 (sample SAMEA4397586) | marine metagenome | biome: Polar Biome; feature: [SRF] surface water layer (ENVO:00010504); material: water (ENVO:00002006), including particulate matter (ENVO:01000060) such as... | depth 5 m | reverse complement strand
GCGGCGAGGCTTATCAGCGCGCTTTCCATATCGTCAAGCAAACGCCGCCAGGCAATGTCAGCGGTGGCATCGCGGGCGATGAAGACATAGTCGGTTCCGGGGTGTCCAAGTCGCGGCAATAGCAGCCGGGCCGCTTCGCGGAGGCGGCGCTTGGCCCGGTTGCGCGTGACGGCATTGCCGACTTTTTTTGTCGCCGTGAACCCTTCGCCAATATGCGATCCGGGGGTATCGCCGGCGCGCTGCCTTGCCTGAACCACAAGCGATTTGCGCCGTTCGGCCCTGCCACCGCGCACAAAAAGGAATTGAGGCCGCTTCGCAAGGCGAACGACCTCAATCGGCTTGTCTGTATTGTCTTGCGCCATGGGCAGCTCCCGGCCTTTCAGGCTGGGCGGAGAACCTGTTCGCCTTAAGCGGACAGTTCCTTGCGGCCTTTTGCCCGGCGACGTGCCAGAACCTTGCGGCCATTCTTGGTCGCCATGCGAAGGCGGAAACCATGGGTACGCTTGCGGCGCAGGTTGCTCGGCTGGAATGTACGTTTCATGGGTCTGCTCTAAGGCTGAAATGTCTCGGAAAGAGGGGCCAATACAGGCGACGGGCACCAAGGTCAAGGCGGGGTGACACAGTCGAAGGCATCAGGGACGCATATTTCTGGCCTGTCTCGCCTCGCCGGCAAGCCATTGTCATGGGATACCTTTACATGATGGGGAAGTCTTGTTCATTGTAGTCCAGGGGTGGGCAGCAAGAATCGAAGGATGTTCATGCGTTTCCTCCGCCCGGCCCTGCTATGCCTGCTTGCCGCTGCTACGCCCGCCGCCCTGGCCCAGACCATCGATTATGACCGCCTCGACCAGCGCCTGACGCGCCTCTCGGCGCACGAAGACATTGTCGGCCTGTCCGTCGCAGTCATCGAGAATGGCGAAATCCGCTTTGCCAAAGGCTATGGCGTGACCGAGTTCGGCGGGCCGCCCGTGACCGACGAGACCGTGTTCCGCTGGGCCTCGCTCTCGAAAGGCGTCGCTGCCAGTCAGGTGGCCATCCTTGCCGGGGAAGCCCGGCTGAACCTTTCCGACACGGTATCGAAGTTCAAGACGTCGCTGCGCCTGCCTGGCGGGGGCGAAACGCAGGCGACACTGGAAGATGTGCTGTCCCACCGGCTGGGCATCGTGTCGAATGCCTATGATACGAGCCTGGAAGACGGCCGCGACCCGACCGAAATCCGCAACAGCCTGCGCGGCCTGAAATCCATCTGCGCGATCGGGGAGTGCCATACCTATCAGAATGTCGCATTCGACGCGGTGGCTGAAGTGGTCGAACAGGTGACCAACAGCAAATATGCCGACGCCGTGGATGCGTCGCTGTTCAAGCCGCTCGGCATGGTCACGGCCAGCATTGACAGGGCAGGCCTCGAAGCATCGCAATCCTGGGCACGGCCCCATGCCAAGCGCGCGAGGGATGCCGGTCCGCCCAAAGCCAAAATCGTCAATGACGACTATTATCGCGTGCCCGCAGCCGGCGGCGTGAACGGATCAATTCGTGATCTTGCGCTCTATGCCCGCGCACAAATGGGTCTGGTTCCGGACGTCCTGAGCGAGACCGCCCTGGAAATGATGCAAACGCCGCGGATCTACACGCGCCGCGAACAATCCGGCCTGAGCCGCCGCTACAGGGGCCACATGCGCGACGCGCGCTATGCCCTTGGCTGGCGGGTGTACAAATATGGCGACGCCGGCACGCGCGTGATCGGTCACCGCGGCGCCGTCGAAGGCTACAGATCGCTGATCCTGTTCGATCCGGAACGCGACACCGGCGTAGTGGCGCTGTGGAATTCCAGTTCGCGCCTGCCGGTGGGTATCGGGTTCGAGGTCATGGACATGGCCTATAATCTGCCGGCCCAGGACTGGATGGAAATCGACGCGGAATCTGCTGGCGGCGCGAAATAGCGCCCCCGGCGCGTCACGCGCCGCCTTCAGGCAGCATCTGTTCCAGCCACCATTGATTATATTGCCAGATCGCCTTCTCGAGCGGTGACAAACGGCCCTGAGCGGTCATCGGGGCGTTGAGGCCTTTCCAGACGGTGTCATTGGCGCCGATATCTTCCAGGTGGATGGCTGTGACCATCTGGCTGATTTCTTCAGCGATGAGATCAAAGCCTTCGAACGCCATGTCGTCCGCCGGAACACAAATGTGAATCCTGAGCGTCAGCCTGTCTGCCGCTTCGGGAAACAGCTGGTACCAGGTCAGCACGCTGCCCTGGATGCCGAGCAGGAAATGCGGGTAAAGAACGCTGGCGAACAGGTCGCGCGCCTGCCAGTCCTCCAGTCCCTCGACCGGCGGCAAGCCGGGCGGCATATCGGAATGGGCCGCGGGCATGTGAAGAATGGACCAGGGGCCGTCATTGTCCGGTATGCGGGAATCGCGTGCATGATAGGCCGGTTCGAAAGTGTCCGGATGAACCGCGACATGGTGGTAGGCCTCCATGAAATTCTCGACCAGGACCTTCCAGTTCCACTGGCTGTCGAATTCAAGCGTGCGGACAACGGCCATTTCATTGAGCCTGAACGCCTCGAAATAGGCCGCGAACGTCGTGACTTGCGGCGCGAAGGGCGCGGCATTCGCATCGAAATTCGCCAGGATGAACCCCTGCCAGATTTCCATGCGAACCTGCGGCAGCCGGCACGCCGGTTCTGCAAAGGCCTCTGCGCCATCCATCAGCGGGGCCCGGATGAGCTGGCCTGACGTGTCATAGCTCCAGGCATGATAGGGACAGGTGAACAGTTTGCGGTTGCCAGAACCTTCTGCGACCTGCGCAGCACGGTGGAGGCAGGTACGCGACATGACCCGGATCTGGCCATCATGGCCGTGCACGATCATGATCGGCTGGCCCAGCAGGTCCATCGACAGATAATCCCCGCGCCTGGCGACCTGGTCGACGCGGGCGAGCGGCAGCCAGCTCTTGCGGAATATCGCTTCGGTCTCCCGGGCAAAGATGTCGTCGCGTGTATAGGCTGCGGGCGGCAGGGTGCTGGCCGTGGCCAGGGGCTGTCTCACCCGTGCGATCTCTTCGGCGTCCAGGCCGGGCAACTGATGTGTCATGATGATCCTCCCGCCTCAAACGTGACACATGCGTCAACTTTTGTCGACAAGGCTGAGGGGCACAGGAACGGCCACAGCCGCCCTCCCGATCACGCGTGTTTGATCGCCCGCGGCAGAAGCGTTACGGGCGCTGTCACCGCGGATGGATTATGTCTCGGCCACAGTCCGAGGACCTTTCGCCATGCAACTCTCCCGAGCCCTGCTCGCCGCCGCCCTGATGACCCTGCCGCTTGCCCTGCCGGCCGAGGCCCGGAATATCACGGCCAGCACAAGCGAGGACACCGATATGGCCAGGGCCCAGCACACCGAATGGACACGCCTGCTGGAGAAATACGTCCACGCCTCCGATGATGGCGTGAACCGGGTCGACTATGGCGCACTCAAATCCAATCCGGCCGACATGGCCGCCCTTGACGCCTACATTGCCGGATTTGCCGGCATGGACCTGTCCGGATCGGACAATGCTGCCTTCGCGGCGTGGGCAAACCTCTACAATGCCGTCACCGTCCGATACATTGCTCAGAAATACCCCATTGGCTCAATCAGGGACGGACACATCTTCGGCGGGCCCTGGAAAAGGATCATCGTGACCGCAGGCGGGCGTGATGTGTCGCTCGATGATATCGAGCACAGGATCCTGCGGCCCACATTCAATGATCCGCGCGTGCATTACGCAATCAATTGTGCCGCGTTCAGCTGCCCGAACCTCATGCACAAGGCCTGGGAACCAGCGACGCTGGACAGGGATATTGACGCTGCCGCCCGTGCCTATGTCAACAATCCCCGCGGCGTAACCGTCACAGACCGCGGACTTGTCGTCTCCTCCATCTATGACTGGTTTCTCGCTGATTTCGGCGGTTCGAAACAATCCGTCATCGACCATTTGCTGAAATATGCCGATACTGGCCTTGCCTCGCAGATACGCGCCAAACCGAAGATCCGCTCCCACGATTATGACTGGTCACTCAATGACACCCAATAATACGCCCGCCCCCAAGCCAACCCCGCTCGCAATCCGACTCTGGCCGCTCTACGTGATCGGCGCCGGGCTTCTCGCGTCCTGGGCGTTCGGCCTGTTCGACTATTTCTCTCTTGAAACCCTGCGCACACAGCAGGATGCCCTGCGCGGCTTTGTCAGTGAACACCTGGTCCTGGCTGTAGGCGCCTATGTGCTGATCTATGCCGCCGCGACACTGTTCATGATCCCCGGCGCGCTCTGGATCACGATTGCAGGCGGCTTCCTGTTCGGACTGTATGGTGGCACACCTGCCACCGTGGCTGGCGCAACGCTGGGCGCAAGCCTGCTGTTCTTCGCGGCCCGCACATCAGTCGGCGCCGCCTTGCGCGAGCGGGCAGGGCCTTTTGTCAAGAAGATGGAGCGCGGCTTTCAGGAAGATGCGCTGTCCTACATGTTCGCCCTGCGCTTCCTGCCCATTGTGCCCTTCCCGGTTGCCAATATCGCGCCCGCCGTCCTCGGCGCGAAATACCGCGACTATGCCATCACCACCGCGCTCGGCATCATTCCCGGCGTCATCGCCTATACATGGATCGGGGCCGGCCTCGGCGCGACCTTCGCCGCCGGCGAGGACCCGAACATTGCGAACATCGCCAGGAACCTGGTGCCCGCTTTCGCCGCACTCGGCGTGGTGTCGCTGATCCCGGTCGCCTACAAGAAACTCTTCTCAAAAAAAGCTGCCAAGCTGGAAAGCGCAAGCTGATGCACGACACGAATCTCCCGGTCACGGATTACAAGGCAGACCTGGTTGTCATCGGCGCAGGATCCGGCGGCCTCTCCGCAGCGGCAGGCGCGGCCATGTTCGGCCTGAAGGTTGTCCTCTACGAAAAGCATGAAATGGGCGGTGACTGCCTCAACTATGGCTGCGTACCGTCCAAGGCCCTGCTCAGCGCAGCAAAGGCGGCCCAGTCTGCGCGAGACGCAGCCAGGTATGGCATCGCCGTCTCGGCGCCCACGGCCGACTGGAACGCCGTGAAGGCGCATGTCCGCAAAGCCATTGAGACAATTGCCCCGGTCGACAGCCAGGAACGGTTTGAAGGCCTTGGTGTGACGGTTATCCGCGAGGCGGCGCGCTTCGCCGACCCGGACACGATCAGGTCCGCGACAAGTCGCACCCGTGCCCGGCGCATTGTCGTCGCCACAGGCTCGACCGCCTTCATCCCGCCCATCGAGGGTCTGGCAGAGGCGCCCTACCTGACCAATGAAACCATTTTCTCGATGCCGGATTTCCCGGAGCATCTGGTCATTCTCGGCGGCGGCCCCATCGGTATGGAAATGGCGCAGGCCTTTACCCGGCTTGGCGCGAAAACGACCGTGATTGAAATGGGCCGGGCGCTTGGCAAGTCAGATCCGGCCCATGCGGCCGTTGCAATCGGCGCCCTGCGCAAGGAAGGCGTCACCATCCTTGAAGGCCACAAGGCCGTGCGCGTGTCCACGGACGCCAAGCGGATCCAGGTCCACACTGAGCATGATGGCACATCGCCCGTGGTCGAAGGCAGTCACCTTCTGGTCGCCGTCGGCCGGCGCACCATGCTGGACGGGTTGAGCCTGGAGGCCGGAAAGGTCGATCATGACGGCAAGGGCGTCATTGTCGGCGACAATCTCCGCTCACGCAGCAATCCACGTGTCTGGGCACTGGGGGATGCGGCCGGGCGCGAACAGTTCACGCATATTGCCGGCTGGCACGCCTCCGTCTTCGCCCGCCGTGCCTTCTTCAAGCAGGGCACAAAGGCCGACAGCCTGCCCATCCCGTCGGTGACCTACACATCTCCGGAAGTCGCCCAGATCGGCATGACCGAAGCTGAAGCGCGCGAAAAGCATGGTGACGACATCGCCACTTCCTCATTCGCCTTCCACGAGAATGACCGGGCCATTGCCGAGGACAAGACTCTCGGCGAAGCCAAGCTGGTCATCCGCAAGGGCTCTCTTGTGGGCGCCTCGATTGTTGGCGAGGGCGCCGGTGAGATCCTGCAGGTCATCGGCGTGGCCATGTCGAACGGTCTGAAGGTGAAAGACCTCACCAATTTCATCTCACCCTATCCGACCCGCTCTGAAGTGGTGAAGCGGGCGGCATCCGCACACTTCACGGATACGCTGTTCAGCCCCTCTGCGAAGCGTCTTGTCGGCTTGCTCCAACGCATCCCGTAAGCTAGTTCACGCTGGGTGAACGACGACATCCGGACCGCCCCTTCACGCGACTTGCCCGCACCATCGTCCTCGCGCTGGTACGAAAGCCTGTCATTTCGCCTGTTTGTCCTGACTCTGGCATCGATCCTGCTGGTTGAAGCGCTGATTTTCCTGCCCAGCGCCTCGGGCTTCCGCAATGCCTGGCTCCAGGAACGTGTCCAGGCCGCCCGTACCGCCGCCCTCGCCCTCGACGCCGCCCCGTCGCGCAACGTGTCCGACGAACTGTCAGACGATCTGCTGAGGAGCGCAGAAGTTCTGGCGGTGACGGAAATTGAGGACGACATGCGCTTCCAGCTCCTGTCAGCGCAGCAACCCATCACGGGCAATATGTACGGGCTCGACCTGCGGGAATCGACCATGGTCAGCCGGTCGTTTTCCGCGATGGGCGCCTTCTTCGCGCCGGATGACCGTGTTCTCGTCATTCTCGCGGATGGCTCTGCGCCTGGCCGGGTGATCGAAATTGTCGTGCCGCAGGCGCCTTTGAAGGCAGACATATCAGCCTATGCACGCCGCATTGCAGCACTGTCGCTCCTGATTGCCTTTGTCGCCGCCGGCATCATCTATGTCATGCTTCACTTGCTGGTCGTACGCCCGATGCGCCGCGTAACACTCAGCGCCGAACAGTTCCGCAATGATCCCGGCGCCTGGACCCGGCGCCTGACACCCACGCGCCGGCGCGACGAGATCGGCCGGGCCCAGAATGCCCTGGCCGAAATGGAAGAAACCGTCGCGTCCAGTTTCCGCAACCGGGCCCACCTTGCTGAGCTTGGTTCGGCTGTCGCCAAGATCAACCATGACCTGCGCAACTCGCTCGCATCGGCGCAGCTCGTCTCTGACGTGCTCGCGCGATCGGAGGACCCGCGAGTACAGAAAGCGGCCCCGCGCCTTGAACGTGCGCTCGAGCGCGCGATCAGCCTTGCCACGGATACGCTCGATTATGGCAAGGCCACCCCTCAAGCACCCCGCATCGAGCGCGTGTCCCTGCATCCCATACTCGAAGAAGCGGCAGGCGAAGCCCTCGCGATCTATCCAGGGGTCGTTTGGGACAACAAGGTGCCGTCGGAACAGAAACTCGATGCGGACCCTGACCATTTGCACCGCATTGTCAGCAATCTTCTGCGTAACGCCGCAGAGGCGATGAGTGCACAGACCGACGGAAGCGCCCGAATCATTGTATCTGCTTCCGGCCACGGATTAGATGTAGCCGATACCGGCCCCGGACTGCCTGGCCCGGCGCAGGAGAACCTGTTCAAGCCCTTTGCCGGCAGCACACGCCGCAATGGCACCGGTCTTGGCCTGGTTATCGCGCGAGAACTCGCGCAGGGCATGGGCGGCGATCTTATCCTGGCCCGCACCGGACCGGACGGCACGGTTTTCCGTCTGACATTGCCGGGCCTGGGCGCGTGAATGCCTACGCCCCGCCGAAGGCCAAAGTCTGTTACGTCCATGTCGACGCAGACCTGATCGTCATCGATAAACCAGCCGAGCTGTTATCCGTGCCCGGACGGGGACCGGACAAGGCCGACTGCGCGCTCTCCCGGATCCGAACAGACTATCCCGAGGTATTGACCGTGCACAGGCTCGACATGTCGACCAGCGGTCTCCTCTTGTTCGCCCGCTCGAAGACGTCGCAAAAGCGGCTGTCGGTCCAGTTCGAGAAAGGCGTGATCGGGAAAACCTATGTGGCCGATGTCTGGGGCCAGCCCACGCCCCCAACCGGGCAGATAGACCTGCCGCTTGGCCAGGACTGGCCCAACAGGCCGCGCCAGAAGGTTGACCATGCCGATGGCAAGCCCAGCCAGACCAGCTATGTCACCATTGGCACGCATGCGCAGGGCGTCCGCCTCGACCTGACGCCGCTTACAGGGCGCACGCACCAGCTGAGGCTGCATCTTGCGACCATCGGGCACCCAATTCTGGGCGACGATCTCTATGCCCATCCCGAGGCCCTGGCCGCCGCGCCCCGGCTGCACCTTCACGCGACGCGGCTGGAACTGATCCAGCCGGCCAGCAATGAGCGAATGACATTCGAGAGCCCCTGCCCCTTCTGAGCCAGGGCCAGTATTGACTTGGTGAAAGGCTCGATATATCGTTTTTCGATATTGAGGAGCCCGCCAATGCACGCCGAAATCGTTCGCCTGTCCCTCCATCATGTCGACATCAAGATCGTGAATGCCGATCGCATGCATGTCCTGCAATGGCGCCGCAACCTGCTCTGGGACGAGGTTCTGCTGGACGGTGCACGCCAGGCCGCCAGCCGTGGTCTGTGGGGCCGCGAAAATGTCTACGGGCTGGTCTTCGGACGCGACCTGGAGGGCAAGGGCGGCCAGCAGGTCATGCTCATCCTCGACACGCGCAGCCATAATGACTGGCAAAACAGCAATGTGCATGTCAGGGGTGTCCGTCTTGAAGGCAAGGACGGACCGCTCGTCTCATTCGGTACACTCGATCCGAAATCACTCGAGAAACCTGCAACTTTTGCAGACTGGATGAAAAAGACGATGGGCATGGACTGGGGCATGGATACAAGCCGCCCCCACTGAATTCAGCTTTCGGGAACGAGGCGCACTTCAGTCCTGCGATTGATCGGTACTGCGCCTTCATCCGTCACGGCGCCTTTTTCACCAGACGCCACGAGATGAACACGCTCGGCATCGACGCCGCGTGTCCTGAGCGCCGCCAGAACGGCCTCGGCCCGCGCAGCTGATATCGCCTGGTTCGTGACCGCATCGCCGCTCGCATCGGCATGGCCTTCAATTTCCATCTTGTAGAGGTCACAGCGCGCAAACGTGTCCGAGACGGCATCAACAACAGCGTCGGATTCATCCGACAGCTCGCTCGCGCCTTCATCGAAATAGATCGCGAAGGTTTCCAAGGAGCAGTCGGGCGCCGCCGCGACAGCCTCAGGCCCTGCCGGCGCGACTGGCGGCGCAGGGTTTGACACGCAGGCGACCATCAAAAGTGGCGCGAACAGCAAGTATTGGTTTTTCATGAGACCCTCCAGAGGCATTGATCAATCCCCTACGGACGGAATGGTTCCCCGTCAAAGCCGTTTCTTCGTTCGGCCCTCATGCGGGCGGGCCGCCGCAGGCGCCTCCGGCCAGTCATGCCTCGGATAGCGCCCGCGCATGTCCTTCGCCATGTCGTGATAGCCATTGTCCCAGAAGCGAGGCAGGTCCTGCGTGGTCGCCGCCGGCTTCATGCCCGGCGACAGGAGTTCAACGGTCACCGGCACACGGCCCGAGGCAATCGCTGGATGGCTGCTGAGCCCGTAAAAGGCCTGCGCCCGCGCTGAAACGAGCGGCGCGCGCGGATCAATGTAATCGACCGACGCCGCCTGCCCCGATGGCAGCGTCAGCGACAGGGGCGCATGCAGGCGCAAGGCGTCCTGAACGGGCCAGTCCAGTGACGAGATCAGCGCGTCCCGCACGTGGCCATCGCTCGGCACGCGCGCGCCCTGCTGCTTCAGCAATGGCATCAGCCATTCCTCTGCCCGTTCGCGCAACTGCACCTTTGTCGTGCCGGAGGGCTCGATCAGTCTTGCCCGTTCAAGCACGGCCAGCCGCCCCAGCGTCTCGTCAACAACACGCTCGGCACCAATCGCGTCGAGCCCCTCAGCCAATACCGCATCCAGCATCGCCTTCGCCGCAACGCCCGGCGGGGGCCTGGGAAGGGGTGCCTCGGACAGCACGATCGCGCCCATCGCGCGGACCCGGCGCGCCGTGAAGCGCGCTGTCCTGGGATCAAACTCGGCGCGGTCCTCAGTCTGGACACCGCCCAGCACGAGTGCATCGGCCTCGCTCAGCGGTGCGGCCAGCGTGATCCGCGCCTGCCCGCTGGCACCGCCTAGATCAGCGACGACCAGCCAGTCCGATTTCGCCAGCCCGTCCGTCTCGGCAAGCATGGCCGCCCGGCCGGAGGCGAGGAGGTAGACACCGGCGCTGCCCGGGCGGGCCCGCGCGATCTGGTCCGGCCAGGCGCTTGCCATCAGGCGCGCCAAATCACCCTGCGGCGCAGCGCCCCTGCCCCAGGCCCTGGCTTGCTGCTGCAGTGTGCGGGCGCGCGCCGAGCGATCCGTGCGGAACCGCGCCAGCCTGTCCCGGATGTCTGCCGAATTGCCGCCAATGCCGCGCTCCCCAGCCAGCGCCGCAATCTCAGCCGCCAGCGCACGTTCGCCCGGCGTCCGGGCGCTCGCGACCAGGGCTGCGAGGCGCGGTGCGAGTGGCAGGCGCGCCATTTCGACGCCGAGCGGCGTCAGGCCGCCGCTTTCATCAAGTGCGCCGAGCTGGCGCAGGATGGCGGTTGCCGCCTTCAGCTTCCCGGCAGGCGGGGCATCCAGCCAGGTCAGGTTGCCGGCATCCCGTTCGCCCCATTCGGCCAGCGCAAGAACCAGCCCCGACAGGTCGCTACTGAGGATTTCCGGCTGCGGGGCCGCAACCAGGCCCCGTGTTGCCGCCTCGTCCCACAGCCGATAGCAGACGCCCGGCGCCGTGCGCCCTGCCCTGCCCCGCCTCTGGTCCACCGACGCACGCGATGCCTTGAGCGTCGTCAGGCGCTGGCCAAGGCCGCCCGCGTCATCCTGGGCAACACGCGCAAGGCCGCTATCGATCACGATCGTTACGCCCTCGATTGTCAGCGCGCTCTCGGCAATGTCGGTGGCGAGCACGATCTTGCGTGTGCCCGGCGCTGGCGGTGAGACGGCCGCGTCCTGTTCGGCAGGTGACAAGGCCCCGAACAGGGGCGCAACCGTGCATCCATCCGGCAGCTCCTCGAGCCGCTCTGCGACGCGGGAAATTTCGCGCGCACCCGGCAGGAAAGCGAGAATGGACCCGTCTTCTTCGCGCAGTGCCCGCCGGACTGCGGCGGCCATCCTGTCCTCAATCCGGTCAGCCGATCGCCCGAGATAGCGGGTTTCCACATTGAACTGTCGCCCGGCGCTTTCAATCACGGGCGCGTCAATCGCCCCGGCCACGCGCGCCGTGTCCAGCGTCGCCGACATTATCAGCAGGCGCAGGTCCGGGTTCAGCACGCCCTGCGCTTCCAGCGCCAGGGCGAGACCAAGATCGGCATTCAGGCGCCGCTCGTGGAATTCGTCAAAGATCACCGCGCCGACACCTGTCATCTCCGGGTCCGACAGGATGCGACGCGTGAACAAGCCGTCGGTAATCACTTCAATTCGCGTTGCGCCAGACACTTTGCGGTCAATGCGCGTTGTCAGACCAATTGTCTGGCCAAGCGGTTCGCCGAGACTTTTTGCCATCCGCATCGCGGCCATGCGGGCCGCCACCCGCCGCGGTTCCAGCAACAGGATGCGGCCCTGCATGCTTGCGGCCTGATCCAGGAGCCCCGCCAAAGCCAGGGGGACACGTGTGGTTTTGCCTGCCCCCGGCGGCGCCGCCAGCACCAGCCGACGGCCATCGCGCAGGGCCGCGCAGACCTCGGCCAGCACGTCATCAATCGGAAGGGGGGCACTGCCTGCACGCATCGTGGGCAGACATAGAGTGCCAGGGCCAGGAGACGCAATGCCTGCGCTCCGCGCGGCGCATCGCGCTCAAGGGGTTTTCATCCCCACCAAGCCGCCCTACCGTCACTTCTTCAGGCTGAGCAGGAGTAATGTATGGGCTGGTGGTTTCGGATAGATCTGTGGAAGCGCGTGATGGTCGGCCTTGTGCTTGGCGCACTCACGGGCCTCATCCTGCGGCAGATCATGGGCGCAGAGGCGGCAGGTGCCAATGTCACGGCCTGGGCAAAGCCGATTGGCGACGCCTTCATCAACCTGATCAAGATGCTGGTTGTCCCGCTGATCTTCACGACACTTGTCTCTGGCGTTCTGGCCATGGGCGACCCGAAAAAGCTGGGTAGCCTCGGTGGCCGGGCTCTGGGCCTTTATATGTGCACAACCCTGATCGCTGTCTCGTTCGGCCTGCTGATCGGCAGCCTCATCCAGCCGGGCGCCGGTTTCGATACGAATACGGTCAACACGGCCGATATGGAAAGCGCCCGCGCCCAGCTGGCTGCCAACCCGCAGCCGGGCAGTGTCGCTGAACAATTGATGCACACATTGCTGTCGATCATACCGACCAATCCCGTTGCTTCCATGGCGAATGGCGATGTTCTGCCGATCATCTTCTTCGCCATCATGTTCGCCATCGGCATCCTGATGTCCGGCGACGCCGGCAAGCCGCTGGCGTCGGTGATGAACAGCGCGGCCGAGGCGATGATGAAGCTGACGCTGATCGTGATGGAAACAGCACCGCTCGGCGTGTTCGCCCTTATGGCCTGGGTCATGGGCGACCGCGGCCTGACGATCCTCGCTGTACTCGGAAAGATGACCGCCGCACTCTATATCGCCTGCGGCCTGCACATCCTGTTCACTTACGGCGCGATGATAAAGTTCGTTTTACGCTTGCCTCTGTTTGCCTTCTTCCGCGGCGCGGTCGATGCGCAGGCTGTTGCCTTCTCGACGTCATCCTCGAACGCCACCCTGCCGATGACGATGTCCTGTGCCAGGGAAAACCTTGGTATCGGCAAGCCGATTGCCTCCTCGGTCCTGCCACTCGGCGCCACGATCAACATGGATGGCACGGCTCTTTACCAGGGTCTGATCGCCCTGTTTGCAGCACAGGCACTTGGCCTGCCGATGACGGCCAGCATGTATTTCACCATCGCGATCATGGCGACGCTTGTCTCCATCGGCACGGCGGGCATTCCGTCCGTCAGCCTGTTTCTCGCGGCCACGACGCTCAGTGTGGTCGGCGTATCCCCGGACCAGACCGTCCTGATCATCGCGCTCCTGTTCCCGTTCGACCGCATACTGGACATGATGCGTACCGTCACCAACGTGACCGGCGACCTCGCCGTAGCAACGGCGGTGGCAAAGTGGGAAGGCGAACTCGATGAGGACGTCTTCCGGGCGCGCGACCCGGTCTAGGGACCGGCCTCCGCCGCTGGGATGACATGCCGGCGGGCTCATGCACAGAACCAATGAAACCATATAATCACGCCCGAGCAAGACATCTGACCGCAGGCGCAGTCTGTCTGCTTGTCTTCACGCTCCTGACGCTCGGCGTGGCCGGCGTCTGGAATGCTAACCCGTTCGATGCCGCAACTGCCCGTCAGGTTTCGCGCTGGCGTGAACCTGTACTGACAGACGTGATGCTCGTCATCACGTCACTGGGTGACAGCGCCTACCTGATCTTCATCGGCCTCCTGATCGTGGCGACATACGCAGCCCGGCGCGCCTGGGGAGCGGTGGCGGCGACGGTGACAGCCTTCCTGCTCCTGCCCCTCGTCGTCAGTACAATCAAGGCCACCCTCGCGCGTGTCCGCCCCACGGCAGAGCTTTATTCGGGCGCGGATGCCTTCAGCTTCCCGAGCGGCCATGCAGCGAACGCCGCTCTCATCTATGGAACGATGATACTGATGGCATTCACCTCGCTGAAGGGCGCGGCGAAATGGGTTGCAACCACCGCGCTGGTCCTTCTCATTGTCCTGATCGCCTTCTCGCGCATCTATATTGGGGCGCACTGGCCAAGTGATGCGCTGGCCGGGCTGGCCCTCGGCGCAGGCGTGCTTACCGTGCTCTCCTGGGCGCTGAGCCGCACGCCCCCCATGCCTTCCCCAGGTCGCACCACCCCCCTCCTGCTGGCCTGCTTCACCCTTACCGCCCCCCTCTACGCATGGTACGCCCTGCCCTTTGCGCGCACATTCTACACGGCGCTGACCTAGACCAGGACAACGATGCTCACCCGCCGGAAAGTCGTTTCCCTCGCGATCCCAGTGGTCCTCGCCCAGGCAGCCACGGCCACGACCGGGCTTGTTGACACGGCCGTCATGGGCCGGTTCGGCGACAAGGCAGACCTCGCCGCCGTTGCCATCGCCGCTGTCGCCTACAGCTTTATCTATTGGGGTTTTGGCTTCCTGCGCATGTCCACGACGGGCCTGTCGGCGCAGGCCAGTGGCCGCGGCGACAGGCCGGAGGTGCGCGCCATACTGTTGCGGACGCTGATGCTCGGCGGCGCAATCGGCCTCGGCCTCTTCCTCCTGTCTCCCCTTTTGAGATGGCTGACCTTCGCCGCCTTCGCCGGCACGGCTGAAGTTGAATCGCTCGCGGCAGGTTATTTCAACGCGCGCATATTCGGCGCACCCGCCTATCTCATGGGGCTCGGCATTACCGGCTGGCTATTGGGCACCGGAAAGACGGGACAGATGCTCGCCTTCCAGATCGTTCTGAACGGCGTCAATGTCGTTCTGGATGTATGGTTCGTTGTGGGCCTGCAACTCGGCCCGTCAGGCATTGGTGCCGGTACGGCGATTGCGGAATGGACAGCACTCGCCGTGGGTCTCGTCATGGTGCGCAGGGGCTTCAGGTCGCCCGCCCGCCTGTTCGATCCTGCCAAACTCTATGCGCTGTTCTCGGCCAATCGCGACATCATGATCCGGACGCTTGCGCTGGTCTTCTGCTTTGGCTGGTTTGTCCGGTCCGGCACTTTGATCAGCACGGCTGCGACAGCGGGCAACGAGGTCCTGCTGCAATTCATCACGGTGGCCGCTTTCGTGCTCGACGGGTTTGCATTCGTTGCCGAGAAGGAAGCCGGAGAGGCCTATGGCGCGGCTGATGGCAAGCGGCTTGGGCGCGCGATGCGGCTGACGTCCGAATTCGCTTTCGGCTTCGGAATCCTGTTCGCGCTGACCTATATCCTTCTGGGCGGCTGGGTCATCGAGGCCTTCATCGCAGACCCCGAAGCGCGGCGCGCAGCACTGGATTTCCTGCCCTATTGTGCAGCCGTGCCGGTCCTTGGCGTCGCAGCCTGGCAGCTCGATGGCCTGTTCCTCGGCACGACACAGGGCAAGGCCCTGCGAACGGCCGGCGTGATCTCGGCTGTGCTTTACCTGGCGACGGACATGCTGCTACGCCCCGCCTTCGGGAATGCTGGTGTGTGGGCCGCCTTCCTCGCCATGTACGTCTATCGCGCCGCAGCGCTGGGCTGGTTCGTGCCGGGACTGTTCAGAGGTCTGTCCCGACCGCCTGCGCCAGCGTCGTGAAACCGTCGGCTTTCAGCAAGGCTGCAAGGCCGCGATGGATATCGGCAACGAGGCCCGGCCCCGAATAGACCAGCGCCGAATAGAGCTGCACGGCGTTCGCGCCTGCACGGATCTTCGCGTAGGCGTCTGCGGCGCTGGCGACGCCGCCAACGCCGATCAGGTCGAATTCGCCATTCAGCGCCCTTGCAAACGCCTTGAGAACTGCCGTTGACGGGGCCATCAGCGGCGCACCTGACAGGCCGCCGGCCTGCGCCTTGTCCCGGCTGGTCAGGCTGTCCGGCCGGGCAAGCGTCGTGTTCGAGATGATCAGGCCCGCGAGCCAGGAACCCTGGTTGCGCACGACACCGACAATGTCCGCAATCGCCTCGGGATCCAGATCGGGCGCGACTTTCAGGAAGACAGGCTTGCCGCATCGTTCAGCCTCGCCACAGGCCGACAGCAGGGCCTCAAGCGACGCCTTGTCCTGCAGTCCGCGCAGGCCCGGCGTATTGGGCGACGAGATGTTGACCGTAACATAGGCTGCATGGGGCGCGACCGCTTCAATGCCCCGGACATAGTCGGCGATCCGGTCCGCGCTCTCCTTGTTGGCGCCGACATTGGCGCCAAGTGGCACAGGTGCCCGGTATTTCGAAAGGCGCCTCACGAAATAGTCGAGACCGAAATTGTTGAACCCCATCCGGTTTATGACCGCCTGGTCTTCAGTCAGGCGGAACAGGCGGGGTTTAGGATTTCCCGGCTGGGGCAGGGGTGTCACAGTCCCGCACTCCAGAAAGCCGAAGCCGAACCGGGCCATCGCCGAGGGAACCTCGCAATTCTTGTCAAACCCTGCTGCAAGGCCAACAGGTGCGGACAGTTTCAATCCGGATTTCGGCAAAACGGTCGCCAGTACCGGATCGGGTTCAGGGGCCCGCAAGGGCGCACCCAGGCCTTTTTCGAGCGCCCGGATCGTGGCGGTATGCGCCGCTTCGGGCGGCAGGAACTTCACCACCGCGACACCGATATCTGTCAGGCTCATCAGAAATCCTCCGGCAGCACGGGTGCGCCACTGGCGTCCAGCATGAGGGTCCAGCTGCGTGTGGCCCGGCTGATGTCAAGCGCGCCATAGAGATGGGGGAACAGGGCGCCGCCCCGGCTGGGTTCCCACTTGAGCGGAGACAGGTCCGCCACCGCGAACTCAAGCAACCGGACGTCTTTCTGGCCTGCATAATGCAGCCGCGCTGTCTCGGCGGCGGTATCGCGCGTGGAGAGGTGAACATAGCCGTCAGCCGTGTCCAGGGCCGTTGCCGTGACACCATCGGCCTGCGCCCTGGCCCAGTCTGTCAGCGTCAGAAGTTTGTAGACATGCGTGTTGCTCATGGCTGGCGTTTCAGCAGGCTTTGACGGTCACGGCAACTCGCGCCTTGAGTCGCAGCCGCTTTGTGCGATCCTGCGGGCAGTGGTATTGAAGGATAGTGCGTGGCCAATGACTTAGCAGATGCCGCCCTCATGAATGTCCGGCTGGAAAACGGACGGACCGTGCAGGAGGAGTTGCGCAAGCTCGACACGCTTGCACGTATGCTGGATTCGCAGTTCTCAGTCATGGGCATGCGGTTTGGTATCGACTCCGTCCTGGGACTGGTGCCCGTCGCGGGAGACGTGGCAACGGGGCTTGCCGGAACCTATTCACTGTTTACCGCCATCCGACTGAAGCTGCACCCGCTAGCCATTGCCCATATCGGCTGGAACCTGCTGTTTGATACCGTGATCGGTGCGATACCGCTTGTGGGCGATGTCTTTGATTTCTTTTTCAAGTCAAACACCAAGAATTTCAAGGTGATAGAAAAACATCTCACCCGCAAGGCAAAGCGCAATCTGGCCAGGGGAAAAGCGCCCGTCTGAGATCAGGCCTCCGGGGCGGCGGGAAGATCAGAGGCGCGGGCAAGAACCCAGCCGCCGGTGGGCGATTGGCAAGCGGCGAAACGGCCGCGTTCCTGGCCCGGCAAGGCATAGGCCACGTCGCGGCAGATGACCGAAACTTTCATCGGCACAATTTCAGTGACGAAGCGGACCACAAAGTCCGAATGCGGCGCATCATGGGTTATCTCGCGCACGCTCGCCTTGCTGGCCTGATGGGACAGGGACCGCTCTATCAGAATGGACAATGTGCGGCCATCGGGCGTCCGGAGGATTTGAGTTGTGCCGTCCTGCTGGGTCTCGACCAGATTGAGAAAATCCGCCTTCAGCACATTTACCATACTGGAATCAAGGGCTTGCGACGCCGTCAGCTCTACACGCTCTGCCACGAATTCATCCACGGCCTGTGCGCTGACCGGGCGTGATGTGGTGTCGAAGGGGCGTATGGAGGGGGCCGACTGGGTGTAGGCGGGCACAGTGGGGGTCGCAAGGGCCATGAGAGTCACGCCGACCCGTTCGGGCTTGAGCGTGGCGGGTGCCGGGACGGGACCCGAATGGGCCACCATCTGGCGCACGCGGCGCGGCTTGGGCGAGGGCGACGCGGCGCGCGGTGCTGGATTGACCGGGGCGGCAACTGCGCTGGCCGTGATGGCCGCGAGCCGCGATTCTTCGGCCGCGGCCGCTGCGATGCGTTTTTTCTGGTTCTCGGCGGCGAGGGCAGCAAGGCGTTTCTGCTCGGCCTTCGCGTCTGCCTTGGCTTTCAGGTCAGCCAGGCGCTGTGTTTCCGCTTCGGCCTCGGCAAGTCGTCGCGCTTCGAGATCGGCGAGGCGTTTGGCCTCAATAGCGGCGGCGGCGTCCTGCTCGGCCTTGAGGTTGGCAAGGCGCACCTGTTCAGCCTCGGCCACGCGGGCGGCTTCAGCTTCAGCCAGACGTGTCTTTTCCTGTTCGGCGGCCGCGAGGCGGGCCTCTTGTGCCGCGGCGTCCTGCTCAGCGGCTTCGGCAATCCGGCGCGCCTCCGTTTCGGCGATGGCAGTGGCCGCCTGAACGCGGGCCTGCTCAAGCTCTGCAGCGGCGGCTTCGCTCTGGGCGGTTTCATAGGCCGTCTTGTTGGCGGCGAGTGTGTCAGCGAGGCGGCGATAGTCGAACCAGGCTGTCGGCGCGGCGTCGACGGGCGTCGAGGCCGCTGCCATGGCGGCAGACGAGGCCGCGCCACCGCCGGGGTTCAGTGTGGGCGGCAGTTCGGCGAGCGGGCCGGGGTCTCCATCGCCACCCCCATTCAGCGCGCTTTCAGCCGCCATGACCGACAGGCCGGCGAGGCCAAGAACCGCAAGACCGGCAAAGGCGAGCTGCGAAATGTCAGCAAGGCGGCTGGAGCCGTCATCGTCATCATTGCTGCCACCTGACAGGCCGCCGCCCTTGCCCGCCTTGCCAAGTGGAAGGAAGCCCGGATTGGCCGAAACGGCGCGAAGCGGGCGGGTCGGCCCGCGCGGCGGCGCACTGGCGGTGCGCGGCTGGTTCTCGATACTGGTAATGATGGCCAGCGTGGACTGGGGCCGCACGCCGTCGCGCGCGCGCAGACGGGCCCGGAACGGCATGTCCAGATTGGCCCGTTCCTCCGCGCGCCGGCCGGCATCCTGCGCGGCCTGCACCGTGTGGCGCAGACTGTCCGGAATCATCGGGCGAACCGGTTCCGGTCGGGTGAAGTCCTTGGTGAACATCTGGGCGGTCTGACGCCCCGAAGGACGCTCCTGAATCAAACGGTGTGACCCGTTTATAGACGGTTAGGGCTTTCTTAACCATAGGAAATGGCCCGGCGCGCGGCTTGTCACTGCCCCGTTCTGTCCTTAATGCAACACAGCTTGACCCTATGCACAAAAAAGGTGCCCGCCCATGTCCGCCAAAGCCGCCCCGAAGAAAGTTGTCCTCGCCTATTCGGGCGGTCTCGACACGTCGATCATCCTGAAATGGCTGCAGACCGAATTCGGCGCGGAAGTGGTGACATTTACCGCAGACCTCGGCCAGGGCGAGGAACTGGAGCCGGCTCGCAAGAAGGCGCTGGCCGCCGGGGTGAAGCCGGAAAACATCTTCATCGAGGATGTGCGCGAGGAGTTCGTGCGCGATTTCGTGTTCCCGATGTTCCGGGCCAATGCCGTGTATGAGGGCGTCTACCTGCTGGGCACCTCGATCGCCAGGCCGCTGATCGCCAAGCGCCAGATCGAGATTGCCGACATGGTGGGCGCCGATGCCGTCTGCCATGGCGCCACCGGCAAGGGCAATGACCAGGTGCGCTTCGAGCTCGGCTATTACGGCCTCAATCCGGACATCAAGGTTATTGCGCCCTGGCGCGACTGGGATTTCAAATCGCGCACCGACCTGATGAAATTTGCCGAGTCCCACGGCATCGAGATTGCCAAGGACAAGAAGGGCGAGGCGCCGTTCAGCGTGGACGCGAACCTGCTGCACTCCTCCTCCGAGGGCAAGGTCCTGGAGGACCCGGCAGAGGCGGCGCCGGAATTCGTGCATATGCGGACGATTTCGCCCGAAGACGCGCCCGACGAGCCCGAGACCATCACGATCAGTTTCGAGCGCGGCGATGCCTGCGCCATCAATGGCGAGGCGATGAGCCCGGCGACGCTGCTGACCGCGCTGAACGCCTATGGCAAGAAACATGGCATCGGGCGGCTGGACCTTCTGGAGAACCGGTTTGTCGGCATGAAGTCT
>TARA_R110000850_G_scaffold30630_1_pt1 | contig 19975 bp, 20 predicted proteins | sample TARA_R110000850 | Tara Oceans TARA_R110000850 (sample SAMEA4397586) | marine metagenome | biome: Polar Biome; feature: [SRF] surface water layer (ENVO:00010504); material: water (ENVO:00002006), including particulate matter (ENVO:01000060) such as... | depth 5 m | reverse complement strand
TTTTTTTTTTTTTTTTTTTTTTTTGATAACGTAAAGATATTGAGGAGTTTACAATTTTTAAAGGTGTAAAGGCGACAACTTAAAGGGTGAAATGCGACATTTCTGAATGAAGAACAAATTAAGTGTCAAAAAAGTGGCCCCCTCTTGACACAGGGTTGTCATTATGGGTTGTTTCCTTTGTAGTGTACAAATCAAAACAACCTCTTGTAAAAATAACAGCCCCAATAACAGATATTAATCATTACCTCTTAATGATCAAAAGAGGTGAAGCCAACTAGAAATCAAATTTTGTTAAATTGTATTTTCGTCTTAAACAGTATCTTTGGGAAATCTATCAACGTGTTATGAGTATAGACACCCCAAAGCGATTTGACCGCATTGTCGCCATCCTCATCCAGTTACAATCCAAAAGGGTGGTAAAGGCCCAGGAGTTGGCCGACCGCTTTGAGGTGAGCTTGCGCACCATTTATCGTGATATCAGGACGCTGGAAGCTTCGGGGGTGCCTATTTACAGCGAGGCCGGTGTGGGCTATTCCATTGTGGACGGCTACCGCTTGCCGCCGGTGATGTTCACACGCGAAGAGGCCGGCAGCTTTGTGGCCGCCGAAAAGCTGATGCAGAAGTTTACCGACAAAGGTCTGGGCTCTTATTTTGAATCGGCTATGTTCAAGCTGAAATCAGTGTTGCGCGGCAGCGAAAAAGACTGGGTGAGCGCCATCGAGTCGCATATAATGATGGAACCTGAAGAAGCGTTGTTCAATGAAAAGGTACCCCATGCACTGCAAACCCTCTTTGAAAGCATCGCCGAAAAGAAGCAGGTGAAGATGACTTACCTGGCTCAGGATTCCGAAATTGCTACTCAACGTAATATCGAGCCCGTGGGCCTTTTTCACGAAAGCCACCACTGGTATATGATGGCCTATTGTCATTTGCGGGAAGATTACAGGCAATTCCGTACCGACAGGATTGAGCACATTCAACGAACGGATATTACTTTTTCACGGGAACACAACCCGCTGGATCATTTTTTGGCAAACGACCCGGACAAAACAGCGGTGAAGGTGCGTATCCTGGTGGATAAAAGTATAGTAAAACACCTCAGGAGCGGCAGGAAGTATTACGGCTTTGTTTCTGAAAAGGAGAAAGGCAGGTACATGGAAATGACATTTATGTCGCGGCACATCCACGAGAGTTTTGCACGTTGGTATATGATGTTTGGCGACTATGCCGAAATCCTCGAGCCCGAAAGTTTAAAGCAACGGGTGAAGGAACTCTCTAAGTCCATTGCTGATAAATTGTAACAACCGATGAACAGCCCTTTGGTACATAAAACCTATATGCTCCAAAAATTTAAAGGAAAAGGCGGCTGGACCTATGCGGAAATTCCTGAGGTTTCACCAGGTAAAAACACGCCCTTTGGTTGGGTGCAAGTGAAGGGCAGTATTGATGGGTATCCCATTGAAAAATTTAAACTACAACCGATGGGCAATGGGAAACTGTTCCTTCCTGTCAATGCCAAAATCAGGAAGCATATTGGGAAAGAGGCGGGGGATAGGGTGGAAGTCATCCTGTATAGAGATGAGACCCCGGAGGCAGTTCGCGAGGAACTCCTTTTGTGCTTAAAGGTTGAACCCGGAGCATTAGAGGCTTTTCAATCTTTGATTCCTTTCAGACAAAATGCCCTGACAGATTGGGTATACCAGGTCAAAACCGATACAGAAAAAGTAAACCGAATAGCAGACATCCTGAAACAGATGCAAGATATCAGTGAAAATCAAAAATAATGAACAAGCAAACCTATATCGCCCTCCTTCGCGGCATCAATGTGGGCGGCCATAAAAAAGTCCCGATGGCGGCTCTTAAAGCTATGATGGAAGCGATGGGTTTTGCTCATGTAAAAACTTTGCTTAATTCCGGTAATGTGGTGTTTACCGGCCCGGAGACAGACGCAAAGAAACTGGAGGCTCAACTCAGTGACCAATTGGAACAAACGTTTGGTTTTCCCGTGCCTGTTGTGGTAAGAAATGGGGAGGAGGTCCATAAAATGGTATCATCAGCCCCATTTAAGGAAGTGGAAACCCATAAGAACATCCGTTTGTATGTGACCTTTATCAATGAGACCCTTATAGAAAATCCATTGGATTTGCCCTGGGTTTCCTCAGACGGGGCATTCCATATCATTGGTTTTACAGACAGTGAGGTCATCAGTTATCTGAATGTTTCCAAGACCAAAACCACCGATGCTATGAACATTCTTGAAAAGACCTATGGTAAACACGTAACCACCCGCAATTGGAATACGGTCTTGAAAATAGCGAAGTTATTATAAAAGGCTTATAATACGCTTGTAATGGTTTAAAGCTGCATACCCATCAATCCAGTTCCTCACACACATACCCCATGGTGTGCAGGGCATTTAAAACAAGGGTAGGGTGAAGGGTTTGTGTTTCCACACGAAGGATGTTGTCACAGTCCTCTAGGTCAAAATTCCAGAAATCCCCTTTGGGGAGGAGTTCGTTCAATACAGGTTTTAGTTGCCTGACCTCCTTCTTTTTACTTACCGATGTTTTAAATACCAGCACTGTTTTCATTCCCTCTGTTATTTTAACGTTCCCAGAAATAAGGGGGTTCGATGCCCAGGTCGCGCAAATAGACATATCCTTGCCCGCGGTGGTGGATCTCATTGTCTATAAAGTAGAAGATAGAGGAGATGACGGTGCCTTCATATTGCCCAAAGGTTTTGATGGTTTCGTGAAAGCGTTCTATGGGTATTTGGTTGTAATAGGTATTGATTTCCTCAGTGGCTTTGTCCCATAGTTCCAGCAGGAAGGCTTTTTTGTTTCCGTGGTCAATATGTTCCTGCAGGGGTTTGGTTTCTCCCGTGGCTATTTCCTTGATTCCCGGGCCGGCAATGGCGAGGAGTTCCATGGTGAGTTCTGCAAAGGTGCGCATACCCCCAATGCTGTGGTTGAAAAACACTGTTTCGGGAAAGGCTTCAATGACCCGGCGGGTGAGGTTTCGGTGCCCCTGCCAGTGATCTAATAATCCTGCAGGTGTGATTACCTGATGTACTGATGTGTTGGTTGCTGTGTTACTCATAATAAGTTGTTTTAAAGGTTATTAATTATTTAATAACAAAGGTAAAACAGGGGAGTGACAGCCGTTTGTCAGTAGGGATAATAAAAGTGAAATTATGTTTTTTGGACCGTCAGTATACTAAAAAACCGCTCCATCGTTTTATCTTCATTAACCTTTACCTGATCGCTAACATCTGTAGCTTTTAGGATTTTAAAACCGGCGTTTGTAATTAGTTCTTGTGCTTTTTCGGAACTGTAAAGCTTAAAGCCGTATTTTGTAAAAGGCAGCTGTTCCATAAACTTTTTTTTCCCAAAACAAATACAAAATACAGCTTCGGGTTTCATCACCCTTTTAATTTCTTTGAGGAGTTTATCGGGATGTTCCCAGAAGTAAATGGTATTTACGGTCATCACCTTATCAAAGAGTGCGTCGGGCAAGGGAATGTGTGTTCCGTCATAGAGGTGAAAGAAAGCGCTTTTTTTGGAAATGTTCCCGGCATTTATTTTTTGGGCTTCCTGCACCATAAGTTCAGAGATATCGAGTCCGTGATAGCTTATATTTTTGGCAGTATTTAAAACTGAAGGCACATGGGCGGCGGCACCGGGGCCGATTTCAAGTACCGTATCGTTGTTTTTGAGATCAAGGCTTTTGATGGTGTTCCAGGTCATTTGCCGGTTGTTGGTGTGCATCCGTTCGGCAACAACGGTTCCCATTTCCCCTTGCGGACAGCTTAGTTGTACAGCCAGGGCTTTGATTTCTTCTTCGTTCAAGCTCTCCATGTTTTAGGGGTTATTCAGTTATGGACAGGTAGATGTCCACTTCGGCATTGTTCCAGTTTGCACAGCGCTCGTCATAGACTTCAAAATCAGGCTTGTATGCCCTGGGGTGATGGGTATTCCAGATGGTTCTCCATGCATCTCCCACACAATCGGGCATCTTGCCGTTGGTGACTATTTTTGTGTAGAGACCGCCGGGCATTTGAAGACTGTGCAAACCCTCCGGTACCAGTGTGCCCGGGGCAACTTTACAGCCAATGAAGTAGCTGTAGGGTTGGGTGTGGTCACCTTCATAATCGTGGTACACCGCAAGGATTTCACCGGTGAGCTTGTTTGGGATCTTGTCAAAATAGTTTCCGGTTTCAAATTGCTGCCAAAGCATGCCGCAATCCTTAGCAGACTGGTTATTTTTATTGGTTGTTTTTCGTTGTAACGAAAGTCCTATCAGGGTTAGTTCCGGTTGTGTTTCTTTATTCATAGGGTTGTTTTTGGTTAGGAAGTTAAAATTACAGGATTGATGTCAAAAATAGAACAGTGGAGTGACAGCCGTTTGTCAGGAGGGGAAAAGAAGGTATTATTATTTTACGTAATGTAAATATATTTTATGCTTTTTTGTAAAAATCAAAAGCACCTTTGCGCAGGTTGATGCCATATTCCAGCCAGGCTTTGAGGCAGGCGAGGAAGTTTGCCCAGCCTTCGGTATTTCCCTTAAGCCATTTGATACCCGCTTCGTCATTAGTTCCTCCGCTTTCGGTGACAGCTACAATTGTAGTGTTTCCCTCAGGTGTGAGGCTTATTTCCACAAGGTATTCTTTACCATCTGTATCCCAGGAAAAGGAAATGAGTTTGTTTTTTTGCATTTTCCCGACCCGTACCGGATAATCATCCGAAAACTCCGGAAACTGCCATAGGAGTGTTTTTCCTTCTTCCAGAGGGCCGCTTGCTTTAGAAATGAAATAATTAGTCATCTGCTCGGGATTGACAATGGCTTCATATACTTCAGTAGCGGGTTTTGATATTTGTATTTTTGCGTTTACTGTTAAGGATGTTTTCATTAGTATGGATTTTTAATTTCTTTCTTTTAAACACTTTTTAATCAATAGTATGTGGTAAATATTAATTTGGTATTAAATATAATGGAGACTTTTGGGTATGCAAAAGTTATTTGTAGAAAAATGAATGTACTTACTTAGCACTTAAAGGTGTATATACGACATTTTTATATATTTTTACTATAACCTAACACGCTACAGATGAAGAAACATGTTTCCATTTTGATCCCTGCCGGACATACAAGTTTAGTCAATATTGTAGGGACCCATCAGATTTTTAATCAGGTGAATGACTTTATGGCGATGCAGGGTATGGAGCCGTTATTTGAAGTGGAACTGGTGGGCTTATCCATTCCCACAAACCTAACCAATGGCTTGTTTTCTGTAAATCCAACACGGATTATTGATGATATCAAAAAAACCGACCTGATCATCATCCCGGCTATTCACGACGAACCCGGAAACATTGATGAAAGCAATAAGGATTTTATTCCCTGGTTAAAAAGACACTATAAGGACGGTGCAGAGATTGCCAGTTTGTGCGTGGCTGCTTTTTTTCTGGCATCCACAGGTTTGCTGGATGGCAAACAATGTTCCACCCACTGGATTCAGGCCGATAACTTTAGAAAAATGTACCCACAGGTGCAATTGGTGGATGATAAAATCATGACTGAAGATAGCGGTATCTATACTAGTGGGGGCGCCTATTCCTTTTTAAACCTCTTGCTATACCTTATCGAAAAATATACAGGACGTGAAATAGCGGTTTTGACAGCTAAGACTTTTATGATTGATATTGAGAAGGACAGCCAGTCGCCCTTTATCATCTTTGAAGGACAGAAAGATCACAGGGATGAACCTGTTAAAAAAGTACAGGAGTTTATTGAAAACAATTTTGAAGATAAAATCAATGTAGAGCAACTGGCAGGTATGTTTGCATTAAGCAGAAGGACATTGGAACGCCGTTTTAAAAGTGCTACAAGCAATACCATTTCTGAATATATCCAAAGAGTGAAAATGGAGGTGGCCAAACGAAGTCTGGAAAGCAGTACCAAAAATGTCAACGAGGTGATGTTTGATGTGGGATATAACGATACTAAGGCATTTCGCTCCACCTTTAAAAAAGTAACGGGGTTGAGTCCGGTGGCTTATAAGAAAAAGTTTAATAGTATTGGGGCTGGTGCATAGGCTTGGGTTATTCCATTTTTAAATACATCTCCTTAAAATTGAGGGTCATGGTATTGAATTTTCCTATAAAATCCTGTCCAATATTCCCCAGAAAGTAATTCTCTTTCTTGAGGGGCTCTTTCAGCACAATGATAGAATCCATCTTGATAATGCTACCTGAGATTTCAGGGGAGAAGGTCGTGTAAACCCCTTTTTGGTTGCTGTTTCCACCGGCACCGCCAAAAGCATAATCTTGTTCAGTAAGTCCGGTTAACTCGGTTTTGTTTAAGTGGTAATAGGTATCATAAAGCATGGTTTGATTGGCTCCGGTATCAAAGGTATATATCCCTTTTTTTCCATTCTCAGTAAGCCAAAGCAAAGGTGTCAAAAAATCGAGCGCAAGGTTTTGATCCCCTTCGGTTCCCGGCTTTAACGGAACCCTAAAGCGATCGTCGCGGCTTATCTGAATTTCTTCCAGCGCCTCCAAAACAGGAAAGCCAAGAATCCCATAGATTTGATAGTCAATCTGTGGGAACGCCAGTGCTTCATCGGGAAAGATCAAAAACACAGCGTTTTCAATGGTAATTGTTCCCAATTGAAAAGAGGGAACGATACCGATTTGCGATACGACCTTTCCTCCCGTGATTGCATTGACATCAAAGCTTCCTTCTAAAACCTCCACACAAAACGCAGCAGCCGTGGACTGTGTAATGGTGGAAATGTTGGCACCGGTATCAAAAACAAAATCCCTTGTAGTGGTATCGACACGCACTTCCAGGTTCTGAAGCCCCGCGATGTCTCTTTTGATGGTAAGCTCCTCATCAGCTTGCTTCGAAACCTGCTGTTTGGGTTGGTCTTGCAGTGCAGTCCAGATAATCAGGGTGTTTTCAAGGTCTTTTCTTTTTGCTTCCGTAATATGGTCAGGATACTGTTCCAACAAGTTTTCCAAAGATGTTTTTGCTTGCTGATAGTCATACAACCTCGAATAATTAACATGGGTGATGGATGCTATTTTATATAGCAACGAATCCGGAAGTTCGTTTCCATACTTTTCTTGTAAACGGTTTGTCTTTTCTAGGGAGGCTTCGGGATTGTTGAAGGCATAGTCCAGCATCAAACCAATCCTGAGCTTTTCTTTTTCCTCTAAAACGGTAGGGTTCTCTTCAAAAAGGCTCCGTGCCGAAAAGTAATCCTTCACAACAATAAGGGAATCCATTTGAGAAACAAGGGCCTCGGCAAACTCACGGTTTTCATTCTTTTCCGTGCAGGAAATACCTGAAAAAAGAATGACAATAAGGAGGAAGTATATGATGAAAAGGCTATTCTTTTTCATTTTAAGCGGAATAGTTTTATTATATGTAAACTAATAATTCACGTAAGATATTAAAAAAACCGGTTAAGAAGACTATCCTCAGAAACCGGTTTTTTTAGTAATAATCCAGATATATTATTCTATTTTAAGACCTACCATCTCCTGTCCGCCTTGAAACAGGGTCAGGCTTTTAATGGAACCGTCAGGGTTTTTATTGAATTTTACCTTTGCTTCAACCACTTTTAAGAAAAAGGTATCTTCGGCTTCGGCAAACAATTCAAACTCGGGTTGTCCTGTTGCCTGCGCAAATAGCCTGTTGCCGTCTGCCCTGACTTTAATATGGAAGGTGGGTTGCAATTCATAAGTGCCTTTATAGGCGTTGAGAATTTCCGGCGCCAGGGTGATGGCTTCCCGCTCAGCAGCAGGCTTAATGTCTGTTTCAACGCCTATGCTTTTGTTGATTCGGTCTGCAAAAAGGGTTGTTTTCTTTCCATCTTCAAGGGCGAATTCATAAGTGGTAAAACTGCCTTCAAACTGAAACTCGTTTTCAGAGAGCGGAATAAGTTTAAAAGGTTCGCCACCCTGACGTGTGCTGTACAGGCTGCCGTTTTCAAACGTAATAAACCGTACCACATCCTCAAATTGATAGGCTCCCGTCCATTGTTTTAAAGCAGTTTCTGAAACTTCTGCAGCCGATTTCTCAACCAAAGGCTTCCCTAGAACAGCCGCAGTTGCTCTGAGGTTGTAGGTTTCAGGTCCTTTGCTGTTGTCGTTGGTCAGGACAATGGCATAAATGTTTTGTTCAGGAACATAAATCCCGGAGGTTGTAAACCCAAAGATACCTCCGGTATGCTCGATAGAAGGCACGCCCGCGATTTCATTCACACCCCATCCATACCCATAGTAAATAGGCTTGCCATTGTTAAGGGTGTAATTTGTAAAGGCAAGCTGTTTGCTTTTTTTGGAAATAAGTGTGTTATGGTGAATTGCCTTATGCCATAAAAACATATCATCAACGGTGGACATCAGCGAGCCGGCCGCATAGGGAAGGGTCATACTTAAATAATCTGCATTTCTAAAACTTTCGCCGGAAGGCTGATACCCACTGGCACGATTGGCAATTACTTTGCTTTTACTTCCATAGGTGGAATGGTTCATACCGAGCCTATCAAAAATATTTTTCTGAATAAACTCCTCATAAGATCCCCCGGAAACCTCTTCTATAATATAGCCCAAAAGGATGTATGCCGAGTTGTTATAAGCATAGGCTTCGCCGGGCTCAAACTCCATAGGTTCGTTTTTAAATACCTCGATGAGTTCCGTGGGGGTCATATCCACACGGGCCTGGGTCATAAACCCCGGCATATTCGTATAACTTTTGATTCCTGAGGTATGGTTTAACAGATGGTGAATGGTTATTTTATCGCCTTTGGGATAATCGGCTATATACTTTGATAGCGGGTCATCGAGGCTTAGTTTCCCTTGTTCCATCAGCATCAGGATGGCGACCGCTGTAAACTGTTTTGTGATGGAAGCCAGCTCCAGCACGTTTTCAGGCTTCATAGGAACGTTGAGCTCCAGGTTAGCCATTCCAAAGGCTTTTCGGTAGATTACCTTGTCGTCTTTGGCAATCAGCACGGTTGCTCCCGGTTTGCCGGGCGGATAGGCTTCTTCAAAAATAGCGTCAATTTGTTTTTCAAGAGACTGACTTGATACCGTTACGGTGTTGAAAGAGAGTACTGCTAAAGATAAAAACAGCAGTCTGAACATTGTTTTTTTCATAATGATTTGATTTTGATTGATTGATGATTATATAATTTGACGCTTTGAGGTTTTAAATGTTACACCTTCCGCTAAAATCATTAAGCTCTAAATTGCCTGAAAAGAAACTCTTGAATATACCAACACGCTTTAGATTGCCTGCCTTTGCATAATTTGCTTTTCCTTTTCCATGGCAAATCCGTATCTTTACGCATATAAATATGATTCATTAAAAGCTTATGGACACCAAATACCGGCTGCACGTCAACGACCAATTTGAATATTCCCTCACACAAAACGAAACAGAAGCACTCAATACCCATCAGGTAAACAACCATCAGCAACACCTCATTCATGAGAACCAATCGGTGCTTGCCGAAATCATTTTAGCAGATTTTATCAACAAGATCTATACCGTAAAAATCAATTCAAACACCTATACTGTACAGATTAATACTCCCCTTGATGAGCGCATCAAGGCGATGGGTCTTTCCCTGGGCGAAGCGGTTGCCGTTAACGATATCAAAGCTCCTATGCCCGGCCTCATCCTCGATGTGCCCGTACAAGCCGGTGATACGGTAAAGGAAGGGGACTACCTGCTGGTGCTGGAAGCCATGAAAATGGAAAACGCCCTAACCGCACCCCGCGACGGCGTGGTGAAAGCCGTGGCTGTGGCCAAAGGTGATACGGTTGATAAAGGGCAGTTGTTGATTGAGATGGAGTGATTAGATGTGAGAGATTAGACGTGAGACATGAAACATGAGACGATAGACTTGAGACAATAGATATTAGACATAAGACGTGTGCATTTAAAGTCCATTATGTACACAGACCCCGGCGGGGTCAAATGATTGTAGAAAATGTGACACCATTAAACCGACCCCGGCAGGGTCGCATAGGTGGGAGAAAAAATAAAATAGACAAGAAATAGTATTAACAAGATGCCCGCCCAGGCGAGCATTTAGATACCCGCTTGCGCGGGTGATGAATATGAAAAAAATATTAGTAGCAAACCGGGGGGAAATTGCCTTGCGTGTGATGAAAACAGCCCGAAAGATGGGCATCAAGACCGTTGCCATTTTCTCTGAACCGGACAGAAACGCACCCCACGTGCGCTTTGCCGACGAGGCCGTTTGTGTGGGGGAAGCCGCTTCCAATAAGTCTTATTTGCGGGGCGATCACACCATTGAAGTAGCCGAAAGCCTGAACGTTGATGCCATCCACCCGGGCTACGGATTCCTGAGTGAGAATGCCGCTTTCGCGGAAGCGGTTGAGAAAAACGGACTCACTTTTATAGGTCCGCGGCCACACGCCATTCGCATCATGGGGAGCAAACTCGCTGCCAAAGATGCTGTTAAAGACTATGATATCCCGATGGTGCCCGGAATCGACGAAGCCATCACAGATGTAGATAAAGCGAAGCGTATTGCCAAAGAAATAGGCTTTCCCATTCTTATCAAAGCTTCAGCCGGGGGCGGGGGAAAGGGAATGCGCATTGTTGAAAAGGAAAGCGACCTTGAAGAACAAATGAAACGTGCCATCAGTGAGGCTGAATCAGCGTTCGGGGATGGTTCTGTGTTTATTGAGAAATATGTCAGTTCGCCGCGTCACATTGAAATACAGGTACTGGCCGACACCCATGGCAATGTGGTACACCTTTTTGAGCGTGAATGCAGCATACAGCGTCGCCATCAAAAAGTTGTGGAAGAAGCTCCTTCCTCAGTACTGACCCCAGAAATCAGACAACAAATGGGAGCGGCCGCCGTGAAAGTAGCCAAAGCCTGTGACTATGTAGGAGCAGGGACTGTTGAATTCTTACTGGATGAAAACAAGAACTTTTACTTCCTGGAAATGAATACACGCCTGCAGGTGGAACATCCCGTTACCGAGCTCATCACCGGACTCGACCTGGTGGAACAGCAAATCAAAATTGCCCGTGGAGAAACCCTTTCCTTTGCACAGGAAGATTTAAGCATCAAAGGCCATGCGATGGAACTACGCGTTTATGCTGAAGACCCGCTCGACGACTTTATGCCCAGTGTGGGCACCTTAAATCGTTACCGACCGCCAATGGGCCCGGGAATCCGTGTGGATGATGGTTTTGAAGAAGGCATGGAAGTACCCATTTATTACGACCCTATGCTCTCAAAACTCATTACGTATGGCAATACCCGTGAGGAAGCCATTCAACTGATGATAGAAGCCATCGCCGGTTATGAAATTGAAGGTGTATCCACCACCTTGCCCTTTGGGAAGTTTGTGATGGAACACGAAGCCTTCCGCAGCGGTGACTTTGATACGCACTTTGTCAAAAAATACTATTCCGCAGAAAAGCTTTTGGAGCAGAACAAAGCCGAAGCCAAACTCGCTGCGATGGTAGCCTTGAAAGCATATTTGAAGGATCGGGACTTACTGAGAATTCCTTAGTGAACCTTAGTGTCTTTGTGCCTTAGTGGTAAAATGAGATATTTGATAATGGAATAAGATTGATAATAAAATTAACGAGATGCCCACTTGCGTGGGCATGACATTCCGCCTTTGCGGGTAAATGATATGAGCGACAACACAAAAAAATTACAGGAAAAGATAGCCCTCGCCAAATTGGGTGGCGGGCAGCAACGCATTGACAAGCAACACGAAAAGAAAAAGCTCACCGCCCGTGAGCGTGTGGAGTACCTGATGGATGAGGGTTCCTTTGAGGAAATAGGCATCCTGGTGACGCACCGCACAACCGACTTTGGTATGGACAAGGAGAAATACTATGGCGACGGGGTGGTGACCGGTTACGGCACCATCAACGGCCGTCCCGTGTGTGTGTTTGCACAGGACTTTACCGTGTTTGGCGGCGCACTCTCAGAAACCCATGCCGAGAAAATCTGCAAAACGATGGACCTGGCCGTGAAGTTGGGTGTGCCCATGATCGGTCTTAACGACTCCGGGGGTGCGCGCATACAGGAAGGTGTGCGGTCGCTGGGTGGTTATGCCGATATCTTTTACCGCAATGTGCAGGCATCAGGGGTGATCCCGCAATTGTCTGCCATTATGGGACCCTGTGCCGGTGGGGCGGTGTATTCACCCGCGATGACCGATTTTACCCTGATGGTACAAGACACCAGCTATATGTTTGTTACGGGGCCCAATGTGGTGAAAACCGTGACCAATGAGAATGTCACATCAGAAGAACTGGGCGGGGCGAGTACCCACGCCACCAAATCGGGTGTGACGCACGTGACTTCGGTGAGTGATATAGCTTGTCTGGAAGACGTTAAAAAGCTGCTGAGCTATCTCCCGCAGAACAACAAAGAAACCACGGCAAAACTGCCTTTTATACCCGCTGAAGAATACCGTGACGAACTGGAAAGCATTGTGCCGGACAGTTCGAACAAGCCTTATGACATGCACGCCGTGATCAAGGGCATTATCGATACCGACAGCTTTTTTGAAATCCATAAGGATTATGCAGACAACATTCTGGTGGGCTTTGCCCGTTTGGGCGGAAGGAGCATTGGCATTGTCGCCAATCAGCCGATGAGCCTTGCAGGCGTGCTGGACGTGGAAGCCTCCAAGAAGGCAGCCCGCTTTACCCGTTTTTGCGACTGTTTCAACATTCCGTTATTGGTATTGGTGGATGTGCCCGGTTTCCTTCCCGGAACCGACCAGGAGTGGAACGGTATCATCTTGCATGGTGCCAAACTACTTTACGCGTTAAGCGAAGCCACCGTGCCGCGTGTCACGGTGATTACCCGAAAAGCATACGGCGGTGCTTATGACGTGATGAACTCCAAACACATTGGTGCCGACTTTAACTATGCCTGGCCCACTGCCGAAATCGCGGTGATGGGCGCCAAGGGTGCCAGTGAAATCATCTTTAGGAAAGAAATCCAAAAGGCCGATGACCCCGAAGCCAAGCTCAAAGAAAAAGAAGCCGAGTATGCCGAGAAGTTCGCTACCCCCTTTGAAGCCGCCCAACGCGGATTCATCGATGAGGTCATTATGCCCCGCGACACCCGCAGGAAACTGTTGAAAGCCTTTAGCCTCCTGGAAAGCAAAACAGTGAACCGTCCGGACAGAAAGCACGGGAATATTCCGTTGTAAAATACCCGCACAGGTGGGAAATCGAAGATTCAGCGTAGCTAATCCCGTCAATCAAAGTGAGAGCACGGTCCTTCATTTCCCTCATCTTGCACTCAACTGTGCGTGCTTACTCAGATGGGATCCCTCACATTCGTTCGGGATGACAAATGTTAATGGGTTTGTCATTCCGTGGGAGCGATAGCGACGAGGAATCTCATCCTGCTGCTCACGCAAAGTTACTCACGCCTAAACTAATTACCCATAGCATACCGGTAATGCCCAATGATTTTATACTCAAAGAGGCAATCGGCAAGTACTTGACCGCCGCCGATGTTGTGCACGATCAAATTGCGCTTCCCGTCATTTGATTTTTTATCAACCACAATGCCGATGTGGGTGAGCCCACCCCCTAAACTCCAGCATACTATATCACCGGGCAGGTAGTTTTTTGCGCGGTCTGAAATGGGCAACGAGGTGCCGTGCCGTTCAAAAAAGGTCATTAAATTGGGCACACGTCTGTGGTCTATGTTTTTATCTGTAGAGGTCAATCCCCAAAGTTTGGGATAGGCACTAAAGTGTGCTTTCATATCTTCATGTACTTCTTTCTGCAGGTCAATACCCATTTTTCTGTAAGCCCTGATGACCACATCTGTGCATACGCCAATGTTTGCCGGCACATCGCCATTGGGGTAGTCCATAGAAAAGTAGGCCGGGTCATAAGTTACCTGTTGCTTCGTCAGGGCGATAGCGTGCTTGGCAAGGGTCTTTTGTTCAGCGGTGGTTTGTGCAATCCCGGCTTGGAACAGCAACCCAAAAAGCATTAGCAGTATTTTTCTCATAATAAGAAGGCGTTAGTCGTTTGTTCGTTAAAGAAGCATCAACAAAAGCAGTGCCAAAGGAGGTATGGGTGATGGAGTTATTCGTAAAGTGTGAAGCGGGGTTTTGGGGGTAGTGAACTTCTCAGCAGTGCGTGCTTACTCAGATGGGATCCCTCACATTCATTCGGGATGACAAAAGAGGACTGTGAAACAAAACACTTAGCTTTTGTGTTTATCCATGCTTATCCAGCTGTTTTTGCAGTGCAGTTGAAACCGGAATGAAGTTGGTTTAAACCTTCATTTTAGTGCGTAGTTCGCTATTTTATATAGACATTCTCGTAAGCAGTTCTTGTTAAATATCCTAATTCAATCAACTCACTTTTGTCTTTAATTTCTTTTAAAAACCCGTTCTGCAAGAAAACAATACGGTCTGCTAAATTAATAACATTTTCGTAGTCGTGGTCAGTAATAATATAACCCTTTGAAGATTTATTGGACTTAATATACTCGATTATATAATCTCTGATAATGGGACTCACCCCATTAAAAGGTTCATCAAGTAGAATATATTCTGCCTTTGAATGGATAATTAAAAGAATTTCTACAATTCTCTTTTCTCCACCAGACAAATCCTGATTCTTTTTATTTAATAATGGCTTAATATGCACGTTATCAAACAATAAGTTTCTATTTTCTTTCTCAAGAAACAAATTTATCAAAGACCTTATTGATATGTTGTTTGGCAAGAAATTATCTTGTGGTAAGTAGTTAATCAGGTTTCTACCATCAGATATATTTCGTATTACCTTATTTCCTATTTTGACAAATTTGGAATCAGATTTCTCAGTTCCAAACACAATCTTTAGAAGTGTTGATTTTCCGGAACCATTACGTCCAATTAACCCTATAATTTCCTCTTTTTGACATGAAATAAAAACATCACTTAATATGACTTTATTATTATATGATTTTGTTACGCTGTCTATATGAAGCTTATTCATATTATAATTAGTATCAGCAGATTAACCAAAGCAATTACAAATGTGGAAACCCAGAGTATAACATTGCTAAACCCTAAGTTATAGTAATAGTAGTATTGATTTTTGTTTTGTATTTCATAAATAAAGAAGTGGCTAAAAGGTGCAATAAATAAATAACTTAAACCAATTATTTGAGGTTCACCTCCAAATAAGATTCCGATTACTATTGATATAATATATGAGATGAAGAATATCTTTTTCTGAAATAAAAAAATGTTTTTTAATAATCTCAAAGTGTCTATTTTAAACATACTGGCAACTCTTTTAAATACTGAATCTTTATCAATCACCCATACTCACCAATCATGCTATACTTGATATATTGACCTGTGCCTTAAACCCAAATATACCACAAATCCCCAAAAACCCCCATCACCCAAACTATTTTAAAAATCCACCACACCTTTGCGCGGCTCCCCATCCCGCTATAAAATAACATCCAAGCGCATACAGGCAACGATTGTAGGGCATACAGGGGCATACAACCCGGGCATACGCGCTTCAAAAGTGCCCCTTGGTTGCAGGTTCCTTCGGGGTTTGTTCCTAAAAATCGTTTTTTTAAAAAGCTCACTGCAACCAAACTGGGAGAAAACTGGGAGAAAACCCTATCAAAAATGCTGTTTTGTGACAATTGTGGACAATTGTGGACAAAACAGGACAATTGTGGACAATTGTGGACAATTGTGTACATGTGAAGAAATTCCAAATTACAAGTACTAAATTCCAAAATACTAGTTGCGGGAGTCGTGGCCGGGGTATGGTTGACGGGGGTATGGTTCAGGGGAGGGGTTGCCGGGGTTCCCTATGGTGGACAGGGGTGGTTTTAGTATGGTACTCTCAGTACATCAGCTGGATCACGGTAAGACAATCAACGGTGTTTGCCCTTCATATACCAAATCGTTAATTAAAAACTTCCTGAATAGTTTATCTGTTAAAAGGCGTGAGCCTCTTTGAACGACCAGTAATTCTTCAATAGTATTGTTTATTACCTTCTTGATATCCTCAAAAGGCCGGGTGCCTTCATAAATGGCATAGCTGGTATTGAAGCGGTGTGCATATGCTTCTGATAGTTCTTTGAGTTGGTTTTCTATTTGCTTTGTTTTTTCATTGGGTTTTGCCAAATAGAAAAAGGTTATGATTGTGTTTTCATTTTCTATACACTTCAGGAAGTTGTTGAGTTCATCAATGTTTATTGGGTGTTTATCTGTAACTGCCACATAGATTCTTTCATGTGAGAAGGTGGAAATGTCTTTGGGCATTGCAACAACAATATGTTCTGTTTTATCAATTACCTGAAGTGTCATACTGCCAATAAACAGCTTTTCAAAGATTAGTTTTTCTTTGAGTCCCACAAAAATAAGGTTGTCATATTGGGTAGTTGACAATTGTGCCAGTCTATATTGCAAACGGGTTTCTTCCACCGAAAAGGAAACATTGATTGTCTCTGGGATTAAATCTTCTGCGAGGGTTTTTAACTTTTGCAAAGCTTGTTTGTTTGCGTCATGTGAAATCTGCTGTTTATGTTTGTTATGGGCAATGGCAGGTGAAAGCACGTGTGTTTGATGCATTAAAAGCAGGTCTGCATCTACTTGTTTGCTCCAGTCACAGGCATAGTGTATCAGGTTGTTTGAATATTCTGAAAAGTCAATCAATAAGACAAAGCGCTTTTTCATAATTTTTATGATTTTGAAAGGTTGCCGGGGCTGTACAGCGAGTTATTTACTTTGTCAAAATCTTCCTGGCTGTCTGCAAGCACCATGAGTACATCTTTTGATTTTATTACTGTAGAGCCGCCGGGGCGTAGGTATTCATTATTCCGTTTTATCATAACGATAAAGGCCGATTGCGGGAATCTTAAATCGACAATCCTTTTGTTGACGGCATAATAATCGGGTAGGATTTCAAACTCCTGTAGTGATGATTTGGGCAAATCGAGGATGAGTTTGTCTGTTTCGGTTACTTTTTTTGATTTTTCGGGCATAGCCACGTTCAGCCATTTTGCTACAACAGATAAGGTGGTGCCTTGTATGAGAATGGAAGTTACCGAAATAAAAAATACAATATTGAAGATCATATTTGCCTTATCGATTCCAGCCAAAAGGGGATAAGTAGCAAACACAATGGGCACGGCACCCCGCAAGCCCACCCAAGATATGTAAAAGCGCCTGCGCAATTTCATTTTAAAAAACATAAGGCTTATAAAGACACCCACAGGGCGGGCCACCACGATAAGGAACAATGAAATGATCAACCCAATGCCCATATAAGGGATGATTTGGGAAGGGAACACCAGCAAGCCCAGGGTAAGGAACAGCACGATCTCCATTAACCAGGCCAGACCGTCAAACATTTTCAGGATGGTTTTTTTGTGTATGAGGTCTTGGTTGCCCAAATAAACCGCACAAATGTAAATGGCCAGAAAGCCGTTGCCCCCCACAAAGTCTGTTGCAGAGAAGGTGATGAACATAAGGGCAATGACCAAAACAGGGTAGAGCCCTTCAAAGTCGAGTTTGATTTTATTGATGATGATTTTGCTGAGCCTTCCAAAACCAAACCCGGCAATGGCGCCCACGATCATCTGCTGGAAGAACATGGGGATGATGGATGCTAGGCTTTGATCCTGATGCACCACGAGGGTCAAAAAGGCAATGGTGAGTACATAGGCCATGGGGTCGTTACTTCCGCTTTCAAGCTCCAAAGTGGGCCTGAGATTGGTCCTTAATGCGAGGCTTTTTGAGCGTAAAATAGAGAATACCGCTGCCGCATCTGTTGATGAAACAATAGAGCCCAGCAGCATACTTTCATAAATGGTAAAGTCTGTCACTAACCACACAAAGGTGCCCAATGAAAGGGCGGTGAGCAACACGCCCACGGTTGAGAGCATAAGGCCTTCCCGAAGAACGGGCTTTACAGAGGTCCAATTGGTGTCAAGACCCCCTGAAAACAAGATAAAGTTGAGTGAAATAATACCGATGAGTTGGGCGACTTTTGGGCTGTCAAATTGAATTCCCGCAATACCGTCTGACCCGGCAAGCATACCCACAGCCAAAAATAGTAACAAGGTGGGCACGCCAAAACGATATGAGGTCTTTCCAACAACGATGCTGATAAAAAGTAAAATAGAGCCAACTAAGAGTATGTTTTCAATCGTTATGTTCATGCTTTACCTTTACCGGGTTCAATTGTTACAAATTTACATTTTCTGGTAATTTAAAGCGGCTGATTGTTAAATCTTTTTAAGCTTGAAGAAGGAAAGGGCGGGATTATGGAGGGCGGGGGCGAAAGGTGTTAGGGTATAGCTGTGAGCTTTGAGCTCTTGGCAGTCGTTTTCTTAGGCCTTCCTTTATTAAAAATATTGCTCACCCACGTCAAAACATTCTTCAAATACCCCTAACTTTGCCCCTTTCATTTTAGCGACCGTCGTGATGCCCCTTAGTGCATATACCAAAGAATTCAGTTATAACCTCAGGCTGGCATACCCGGTGATGCTGGGTCAGCTGGGGCATGTAATGGTGGGCTTGGTCGATAACCTGATGGTGGGCCAGCTGGGTGCTGCCGAACTGGCGGCCATTTCGCTGGGCAACAGTTTGATTTTTATCGCGCTGTCCATAGGCATTGGGTTTTCGTTTGCGATCACACCGCTTATCGCAGAGGCTGATGGTGAAAACAATATCGAAAGCGGGCGCAGTTTCTTCCATCACGGGATGATATTGTGTGGCATCAACGGCCTGCTGTTGTTTATACTGCTGTTGTTTATCAAGCCTTTGCTGTACCATCTCAATCAGCCGCCCGAAGTTGTGGATCTGGCCATTCCATACCTCGAGATTGTGGCGTTCTCGATGATCTCGCTGATGTTGTTTCAGGGGTTCAAGCAGTTTGCAGACGGGCTTTCGCAAACCAAATATGCCATGTATGCCACCATACTGGCAAACCTGGTCAATGTGCTTTTTAACTATTTGCTCATTTACGGTATCTGGATTTTCCCGCGGCTGGAGCTGGAAGGCGCTGCTCTGGGCACCCTGATATCGCGCTTTTTTATGCTGGGCTTTATCTATTTTATACTAAAGAACAAGAAGAAGTTCGCGCCTTATTTTGTGTGGTCCAAACGCGAGCACCTCGATATGTCCATATTTAAACGGCTTTTTGGGCTGGGGTTTCCCACGGCTTTGCAGATGTTTTTTGAAGTGGCGCTCTTTACGGTATCCATTTTCCTGGCGGGAATGCTGGGCACCAATGCACAGGCAGCCAACCAGATTGCGCTCAACCTGGCTTCGATGACCTTTATGATTGCCGTGGGCTTTAGCGTGACGGCCACCATAAGGGTGGGGAACCAAAAAGGGAAACGCAACTTCACCGAACTGCGGCGCATTGCCTTTTCCATTTTCTTTATGGTGCTGGTGATACAAGCCATCTTTGCATTGATGTTTATCTTAACGAAAGATATCCTGCCCACTTACTATATCGACAATGCCGAAGTGATCCAAATTGCTTCCACACTGCTTATTGTGGCGGCGATTTTCCAGCTGAGTGACGGTTTACAGGTGGTGTTCCTGGGGGCGTTGCGGGGCTTGCAGGACGTTAAAATCCCGTCGTGGATCTGTTTTATTGCTTACTGGCTGGTGGGCTTCCCGGTGTGTTATTACCTGAGCAGGGAGGATGTGCTGGGGCCTATGGGCATCTGGCTGGGCTTGTTTGCGGGCTTGACGGTGGCGACGGTGTTGTTGTATTGGCGGTTTAATTTTTTGACGAAGAGGTTGATTTTAGACAATAGACGATAGACTTGAGACATGAGACAATAGACGGTAGACGATAGATTTTAGACAATAGACGATAGACTTGAGACGATAGACGATTGTACGTCCCTGATATAGGTTGACCACTTAAAGTCAATTTATAT
>TARA_R110000850_G_scaffold116989_4_pt1 | contig 20158 bp, 37 predicted proteins | sample TARA_R110000850 | Tara Oceans TARA_R110000850 (sample SAMEA4397586) | marine metagenome | biome: Polar Biome; feature: [SRF] surface water layer (ENVO:00010504); material: water (ENVO:00002006), including particulate matter (ENVO:01000060) such as... | depth 5 m | reverse complement strand
TACGGGGTGGTTCGATTCCACGCTACGCTACAAAGCACGGAGTCCCTTAATTAGGGTTTACGCTGGTTCGAATCCAGCTCCCGCTACCAAAATCTATTATGACATGTAAGATAGATGAAATGTCAATAATCTGGTGTCGCATAGTGGTCGAGTGCAGTAGGCTGTTAACCTACCGAGGGAAACCCCACCGTCAGTTCGAATCTGACCGCCAGAGCAAATTCCTAGGTAGTATTAATGGCTAAAACTATCGCCTGTTAAGCGGAAAGATGTCAGTTCGAATCTGACCCTAGGAGCAAAATTTAAATAAGCTGATGTAGCTCAGTGGTAGAGCGGGGAGCTGTTAACTCCTAGGTCGTGGGTTCGACCCCCTCCATCAGCGCAATTGGAAGATAGGCAGATATTGGTTTGCTGCGCTGCTTTGCTAAAGCAGTCCGTGTTAAAGCGGTGAGGGTTCAATTCCCTTATCTTCCTCCAAATCAATTCCTTATCTTCCTCATAGTGGAAAAAATTTAACATAAATGGCGTTATAATGGAAAATATTTAACAATGTCTATACTTAATACGTTTATAATGGAAAATTATTACATTTAATGGCTCCATCGTTCAAATGGAAGGACATAGCTCTTCTAAAGCTAGAATCAGGGTTCGACTCCCTGTGGGGTCACAAAATTATGTTTCGGGATATGAAACATAATATCGCAAATAGAGATATTTGAAATGTCGGTATATAGTCCGTACTTGTTACATTCAGGTGACCAAACCTTAGATGTATTCATGGTTGAGAGGAAGATTAGTTCTCGCTTTGCCGCCACACAACCATTTAACTTGCCTCTACGTGGCGGTTGTGATAAACATCATTATGATGGCTAAAAGTTAAAAAATTATGTTTCATAGTACGAAAGTCAGCTTTAACCTTGAATATGGGATATGAAACATAACAAATTGTGTGGTAACCAGCATGTCTGATAAGCATGACTAAGGTAAGGGTTGAAAATAAGGGTTCGAATCCCTTTCACACGACAAACACATCAACGCCTCTGCTTGCAAGCGCATCATGATATCTATTAAAATATATGGATGGTACCATGAAGTATATTTTATGTGACGGAGTTAAATGGTTCTCTAGGTCTATAAAACCATAAATTGGGACGTACCGAGCCAGGCTGATAACTTGGATATTCGTAGTTGGTAAGTTGTAAACGTCAGTTCGAGTCTGACCGTCCCAACTAAATTGTGCTGTACCGAAGGGGTCTTATATGCCCTATATTCGTAGTGGTCGTTGAGATAACTTCAAACGTGGGTTCGAATCCCACTAGCACAACAAAAATAAATTTGGTTATGTAATATTTTTTTAGTATATTTGCAATATGGGAAAGAAAACGTTATATTTAGTAGGTGATAATCAATTAGATTATGTAGCTGAAGTTGGTGAAACAAAAATTAATCTTAATTATAGTAATGGTGACCAATGGACATCACATACTAAAGGAACTAGAATTGGTTCAGTTAAAGATGATGGAAATGGCATCCGAGTAAAAATTGGTGATATTGACACATACTTAGATTACAGTTCATTTTGTAATTTATATACCTTATTAGATTTAAAGGTTAAGACCGAAACAAATCTTATGACCGAATTAGAATATCTTTCAAAATATGAAAAAGACAAAACTTAGTATTACGGTCCTCTGGCGCAACTGGTTAGCGCATAATGTCCCATATCGCCTCTGGCTCATAACCAGTTGAAAGCGTATCAGGTTACAGGTGGGTTCGAGACCCTCTGGGACAACTGTAGAGTTTTTATTGAAAAGCTTTGATATTTATTAAAAAAGTAGTATATTTGTATTATGGGAAAAATAAAGAATCCGAAATTCGAAATTAAAGAAACAAAAAATGAGGAATACCATTCTTTCATCTGAAACTTATGTATCAAAACAAGGTGCTGAGGGAGGTATTGCTTCAATAGTAGCTAATTCACATTCACCAAATTTTGAAGTGAAAAGAAGTGTTGATAATCAACATTATTTTATTCTTATAGCGGAGAACGGTAAAACAATAGGTGTGTCTGAAATGTACACAACTAAACAAGGTTGTACCAAAGGGATGCAATCGGTATACGAAAATACATTAATAATAGCGCACAGATAAAAGATATGGGGCGCAAAAAATATACTTAACATGAAAAAAGCAAGGGATTCTCTGTCATAAAGACAGAGAAAAATGAAACAAAAACAGAGTAAAAAAAGGTGGGCTTGGACTGAAGCGCAGAAAAGAAAACATTGGTCATTAAATGGTTGGAGATATGATTCTCCATCAAAGTGGTATTGTGATGTATTCGACCACGCTAATAATACAATAGTAAAAAAAGCGTTACATGACATAAAATTTGGGGTAGACCCAGATGATGTTCATTTTGGTCCTAGATATAACAATAATACTGCTAAATGGTTTTGGTGGTAATGAGTATTCATCAAAGTAGAGCCAAGTTAAACAAGGCTTTAAACGGTAGAGAGTATCGCAGAATATTAATGGATGAGTTATTTCCATTATATTGGGATGAGGGAATCAATATGTATCCTAGATACAGAAGGGGTTTTAAGAACTCAGGAAAACAATTAGAAATTTATCAAGTTAGACAATATCGAACTTGGAAACATAATAGAAAGACACAATGGAAATAGAATAAAATGGGAAACAATAAGAATAATAAATCAAGTTTTACAAGAGGTGTTTTAATATTCACTTTAATATCAATAGGAATGGCGACCCCATTATTGGGGTTAGGATTAATATTGTTAATATTTATATAAATATTAACAAGTATCTATAAGGTGGTGAAGTTTACTATCATAATATAAAAATACAATGGAAATTAAAGAAACAAAAAATGAGGAATACCATTTTATACTTGAAGCAAATCGAAAGTTTATCACTAGTAAAATTAGTGAAGAACTAGATGAGTTGATGAAGGAGTTCGATAACACCTCGTAGTTCTCAATTGTTTTAAACAATTGAAGATTATGAATGCCAAATTAAGAATATGGAGAGTAGTGCCAACCAGTCAGACTGGTGCCGAAGCTCCCTACTTTTTTGTGGAAACACAAGAAGTTAAGTTGGAAAAAGCTGAAGTCCAAGCTAAGAAATTAGCGGATGAAGCAAGTGTGTTATCTAAGTTTGATAACTGGTTTATGTCAGTCACCAAAATGAGGGTAAGAAAGGATAAGTTCGGTAGATACTGGACTAATCACCAATAAAATTGTTAATCGTGGTGAGGAAATTATTGACCTACCGCAAGAAGCAAAGTCGTAGTACGATGGGGTAACAGAACAACTAAAGGAAGTGAGATTGAAATCGCTCATAGCTAAACTGTTATTAAAAATAAGAACCCTAATAATTTTATTTAACGATTGATAGGAGATGCTATGCCCATTACAACGAAAGCTTAGGCGAGTAATGGTTGACGGTAGTAGTCACGGTGGACATTTAACGTTAATGATTCCACCCAACTTGGGGACGGTAGCTCAGTGGGTAGAGCAGATTGCTAGTTAAACGGTTTTGAAAACCACCTTTAATATTCGTATTGGAGGCAACCAGTCAGGTCGTGGGTTCGAATCTCACCTGTCCCCACTATACGTAGAAAGTAATTTTATATTATCTAGTCAGTGTCCCCCGTTTGAGGGGGTCAGTAGCGCAGTATGATTGCGTGAAGTAAACTACTATCTGGTTAAAGCTTTATAACCTTAAGTCAGATGTGATTAAAAATTATGAATACAAAAGATTTCTCACAGCTGAAAGCTAAGGTTGTAAAGGATTTAAAAGAAGTAAGTGGGCTTGATGGGGGGTAATTTCCATGCGTTTTGTTGCAAGACATAGGTTTTAAATTGAGAATATAGAGAGGTACTCAAGTGGTTAAGAGGCTTGCTTGGAAAGCAAGTAGGTCCTGTAAAAGGGACGCATGGGTTCGAATCCCATTCTCTCTACAAAATTAAAATAAATTATGTGTATATATCCAAAAAGTAGTTATATGATATTAGGTTGGAAAATCTTCGAATTTTTAAATTCGGGTGTATCCTTTAATATGTCATTACAAGGATTAGGTGATTACCTAAGAGAGAATCTAGCGGAAGTTAAAGAGGAAGGTTTAATAAGTACATGTGGGTGTGAAGGGTTCTTTAGATTAGATGAAATGGATTATGGGTATGATGTGTATATGGAAGTCATGAATATGATGACTAAATTCGTGATATCACTTGACCCAAAATATTTAGGTGGTGGACCAAATTGTGATGTGAAATTTGAAATTATTAACAGACAAGATGTAATCGAAGGTTATGGTGAAATTGAATTAGTTGAATACGTTGATGAATCACCAACATTAACAGAAAAAGATATAGAAGAATACTTACTAAACAATAAAAGATGAAAATAATTAAAGAGTTAAAAGAACCAACTACCTTAATTTTATGTGGGGGTTGGATTGATGATGAAACAATTGAACCGATATTACGAATTACTGACGATGAAAGTAGTATTTCAATTCGCAAACATGATGGTTCTCTATCATATCTTCAAACGTATGGGTTTGTATACCTATTAACTGAAGAACAATTTAGAACTTTCATAAATTCAAAACATTACGATAATGAATACGGTGATTGGGAAGATGAATTTTTCATGGTACTTAAAGATTATGTTGGTACTCTTGGCGCAGTTGGAATGCGAGAAAACGAAGAATTTGACGAATGGGATATAAACGATTACTTCTATCACCAAATGGATTGTGATGAAGATTTAATCCTAGATATTTCAGGGGCGTATGATTTAAAAAATTCTGATAAAGATGGTGCGTTAAAAATACTATCTCAGAGTAACAGCATTAAGTTAACTGATAAATTAACTGAAGAAACCAAAGAACAATTATTTGGTGAAATAGAAAACCAAGGATTTGGTTACTGGGTTCAAAATTATGGTTATACTGGCGATGCAGATGAAGAGTTAAAAGACCTTTGTAAGAAGGGTAAAGAAATAATGAATAAACTTCAAAACCGATTAACCGTATTAGGTGTTGAATGTTAAAATATATTGCGGGGTAGAGCAGAGGTAGCTCGCAAGGCTCATAACCTTGAGGTCGGAGGTTCGAGTCCTTCCCCCGCTACAAAATTAAAATTAGTGATTAAAAATATAGTAGACTGCGCATGGTTGTTCGTCAGACCATTAATCACTTATATTGCGTGGCTCCTAGGTGGAGGGCTTACCCTCATAAGGTTTGCTGGGTCGGTTCGAATCCGATGCACGCTACAAACTAGTAGTTAGAAAGTGATATTATGGTTGTACCCAGCATAGTATCTTAGAATAAGAACTCCAAAAAGGAGCGAACTTAACATCACTTTTGTCATAATCAATGCAGTTTAAAAAGTGCTGGCAAGGAAAAACTGTTTCTCTGCATTGATTTTAAGGTTCCATAGCATAACTGAATAATGCAAGGCTTTCCTAAAGCAGAGATTGGGGGTTTGAGTCCCTCTGGAATCACAAACGTTTTAAATTTACAATAATGAAAGATACGATAGTTGACAGTGGACTTAATTTGTCACAAACAAAAAGAGACCCATTCTCGTTCCAATACGGATACAATTATTATGAACCCAAAATTTATAGTAATCATACAATGGATAGATATTTCGAGGGGTTTAATTTAAGACAACTTAAAAAAATGATGTTCATTTATAATCAAGTTGCTCTTTCATATCAAAGTTATATCAAATTAATGGATAACATTGAAAGACGTGGTGAAACCCTTTCACCATTACAAGACGAAACATTAACTCAATACATATCTCTATACGATAAGGTTCAAAAAATAGTTAATTTTATGAATAAATTTACCAGTACTACAAGAACTGGTGAGAAATGTCATTATGGTTTATTTGGTGAATTTTATACCAAGAAAATGAGTGGTAGATGTTGGGTTCACGATGATGAACGTCTAAGAAATCAAAAACACGTTAGATTTATTGATGAACATGGTAGACGATGGCAAGTTGGTGAAACTGAAGAATATTATCCAACAGATGGAAGACATATTTCAGGAATAAACAATATTTCAATCTTATATAGTTGGGGTTATTGGTTAGAATATTTTAAAGTTGCTTGTGGTGAAAATTGGTTATCAACAGATGAATTAAATTCATTCGACATAACAATAATGGACGAGTTATATCTAGAAGCTTTATCTTTAAAGAATAACCTAACTTTATTAAATTATTTAAGAAATTAAGATGTATCTCCCTAGGGAGAAAACGCTGGCTGACCACATGCCGTAATTGTGGTACATGGCGATGTAGCCGAGGGGGTTTTCTAAACCCTTATCCGTAATTGGAGCTGCGATAGTATCAAATGAAGGTTCGAATCCTTCTATCGTCACTTTCTTTATTTTCAGTATATTTATAAACATGCAGATGTAGCCGAGGTGGTCTTCGAAACCATTATCCGTAGCGGAGCTGAAATCGGGGGTTCGAATCCCTCCTTCTGTACAAATAAACTGGCTCCGTAGCTTAACTGGATAAAGCCCCTGATTACGAATCAGGAGACTATAGGTTCGAATCCTATCGGAGTCACAAATTTTTGGTATATTTTTTGATATTTATAAGTATGAAACATTTAAAAATTATCTTAATCCTATTTTTCGCATTATCATTCAGTTCTTGTAACGTAACCCAAAGGTTAGAGAATCAAAAATTTGAAGATAGAACGTACAACTACAACTACATTCATCAATTGTACAGGTCAAACCCACAATTTTTCCGTTATAAAACATACTATGATGAATATGGTTATCAACGATACTATTACCAACACCCCTATTATATAAGGTATTGTAGGGAAGCTAATGTTAGACCTTATTACCCAAATAGAGGTAGAAAATATAATAATAGAAGTAACAGTGGTGAAAGTAACGTGAATTATAAACCTAATAGAAGAAATAAGACCGCTAGAGAGGTTAAAACCAGACATAGACCTACGAATACCAGACCTACCACAAGACCTACTACAAGACCTACTACAAGACCTACTACAAGACCTAGTACTAATCGAGGTGGAACTACAAAAAGACAAAAAACGACATCACGTAGAGGTGGCTGAAAATATATAGAATATTGAAAATTTAAAGGGAATCACTTGTTGGTTCCCTTTTTTTTATGTATAATTGTCAACAATGAAACTTATACCCAAATGTATATTAAAAAAAGAATAAAAAGTATATTAAAGATAGAACTATTGTTATCTATTCTATTCTTTTTAACCCCAATTATATTATTCGTCTTTCAAGACAAAATGTTAGGTAGCATAAGTGAATATGCGTACTCTGATATTTGGTATCTGTATATCACAATGCTAAGTACGTGTGGTTTGTTATATATGGTTGATGGAGTGGTTTATAAATTCAGAAGGTATAATATCGTTCTTGGTATTTGTCTTATTTGTGTGGTGATATTTCCATCAGAAGAATGGAGATTAACACATAATACATTTGCCATTATATTCTTTTTGGGGAATTCCTTTGTAGTGACATATCATTCTACAATAATATCGAAACAATTCAAACTATTCATATCTTCAATTGTAATAGTGGCTCTTTCAGTGTATTTTATAGGTTTTATAAACTTATTCCTTGCAGAATCTATAGGGTTGTTTATAATTAGTTTCTTTATGTTTATGAGATTTTTACGAATTATAATGATTAAGTGATTTATTTTTAGTATCTTTGTAAAAATAATTATAATGAGTAAAGTAAAAACAGGTAGTACAGTAATTGTAAAACATTATTTTAAAAGTCCAATATTTTTGGCAATCAACATCTTATCAGTAATGGTAAGTTGGTATTTCAACAAATCAGTGTTATGGGCAATATTCCATTACGTATTTGGTTTGATGTACTTAATCTATTCAATGTTAATTGGAAGATTTGCTGACGGTGGATTTATGGAAATAATGAATAGCTATTTTTAAGCTAATTCTACATATTTATTATTATGATAGAAAAAGCAGTATTTAATAACAATAACGGAACATTAGAAGTACTTTGTTCTGAATGTGGTAAGGTGGTTCTAAGTGAGCCAGACTTTAACGCAACAATAAAGTATGCTGCTAAAGGTGTAACTTCCCTTTCACCTATGTATTGCCATGACCATTTATATATGGAAATGTATGGTAAAGATAAGAGTAGAGAAATGAGAAAAAGGGGAATTCAAGAGAAATTAAGAGAAGGAATTATGGAAAAAAACGTTTTAAATATAAAAATAACAAGACCAGACCAAGAGTTAGTAATAATGAGAGGTGTGCCTGGTGCTGGAAAATCAACTGAAGTAAATAAGTTAATTGGTGAAGGTGTTGTACACTCAACCGATACACTTATTGAAATGCGTGGTGATGGTGCTTATGCTAAGCATTTTGCTGCAATGGTTGAGTCTGGTGATTGGTCAGCTCATTCAAGAGTTCATCACCAAAACTTTTTAAACGCTAAAGCTGCAATGTTTCAAGGTGTTTCACCAGTAATTGTGGATAACACAAATATCAAGGCGAATGAACCTAAAAAGTATGTTAAAGCTGCTTTAGAAATGGGTTTAAGCGAAGCTAATATCAAAGTAGTTGATGTTGGGTATGGTGGATGTACTGCTGAAGTATTGGCAGAGAGAAACACTCACAACGTACCATTAGCAACAATCAAAAAAATGATGTCATCTCATAGAGGTGTTGGACCATTAACAGTTAAAAAAATTCTTGAGTCTAAGGATATGTACAAAAAGTCTGAAAAGATTTTATATTCTGCGATTGTTTTAGATGACGAATCTCAAACAGCTTTGGCTGAGCATTTTGCACCTATATTACCTGAAGGTTGGAAAATCTTTTGTCATCACATGACAATTGTTTTTGGTAAAGGTCTAGAAGATAAAAGTGAAGTTGGTAAAGAGGTTGAATTAACCGTTACTGCATTAGGTTCTAGTGATATGGCACTTGCTGTTAAAGTTGAGGGTTATCCTTCCACCAATGATATACCACATATTACAGTGGCGGTTAACGTTGCTGATGGTGGTAAACCATTTATGTCAAATAAGATAACCGATTGGAGTAAAGTAGATTTAGGTAATGCACTTAAATTATACGGAATCGTTACAGAAGTTACACCATAAATTAAACCCTAAGAAATTAGGGTTTTTTTTGTTTATGTCAGAAATTAATTGTATATTTGCATTATGAAGAAATACACAGAAGGTTATAAGTTAAAGGAAAACGAGTATATGTTAAAGAAGTATACTCAAATATCAAGACATTCTTATGATAAGGATAGGGTTTACCCAACAATTGGGTTTCTTGCTAAATATAATAAAGACGGTAGTATTCCAGTATCATTTGGGACTTGGAATAATGATTATAAAACTAGAGAGCCTTTAGAGGTTTATGTTCATACTGAGAAACCTAAACGTGGGTGGAAGCTTGAAGGATATCGATTTGGTAAGAGTCAAAATTGGGCTAGAATGATGCACCCAGACGGGTTCATTCTTGAAATATATCTAACAGATTTATTAGATGTGATAAAGGCTGACACCGTAGTTAATGGTGAGTTAGAAGATTCTTATATGTGGGAAAAGAATAAATTAATCAAAGGATAATATGAAATACAAGAAAAAAGATTTAGAATTAAAAGCGAATGAAGGTAATCACGCACAAGTAGTTATCTTAAATGATAAAGGTGAGGTATGTTTGGTTAGTCGAAAAGAGGACCATTCAGACTTTGGATTAGCTGGTGGTAAGGTAGATGAAGGTGAGACTTATGAGGAAGCTGCTATTAGAGAAGTAAAAGAAGAAACGGGGTTAGATATCAAAAACCTAACTATGATATTCGCAATGCACCGAAAGGGTCGCATGGGTCATACCTTTATAGCTGAATACTCAGGTGAAATTAATTACGACAAAGAAAAAGAGCCGCACGTAGTAAAGTGGGGTAAGATGCAAGAAGCGGTTGATGGTAAATTCGGATATTGGAATAGTCTTGTTAGAAAAAGTTTAGAAAGTTTAGATATTAAATTTAAATAAAAATTATGGGAGTGATGCCATGTTATAGAATAGAGTGTGAGAATATTATGTGTAGCGTCTACGTTGATAATGGCGTGGGTTATATCTGTTCTGATTGTCAAGGTGAATTTAAAGTTGATTTGAATAAACGTTTTGGTACTCAAGTTTTAAAGGGTACTCACATGCACGAAGAATTAGTTAAATTTATGGCAAGCCCTAAATTGTCATTTTCAGGAAGTGACGAATGGGTGGATATAGACGATTTGTTTAACCAATAAAAAATAAACGATGATTAGATTAGTAATGCAGAACAACCTTATATCTGAAAACGATTTAGGTCAAGTTCAACAAGCGTGTTTAGAAGCTGGTGCAGAGGTACAAGAAATTATAATTACCCCATTTTCAGAAGACATTCCAGAATTCACGTACAATAGAAAAAACTTATATTACGGTTCGACAACTCTTATGTATAACATATACAATCAGTTGCGTAAGCCTTTGGGTTTATTTTACGACCATGAAAAATATTTGATGAGTGAATATCTTCACATTTGGGGTGACAGAATGTTAAACTCAAATGGATTGTTAATGAGGTTATGGATATTCTTTGAGGAATTCGATAGTTACAAAGGTAAATTTGGTAATGGGAAATTATTCATCAGACCTAATGGTGATGGGAAAGAATTTGATGGTCAAGTTGGTACATATGAAGAATTAAAAGAGATGTTAGAGCGACATGTGAAATACGATAATCGTTTGGATAACGATTCTAAAATATTAGTATCCCCAGCATATAACATCTTTAAAGAATGGAGGTTGTATATTGTTGGCGGTGAAATTATCACCTCTTCAAGATATAGAAAAGACTTTCAATTATCTAAGTCTAGGGACGATGCTCCAGAAGAAATGTTACAATTTGCAAGGGAGTGTATGGAAATCCATATGCCACATGAAAACTTTGCAATGGACATAGCATCAACCCACGATGGTGAATATTACATCATTGAATGTGGTTGTTTGAATAGCGTTGGTTTCTACCATGCTGACATTAACAAATTATTTAAAGCTATTGTAACATGGATGGAAAAACAACAATAATGTTCCCCAATGAAGGGGAATATGATATTGACACAAATATTTTAAAAGGATGGGAAATTGAATCGTGTGAAACTATTGCTGATACTAATTTTTGTAAAACATCAGATAGTTCTCACTTTTCAATACCACTAATAGAATATAATAAAATATTTAAGTGATAATTAGGTTATCACTTTTTTTTTACGTATATTTGTAATCTAAATGAGAAGATATGGCAAGAGTGATTAAAATTGACCCCGAAAAAGAGAAAACTATGACGCACAGTGAATGTGGTGCGGTGATTGGATATTTCGAAAATGAAATTGAGAGTCATGTGGAAAATGAACCTTATGGTGGTGGTACCGATACGTACCATTATTTAACTTGTCCTAACTGTCATAAAGAAATGAGGTGGTGTTAGGATTAGAAGAATGTAAGGGTAAAAGAGAGTATGAGAGTGAAGGAATTGCTCTAGTTAGCATAGATGAACTTAAAGCTAATGGGAATGAATATGCTGAATTTCTAAGCACCTATCAATGTGAGTGGTGTAAATACTGGTATTTAACGTCAAGAAACTATAAAAATTAAAAATATGAAAAACCTATTAATGATTATCGGATTATCAATGTTGATGTTATCTTGTGGAGTCGCAGATAAAACACCAACGAACTCAGTAACGGTTAAGATGTTGCGAACCCATGGTATTGTAGAAACGGAAACGTTTAACATTCCAAAAGGTAATTTTGTTACAATTAAAAGACGTAATGGTAAAAGTTGGTTAGTTCATAAATTTGAAAATGGGAAACCGACAATATTAAGAAATAGGGTTACACATATATTAAACTTAGAATATTAAGACCTTATTCAGTCAAAATCATAACAGAGAGTTCAAAGTACCTGAAAAAGTGGTAGAGAAGATGATTAACAAATTAGAAGTTCCGTTTCATGAAGAAGCGTGTACTATTAACTATAATGTGACGGTATGAAAGATTTAATGAAAAATATAGAGTTATTGATGCGTGATAAAGACGTTGAAAAAATACAAGTAATTAAAGTTGAGGATTCTAAAGTTGAACTTTGGGAAGACGGTATTTACTTTGGAAGACAAAAAGTGAATTATTAATTAATTAAAAAAGAAGAAATTATGTTTAATGTTATTATCGCAACCTTTTTTGTGTTGCTAGGATTAGCGGGGTATAGTACCTCGTTTCAAGAATTAGAAATTGCTGGAATTGTTTCCATATGTTTCGGATTAATTTGGTTTATTGTTTCATCTATACAAGGCTTCATGTTATATAGTGAACAAATACGTGAGTTTGAGTATTTAAAGGCGAGTATGAAAAACTTGGCGAACCATAGAGTAAAGACAGACGGTTTACTTAAAGAATTTAAGTATTATTTAGCTGAGAAATTCCCTGATATGGAAATGAAATTTTTCAAAGACTTTCTTGAGGATAAATCAGATATGAGAGTGATGTTAGCTTACCCTGAATTTAAATCTCATAAAACCATTATTAAATTGGTTGATAAAATCAATGAATTAACCAATGAGACTCATAGTAAATTACGTGACATTGAACATAAATGTGCTAGTATAAGGGTTAACGATGTGTCTAAATGGTCTTTTGTTAAACCAACAATTCCTACAGAAATTAAAGAAATATTGTAATGAAATATATAATAATTTTAATAGTATTAATGTCATTTACCTCTTGTGGAATTCTTAATGACATTCCACAAGACCCTGATAACGAATGTAGATGTGACTACACAACCGCATACATAGACGGACAATGGTGGGTTTTACACCCTAAAAAGGATTGTCCACCACATAACAAAAGACCTGAATATCCAAATGGAGTTTTAATTCTTTAAAATGGTAAAAAGATGAAAGGATATAAAAATTACAGACATTCACAAAACCCTAAAGAAAAAGAGTTTCACGACAAATTCTTAAAAGAACATAATAGTCAATATGAAGATATGGATTTAATTGTGTTTGGACACGGTTCACAAAGTTTTAGCCCAAATGATTATTTAACTGACCGAGAAAAGAAAATAATATTAAGTACAATACAATGGTTAGGTTCTCCCGTAGGTCAAGGGTTTTTAAATGAATGTGGGTTTATTGTAAAAGATGATAAATAATTAAAAGCTCCAATTGGAGCTTTTTTTATGTAAAAACATTTGGTTATTTAAAATATTATGTTTATATTTGCAATATGAAAAAAATATTATACATTGATATGGATGGAGTTATGTGCGACTTTTATGGTGCATATAAGATTGCAATAAATAAAAACCCACTTAATGCATTTCCACAATCGGAATATGGGTTTTTCACTAATCTTAAACCAATTGAAGATGCAATCTGGGCTATCAAACAATTGATGGAATCAGATGAGTTTGAAGTTTATGTACTTACAGCACCAAGTATAATGAATCCTTTGTGTTATACAGAGAAGAGAATGTGGATTGAAAATCACTTTGGGATGGACCTAGTTAAGAACATGGTTATTAGCCCTCATAAGGGGTTGAGTAAAGGAGACTATTTGATTGATGATAACAAATCAGGAAATGGTCAAAACCTATTTGAAGGTGAACTGATTCATTTTGGTTCAGACGAATTTGGAGGTTGGAAAGAAGTGTTAATATATTTAAATAAACAATAATATGAAAACAGGACCGTTTATCGAGGGAGTCGCTATTATAAGCAAACATACACCCGAAGAGGAATTAAATAACTGGAACTTACACGCTGAGCATGACCAAATTTGGTTCGGTGCTGATGAGTGGGTAACTGACAAAAAAGACCGAGAACGACTAGATGAACTAGGCTGGTTTATTGACGAAGAAAGTTGGTCTTGTTTCACATAAAAATTTAAAATAAAATGGAAAAAACACAAAGAGGATTTGATTATAGTGAATTTAAAGATTCATACGGAGCTAAATGTACATTACAAAAATCATCTTCAGCAATGGAGGAAAAGATTTGGTTTGGTGTTCATGACGTGATGCCAATTATTATGGCAAGTGATGCTAAGCGGTTAGGACTTAATCCAACCGAATATAATGGTTGGGTACCATTTGATATCCCAGAGGAAGTGTCATTAAGTTCTAGAATGCACTTAACGCAAGATATGTTACATGATTTGATGCCAGCTCTAACAGAATTTGTCGATACTGGCGAATTAGATGGTGGTTATGATTGTGATTGGGCTGACGATTACAAATCATTTGACGATGATTACGGAATGGAAGATTTCAAGGAAATGGCAAATGACATAGATGCAAGTGTAACAAGAATTGCAACAACTCTTGGTAGAATTGATGAAAGAAAGAAAAACTTAATGAAGGAATTAGATAAGCTTCGTTCAGCAGCTTTCAATTTAAAGAGCTTCATTAACGATGATTATAAAGGTTTAGATAAATATGAAAACTAAAATATATATTGAATTAGACGTTGAAGCTATGGTAATGCCTGATGGTTTAAAAGACTGTATGGAACACTGTTTAAGTGATATGCTTAAAATAGATTTTTGTAATGACGAATTAATAGGTGAAGATTTTAAAATTAAAGTTAGAATTGAAGACGAAGAAACAATATCAAATACATGTATTGACCACACACCAATAGAGTGTCATTGTGATGACTGCTTAGAAAAAAATGGGTGGGATAAAAAAATAAGAGATTAATAATAGTAAATTAAGAATAAAATGGAATTATCAATAGTAACATATATAAAAGCGCATGGTGTAGACCAAGCTGTTAAAACTTTCAAATTGAAAATGAAAGATTATGGTCATAAAATACTTTTAAAGTATGACCAAATAGAATCTGACATGTCATTATCTGAGGTTCAAGACTGTAGAGGTCTTGTACTTGAGGTAGGCACTTGGAAGGTTATGTCATTGGCATTCAGAAAGTTCTTCAACTCAGCGGAAGGTCACGCATCTAAGATTGATTGGAAATCAGCATACATCTTCGAGAAGTGTGATGGGTCTTTGATACAATTGTATTGGGATTGGGTAACTGAAAAATGGTGTGCTGGTACTTCTGGTATGGCTGAAGGTGAAGGTGAAGTGAATGATAAACCAAACACTTCATTCTCGGAATTATTTTGGGATACTATTTCATCAAAATATGATTTCAATTGGGATAGAATGGTTAAAGGTAGAACATATATGTTTGAATTAATGACACCATATAATATAGTTGTTTGTCCACATGGAGAATCAAAAGTTGCTTTATTAGGAGTTAGAAATGTAGGGGATTTAACTGAATTTAACTTCAATGACTTAATCACAATATCTAATGATATTGGGTTACCATTTGTTAAGGCTTATGATATGAATATGTCAAATGCTGGTCAATTAATGGCGACATTAGAAGGTATGCCGTTCACTGAAGAAGGTTACGTAGTTTGTGATGCTCAATTCAGAAGAATCAAGTTAAAGAACCCAGCTTATGTTGCGGCTCATCACTTGAAGGCTAAAACTGGACTTCACCACATCTTAACAATTGTTAAGTCAAATGAAGTAGATGAATATGGTGCTACGTTTCCAGAGAGATTGGAAGAAATCAATGAATTGAAATTAAAGTACGATGAATTGGTTGCGACACTTGAAGGTGTGTGGGATGAATTAATACCTCACAAACCAAAGAACATCACCAAGCCAGAGCAAAAGAAATTTGCGATGAAAGTATTTGAAGTTATTGCTAAGCATAACATCAACTCATTTTCAGGACTGTTCTTTGCGTTGAAGGATAGAAAAGTGGAATCTGTTAAAGATTACATCTTTGAATACTCAGATAAGAACTTATACGAGATGTTCACAAAATAATTAATGGAATCCTTGCGGGTTCCATTTTTTTTGCGTATATTTGTAGAAATAATATTATTATGAAAGAATTAGAAATAAATGGTAGAACACTCTACTACAAGCTTAAATCTTTTGATTGTGGTGAATACGGTGTATCTCGATGCTACGAAACGCACTTTTTCTTAAAACCAACGGAGAAGGCTACCAAGTATTGGTTTTGGGGTCCAATTATAGACATTGAAAGTTGGGACCCTGTATTCAAGTTTAATTATAGTATTGAATCTGTAAAAAAGACTAAGGAAGACATTAGAAAAGCCATTGAAAAAGAATTGGTGTTATTAGATAGAGATGAAGAAATTAAAAAAGGAAATATAATATGATTTTAACAGAGAAGCATGTAAGAGAAGCGAGATTAGTGGCAATTAAAGCCCATGGAACTCAAGATTATGATGGGATATTCCCATACGAAAAGCACTTAGATGATGTTGTAGACGTTTTAAAGCGTTTTCATGTCACTGACCCTGAAACACTTTGTGCAGCATATTTACACGATTCAATGGAAGATGGTAGTATATCATACAAAGACATCAAAAAACACTTTGGGGTTGTGGTGGCAGAAATGGTTTATTGTGTTACGGATGAAATGGGTAGAGATAGAGCTGAGAAAAAGCGTAAGACCTTACCTAAAACGACTCAAAACGTTAAAGCTTGTAAGCTTAAAGTAGGTGATAGAATTGCCAACATTGAAATGGGTGGTAAAGTTGATATGTACAAAAAGGAATTCGATGAATTCCAAAAATGGATATACAAAGTTGAAGACGCACAAGTGCAACCAATGTGGGAACACTTGAGAAAACTAGTAGGAATTAAAGAACCTGAATTAGTATAATATGGATAATAAAATCACGATAGATATTGAAGAAATCAGAAATGCACCGATGGGTAGCATAACAGATGTTGAAACTATAAGGCAAATCGCTTTATATCATTTTCAACACCCAAATGAAAATGAAATAGTGGATAAGGTTGACCCAAGATTTCATTATGCTGGGTTATACCCACATATAGCAAAAACGGTAACTGTATTCCCAGAGGTAGTACCATTAATGGAAAAACAAAAAGAAATTGTGATAGAACATATATTAAAAGAATTGGGCGTTACTGGTGACGTTATAGCAATCTACCCATATGGGTCTAGGATATACGGTACTGCGACAGCTGAATCTGACCATGATTTTATCATAGTAATGAAAAGTTCTATGTTACCTAGCGGTGCGTTTAGGGACAATGCAATCTCTAATGAAGATTGGACCATTCAAGGTGTTTTATATTCTAGAGGTGGTTTCAAGGATGCTATCAATAACTACGAGATAGGTGCTTTGGAATGTTTATCCTTAGACCCTTCACAAGTTATTTTAGATAAATGGAAATTTGGGATTGGTAGTTGGAATGAAAAAGCTATGGTTAAAGCTGTAATCAAAAAAGCTTCTGACAGTCGTCACTTATCCAGTATGCAATCTAAAAGCGGCAATAAAGACCGAGCAATAAAGAGTATGTTCCACTCATTAAGGATATTACACTTCGGATTGCAATTAAAGGAACATCAAAAGATAGTAAACTTTCAAGAATGTAATGGAATGTACAAAGATTTCATGGCTATAAATCCAGAGGATTTTGATTCTAGAGATTACTTTGACGCTTTTGATGAATTATTAATAAAATTAAGGGCATAAACATGAATAATAAATTTACACCGATATCCAACGACAATGGATATTCAGTTTACGAAAACACTGACAGTGAATTAGTAGAGTTAATAAAGCAAGTTCCAAATGATGGTACCTTTGTTTTATGGAATCAGCAAGGTATTTTTAAAGTTGAAAAAGAACTTAATGAGGACCAAATAATGTGTGTTAACGACCATGGAGAATATGAAGTGATTAAAAAAGATGAACTTGAAAAACTTCAAAAAGAAGGTCACTTACTTAGAATCAATAAAACCTATCCAGTAACAAAATACTTTATTGACCATTTTGGTGAAGTAGAAATGGGGTCTCATAAAATTCTAGAAGTAACTGATAAGTTTGATAAACATCAGACTAAAGAATATTCTGGCGTACACTATAGGATTCATAGTTGGAGTTTTTATGATTACGGTGGTAGTAATACTAAATTTACCTATGAAGAGGGTAATTTAGCTTATAAAAATGCCTTTATTTATTTTAATGAAGATGGTAATTATAAAATTAGAGATTATAACTTAAATTTAATCGATGCTAATGTACCAATTCTTACAAGAGAACAGAACTTAGCGAATTTTTTAAATGCGTTTAATAGGTATAAGGTTTTAGAACATGTTGAAGGTACCAAATCTTGGTTCACTGAGTCAAATAAGGTTTTAAATGTGTGGACGAACCTTGATGATGAAGATGCGTGGAATTTAAAAATTGAGGTTGAGGAATTTCCTCATAGTAGTGGGAATCGTTATTTCTTGCCAGGTGAATCTTACAGAAAAGTAACCAAACCAAAAGCGGGTCTTGTGGAAGTTGGTGTAGAGAGCATTAAAACATATCTTAGTGATATCATAGAAAAGTTCTCTAATAAAAAAGAAATCGCAGAATAATTAGGTTAATACAATTGTTTTACCTATATTTGCAATGTAATAATTAAAAAAGATATATGACAATTAAAGCAATATTTGACGAAATTACTTTGATACATTTGATAAATTATTAATTAAATTAAGGGCATAATGGATAGTAAAGAAATTAGAAAAGTATTAAAGTTTGATGCATTACATGAAGCGGAAAAAGTTAGCGGTAAATCCTATAAGGAAGATAAGTTGACTGAAGCTTTGGGGTTTTTGGGACATTTATCAAATGTAACAAAAAAACGTGAATTATTAGAATCTATTGGTGATAGTACATTTTCAAATACCGAAGAAAATTATTTGGAGATAGTTAAATCAATTGGGTTTGAATCAGTTTTGATTGACCCATTTGTAAATTCTGATGGGATAGAAGAAAGGTTTCATATTATGTGGCATAAAGAATACTCAATCCTATTGAAGTTTGATACCCATACGTGGGGTGATGATGGTAGTTGGGCGAAGAGTGGCGACGAAGTACCACCACCAAGTGTAAATGGTGGTAATTTTTATTACCATTGGTCACCTAAACCTGATTATGATTTTTCATGTACAAGTAGTGGTGGTTTTGTTGGGAATGGTGATTCGAATAGAACATATTTTTCTTACTTTAACCGAGATTTTACACCTCATATATTACCAGAAGAATTAAGGTCTATCGAACCTAAAATGGGTGATAGACCTTATAGTGAATTTAATGTAGAATTTGAAAAATGGAAGTTAATTGTAGACACTTATATAGAATCTAAAGATTTGATTAAAATATATAGTGGCAATCACGATTGTAGAGAAGCTATAAAGTTTAATATCAGCGAACTATTAAAGAATGGTACGTTTGTTAAAAAATGGAAAGAACAACCATTTCTTTGGTTGTTAGGGTATATGGATTCTAAAGTGGAAGGTTATGATTACAAAAAAATAACTGAAGAAAGGTTAAACAGATTACCAAAATTTGTTCTTGACTGTATTCGATAAATTAAATCAGTATGACGTATCAAGTAGATGGGGACTTTACCCTACCAACATATAAAATTGTTTTAAACGCAAGTTCAACGTTTTTAGAATTTGTTTATTTTGAAGATGGTGATAGACTTGAATATAAGTCTCAACATGGTTCATTAGGAACTATATATACAATTAAAAATATGAGAACCAACAAGGTGGCAAAATTTTGGGAATTTGCTGTTGATGATTTTAATAATTTTATGAAAAATAATACAACATTATTAGGTTAAGTCAAATATATTACTTATATTTGCAATGTAATAATTAAAAAAGATATATGACTATTAAAACAATATTTGACGAAATTAGCGAAACTAGCGGTGACAATGCCAAAATGGAAGTGTTGCACAAGTACAAGGACAACGAGGTTCTTCAAGAGGTTTTATACCAAATAAAATCTAAAAGAATTAAGTTCTTCATCTCGCAAATTCCAAGTTTCACACCATTAACAGGTATGGTTCCAGCTTCACTAGAATGGGCTTTGAATCAATTGAAAGAGATTTCAAGTAGACGTATTACTGGACATGAAGCCAC
>TARA_R110000850_G_scaffold177965_1_pt1 | contig 20224 bp, 22 predicted proteins | sample TARA_R110000850 | Tara Oceans TARA_R110000850 (sample SAMEA4397586) | marine metagenome | biome: Polar Biome; feature: [SRF] surface water layer (ENVO:00010504); material: water (ENVO:00002006), including particulate matter (ENVO:01000060) such as... | depth 5 m | reverse complement strand
AATAGCCAACAATAATAATACGAAACTTATTATTGCCGGTAAAAATAATTGGAAGGTGGATTTTTCTTTTATTGAATGGTCATGATCATGTCCGTCATCTTCTGAATGTTTTTCTTCCGCTTTATTGATTTTATCTTCTATTCTACAGCATTCTGCATCGTCTACTATTTTTTGTGATTTTTTATCTGTCATAATAATCTATGTGTTTACGTTTAGTATTTTTTGAATGTCTTCTGGAATTTCCATTGCTCTTAATGGTGGAACATTTGCACCACCTGTATTTCCGACAGGAATGTGTCCAACAAATGATTTTACACCACCTACTAGTAATCTTGGTATTTGACCCACTATTTCTTTAGTGCTTTTTATTTTAATTCCAAATTGTAACATTTTCCAATGAACAAATGTATGTTCATACGGATATTTTTGTCCGATTATATGTGCTCTTTCTAAATGAAACCAAGACTTTTGTAAATTGTTTTCCTTAAAATTATTCTTTGCTAATTCTAGTTCAGCATTATAAAAAGGTTTCAATTTTGTAGGCATATTGGTATTTACTTTCATCTCTATTTTTTGTTTTAAATTATTAATGAACGTGTTCTCCACCACCTTTTGAAGCTGCTAATAAATAGAATGCTCCTTTGACTACAATTTTTGCATTGGCTGGAATTTCTTCTACTAATTTAATTTCCGTATAACCTAAATCGGTTGTTCCTGGAACTACTTCAATTGCTTTAAAGTGTACTTCGTCGTGTTCTTTTTCGGCAGTTTCTTCATCATGATTATGTGATTCTCCTTCTTTATGAACGTGTGCTTCTTTCTTAACTTTTGTAGTTTCTTCTACATGTTCTTCTTGTATATAAATATAATATTTATCTCCGTTTCTCACAATGGCGTCTTTAGGCAATGCTTGAACCGTTTGATTAGTAATATTAATATTAGCTGCAACATACATTCCAGAAATTAAATCTTTTGTATCACTTTCATTAATCTTGGCATGTACTGTAACCGATTTACTTTCGTTTGAAAAGGATTTATTAATACCAAATATTTTTCCTTTAATAGATTTATTAGATTGATTGGTTAACACGAAATCAACTTCTTGACCAATAGAAATTTTACCTAAATCTTTTTCAAAAACATTTAAATCAAGATGCATTTGTGTGTTGTCAATTACTTCAAAAAGACTTATTCCTGTATCTGCAAAAGTTCCTTTTGTAATGCCTATTTTACCAACGTAACCACTTATTGGAGCAATAATTGGAATTAAAGATGAGTTTCCTGATAAACTTACATTTAATGCTTGTAATTTGTTTTTAGCGGCTTGTGCTCTTGCTCTTTCCACTGCCAATTTTGCTTTTACTTCTTGAAATACTTTACGAGGATTTACATCTTCTTCACTTAATGTTTTTTGACGGTTGTATTCCAGTTGCAAGTATTCAATATTCGCTACAGCAGAATTGTAATCTTCTTGCATTTCAGCAACTTCAAGGTTTTGAAGTGTAGCCAATGTTTTCCCTTTTGCTACATAAGTCCCTTCTAACACATATATCTCTTTAACAACTCCACCAATTAATGTAGAAACATTTGCCATACTTTGTGGAGGAACAGTTGTGTAACCATTAGCTTTGATGATTGTATTTAGGTTTTTCATTTCAATACTACCTGTTTCAATTCCAACTGTTTCAAATTGCGTTTTAGTCAATGCTACTTCTGTTTCCGATTTTTCTTCTTCGTGAGCTTCTTCTGTTTTCTTTTCTCCACATGAATTTAGAATCAAGAGCAAAGAAGAAAGAAGAAAGATTTTAAAAAATGAGCTTATTTTATAATTTGATTTTAAAAATATATTTATCATTATCGTGAGTATTAATTGTTATTGAAAGATGGAAATTGCATTTGAATAGCACTTTGATTGTAAGCGTTTACTGCTTCGATGTTTTGCTTTTTAATGTCAATGGCTTGATTAAGAAAACTGATGTAAGACCAGTAACTCATATCGCCATTGGCATAACTTTTTTGTGCTGTAGAGATGATCTGTTCTGCATATTTTAAACCTTCGTTTTCAAAATATTGTATTGCTTTTTGTTGTTTTGCAAATTGGTTTACTAATTCTTCTTTTTGCAATTTTAGAGTCAATTTTGTTTTATCGAATTCTAATTGCGATTGTGACTTACTTATTTCAGAAGCTTTAGCACGAGCTGTATTAGCTCCACTAAACAATGGAATTTGCAAACCAACCGTAAATCCTTGAAAATAAGATTCTTTGTTTAACGTTTGACCAAAGTAACCCAAGCCTAATTTTGGTGCTCGCATTTTTTTGAAAGTATTTGCTTCTTTTTCATAAACCATAGCTTGTTGGCTATAATAATCACTTACTAATGTTTCTACTTTGGATTCTTCTAAAACCGATGAACTAGCATATTTTAAAGAAGTTGAAGCTTCTGGAAGTATATCTTCATTTGTCTGAATAAAATACTGCAACTGCTTTTGATAGATTACTAAATCAAGAAGCATTTGTGCTTTTAAGGTTTCTATCTCCTTTACTTTAGCTTTAGCACTAATAGCTTCAATACTACCACTCTCACCAGTTTTAAATCGAAGCTCTGCATTTTTTAGAAATTTTGAATACACATCATACAATTCGTCATTTAGCTTTTGGATTGATATACCATATAAATATTGATAGTAAGCAATAGTTACCGCTTTTTCAATTTCATATTCCGATAATGCTTTCCGTTTTTCAGCCAGTTTTGCTAATTCTTCCTGAAGCTGTCTGTTTGCTTTTGTACTTCCACCAATTGGAAAATATTGTTGAATGCTTACATTATTATCATAATCAACACTATTGAATTGTCCACCCATGTATTCAATTTGCAAAGGATCTGCTTGAAAAGCTGTTTTCTTAAGAACTGTTTGTTTTTCAATTTCCTTATCGGCAATTTTTAAATCCATATTATTCTTTTTAGCCATTGTTATAGCTTGTTCTAAAGTTATGGGTTTGCTGTTTTGAGCAAATGAAAGCGTACTTATAAATAATACGATTAGGGTAATGATTGAATTTGGCATTTTTTTTCTTTTTTTAATACTCTTCTCAAAAAGTAAATATAAAATTGGTAATACGATTAAGGTTAGTAAGGTTGCAGAAAATAAGCCACCAATAACAACCGTTGCTAGAGGTTTTTGTACTTCCGCACCACCACTGGTTGATAAAGCCATTGGCAAAAATCCTAAAGAAGCAACCGCAGCTGTCATTAATACAGGTCTAAGTCTCGTTTTTGTTCCGATTAAAACTCTTTGTAATGGGTCTGTAATTCCTTCTGATTTTAATTGGTTGAAATAGGAGATTAGTACAATTCCATTTAGTACTGCAATACCGAATAAAGCAATGAAACCAATACCTGCTGAAATACTAAAAGGCATTCCTCTCATCCATAAAGCAAAAACGCCACCAATTGCTGATAATGGAATAGCTGTAAAAATTAATAAGGCTTGTTTTATACTATGGAATGTAAAAAACAACAATACCATAATTAATGCTAATGCTATTGGTAAAGCAACAGAAAGTCTTTTGTTTGCTTCTACTAAATTTTCAAATTGACCACCATAGGTTATATAATATCCTGCTGGAAGTTTATAATTGTTTTCTAATTTTTGTTGGATTTCTTCGACTACACTTTTTACATCACGACCACGAACATTTAAACCAACTGTTATTCTACGTTTTCCATTTTCTCGAGAAACTTGAACTGGTCCTTGTTCATATTCCACAGAAGCTACTTGATACAGTGGAACTTGCTGACCGCTAGGTAATGGTATAAATAAATTAGCAACATCTGAAATATCTGTACGGTTTTCGGCATTCATTCTAACTACAACATCAAAACGTTTGCTTTCTTCATAAATTTTACCTGCACTTTCCCCAGCAAAAGACGCTCTGACTATCTTATTTACATCTGTGATATTAAGTCCATATAAAGCTATTTTATCATAATCATATTTAATCGTAATTTGTGGTAAACCTGTTACTTTATCTGCTTTTAAGTCACCTACACCTTCAATTTTATTGACTTTTGAAATTAATTCTTTAGCTTTTACATCTAGTATTTCTAAATCATCCCCAAAAATCTTTATAGCAATATCACTTCTACTACCCGTCATTAATTCGTTAAAACGCATTTGTATGGGTTGCGAAACTTCAATATTAGCACCAGGAATAACTTCCATTTCTTCTTTCATTAGATTGGCTAAATCTTCCCAATTATCTGCTGATGTCCATTCTGATTTATCTTTTAAAACAATAATTAAATCACCACTTTCAATAGGCATAGGATCAGTTGGAATTTCACCACTACCAATTTTTGTAACAATGGTTTTAATTTCTGGAAATTTTGCTTTTAGAATTTTTTCGTATTTAGTAGTTGTTTCAATCATCTGCGTTAATGAACTTCCTGTCATTATCGTTGCATTAATGGCTAAATCTCCTTCTTCGATTGTAGGTATAAATTCACCTCCCATATTTTGGAAAACAACTAATGCCATTACAAATAATCCGACAGCAATTCCTAAAACTACTTTTTTGATTTGTAAAGCTTTGTCTAAAAATGGAGTGTATATTTTTTCAAACCATGCCATCATTTTATCGCTAAAGTTTTCTTTATGCTCTGTGTTTTTAGATAAGAACATTGCACTCATCATAGGTACATAAGTTAAAGAAAGTACGAAAGCTCCAATTACTGCAAACCCTACAGTCATTGCCATTGGTTTAAACATTTTACCTTCGGTTCCAACTAATGCTAATATTGGCAAATACACAATTAAAATTATTATTTCTCCAAATGCTGCACTATTACGAATTTTGGAAGCAGATTTATACACTTCGCTATCCATTTCTAATTGAGTTAAATTCTTTTGTCTCTTGAGTTTTTGTAAATGATGCATGGTGGCTTCCACAATAATTACTGCACCATCGACAATAATTCCAAAATCGATAGCACCTAAACTCATTAAGTTTCCACTAACACCAAAATGATTCATTAGAATAACAGCAAATAGCATTGACAACGGAATTACCGAAGCTACGATTAGACCTGCACGAAGGTTTCCTAGAAATAAAATCAATACAAAAATTACGATTAATGCACCTTCTAATAAATTTTTAGTAACAGTACCAATTGCACTCTCTACTAATTTTCCACGATCGATAAAAGCTTCTGCAACGACTCCTTCAGGAAGCGTTTTGTTGATTTGAGCCATTTTTTCTTTAACTCTATCGACAACTGCTTTAGAATTTTCTCCTTTAAGCATTAATGCCATACCTGCCACTATTTCACCTTTCCCATCTTTTGTAGCTGCTCCATATCGCATAGCATATCCTTCATTAACTGAAGCTACATCACGAATTAAAACAGGTGCACCGTTTCTGTTTTTTACAACAACATTTTCTAAATCCTTACTTCCGGTAGCCATACCTACACCACGAATAAAGTAGGTCATTTGGTCTTTTTCTATATACGCACCACCCGTATTTTGGTTGTTTTTTTCTAAAGCTTCAAAAATTTCAGTTATGGTTACATCTAAACTCTTTAAAGTATTTGGTTTAACGGCTATTTCATATTGTTTTAATTTACCACCCCAAGTAGCAACTTCTGCAACACCTTCAATCCCTTGTAATTGTGGAATGATAATCCAATCTTGGATGGTTCTTAATTTGATTGCATCGTATTTTTCTTCATATCCTTTTTTAGCATATACATCATATTGATATATTTCTCCTAAACCAGTTGTAATTGGAGCCATTTCAGGAGAACCTGCATAAGCTGGTATATTTTCTTTGGCTTGGCTTATTCGTTGAAAAATTTGATTCCTTGCCCAATAAATATCTACATCGTCTTTAAAAACTACTGTAACTACAGATAGTCCAAAACGAGAAATGCTTCGCAGTTCTATAACTTTTGGAATTGTTTTTAACGATTGTTCTAATGGATATGTGATGAGTTGCTCAATTTCTTGACTGGCTAAAGTAGGTGCATTTGTAATAATTTGCACTTGATTATTAGTAACATCTGGTAATGCATCAAGTGGTAATTGCTTTATAGAATAACTTCCCCAGGCAATTAAAACTAGGGTAAATAGTAGTATAACGAATTTGTTCTTTATACTGAATTGTATGATTTTGTCTAACATTGAAAATATTATAATGAATTAGAAATTAGCAAATTAAAAATCTGCCATAATTTGTGATAAAAACACAAGATTCTAACCCGAAATTACTCGGGCTTCATTATACTATTTGAGGTGGTTGCCAAATACTCCCAAAGAAATTGGAATACAAATTAGATTTGTAAATGGAGTTTAGCGTTTGAATTTCTACTGTTAGAGTTTGAAAATTAAAAACTATTGCAGGAACATAAGATAAAACACTTTGTCCGCAACAGTTACAAACACAAAAAGGAGAACAAGCATCATTTTCCTGATCGTGTGAATGATTTTCGTGGTTTGTGTCTATTTTACTAGAAGTGTGCGTAAAACTAGTTGTTTCCACATCTGCACAAGGCAAACATGAAAGTACTACTAAAAACAGTGATAATATGTAGTTTAAAAATTTCACAGTTGTAAATATAGTAAAATTATTTTTTAATTTTAAGATTAGAAATGATTTATATAATAATTCAATAACATTGTTACTATAAATAACAACTAAATTAAGTAAACGGAAGTTTGTCCATAGTATGAATTCTATAATATGTTATAATAATATAATTTTATTTTTTACTTATTTTTCTTTTTAAAAGTTGAGCGTTAATTGCCACGATAATTGTGCTTAAACTCATAAACACTGCTCCAATTGCTGGTCCTAAAACAAAACCAGATGAATATAAAACCCCAGCTGCTAATGGAATTGCAATAACATTATATCCTGTTGCCCAAATAAGGTTTTGAATCATTTTATTGTATGTGGCTTTACCAAAAAGGATTAAATTTGCTATATCTTGAGGATTGCTATTAACTAAAATAATATCTGCGGTTTCTGCAGCAACATCTGTTCCTGAACCTACTGCAATACCTACATTAGCTTGTGCTAGGGCAGGTGCATCATTAACACCATCACCTGTCATTGCTACAAACTCACCTTTGGCTTGAAGGTCTTTTATTATTTCAACTTTTTGATGTGGTAATACTTCTGCATAATAGCCATCTAAACCTAATTTATCACTTACTGCTTTTGCTGTGATTTCGTTATCTCCAGTAGCCATTAGTACTTTAATATTATTCTTCTTAAAAATTCTAATTGCTTCTGCTGATTCTGGTCTGATTTCATCTGCTAATGCAATAAAACCTACTAACTTATTGTCGATTACAATAAAAACTACTGTTTCTGCTGCATCACTGTAAGCATCTTCTGGAATTGAAATATTATTTTCACGTAAATATCCAGGACTTACTACTTTTACTTCTTTTCCTTCAACTATTGCTTCTACACCTTTACCCGTAATTGCTTTAAATTTTTCTAGATTAGGAATTACTACTTTGTTTTCTTTTACTTTTTTAATAATTCCAACTGCAATTGGATGTTCTGAACTTTGTTCTAAAGCACTAGCTAGTCTTAAAACTTCCTCTGTAGTGAAATTTTTATCTACCGTTTCAATTCTTGTAACACCAAAATCTCCTTTGGTTAATGTTCCTGTTTTATCAAATAATAATGCCGAGATTTTACGAGATTCTTCAAATGCGGTTCTATTTCTAATTAATAAACCATTTTGAGCAGAAACTGCTGTTGAAATAGCTACAACTAATGGTATGGCAAGACCAAGTGCGTGTGGACAAGCAATTACCATTACCGTTACCATTCTTTCTAAAGCAAAAACAAAAGGAAATCCTAAAAGCAACCATGTAGCTAAAGTTCCAAAACCAATAGCTAAAGCGATATAAGTAAGCCATTTTGCTGCTCTATCGGACAAATTTTGCATTTTTGATTTGGTCTTTTGAGCGTCTTCTACCATCTTAATCACTTTATTAAGATAGCTGTCTTTACCAGTATGTTCTACTTTAACATTTATAGTACTATTTCCGTTTACAGAACCACCAATGACTTTATCATTTACTTCTTTTTTAACTGGTTTTGATTCTCCAGTTAGCATTGATTCATTTAAGTAACTTGTGCCTTCAGTGATTATTCCATCAGCTGGAACTTTTTCACCTGGTTTTATAAGTATTATATCATCTTTTAATAATTTATCAAGAGCTATATCTTCAATTTTATCTCCAATAACTTTATGTGCTTCTGCAGGCATCATGCTTACCAAAAGCTGCAATGCTTTAGATGCACCTAAAACACTTTTCATTTCTATCCAATGTCCAATTAGCATGATGGCTATAAGAGTAGCCAACTCCCAAAAGAAGTCAACTCCTTTAAGTCCAAATACGGTTGCCGAGCTATAAAAATAAGCAACACTAATAGCCATTGATATTAGTGTCATCATACCTGGAGCACCGCTTTTTATTTCTGACCAAAATCCTTTTAGAAAAGGCCAACCACCATAAAAATATACGATTGTTCCTAAACCAAATAATACATAAGGATTACCGGGTAATAAAAATTCATACCCAAAAAAATCTTGTATCATTGGAGACAAAAATAATATTAGAATGGTTAAGAATAAAGTTACCCAAAAGCGTTTTTTAAAATCATTTATCATCATTTGGTGGTGGTCATGACCAGCCATTCCCATAGGAACGCTACCATGGTCGTGTTCCATTTTTGAATGATCCATTTTGGAGTGGTCTTCTGTTTTATGATTCATTTTAGAATGGTCCATTTTTTGGTGTTGTTTGTTATTTTCCATGTTAATAAATTCTTTAGTTATTTGGATATTTTATAGTAAGTTTTTGTATCATTTTTTCATTTAAGTTTTCGCTATATACACCGTAAGCATCAACCAATAAACCTTTTATTCCTTCTTTAGATGATATTGCATATAATATACTGTTATCATCTGTACTGCTCATTCCCTCAAATCGAAAAAACTCATCCACTTCAAAATCTTCTGGATGTATTTTAATTTTAAGTGAAGCACATTTTATGCAATCAGGATCCAAATTGAAGTCATAGGTATATCCTTTACTTATTAAATCGTTTATTGCTTCTGAAAGAGTATCGTAATTTCTCATTTTTTTTTTTATTTATAGTCCATTGTGAAGTAGCTGCCATCCTTTTCGACAAATTTTTGATAGGAGAGCAAACCATCTGAATTTAACTTTTCAGTTAATGTATAATTCAATTGTTTTACTCTTATACCCAAAGTGTAAGCTTTAATATTAATTTTTGACTTTATGCTTAAATTATTGCCATTTACTTCTTTTTTTCTGTCGTAAATTTTTATGGTACTCTTTGAACCAAAAAAGTTCATCAAGCCAGAATCAAAACTTAAATCTATTTCAACATTATTTAGCTTTTTTAAATTATATAAATCTTTAAAATTTACAGATTTAGAACTTATTTCAGTGTCTTTAGATTTTGGATTTGCAAAAGGAAAAACAAATACTACAACACTAAACTTGTCTGGTTTGCATTTGTAGCTTGTTTCATATTTATCTGTTGCTATTTTATTTTTATCAAATAATTCTGTTGTGACTTTTATTTCATAATTACCATTTTTATTGATGATTTTTCCCGCTTCAAAGATTTGCTTATTTAGTAAGTCACCTTTTTCATTGAAGTTTTCTCTTGTAATTGTTCTACCTTCAATTTGATCAATAAACATAGTGTCCTGTGATTGTACATTTGAACATACACCAATTATAAACAGTACTAAAAGTGATACTTTTGCTTTAATAAAAGAGGTTTGTTTATTGTTGCTTTTTGCCATTGTTATTGATTTGTTTTATAAATTATTTAATAGATATTCTACCCTTTCTAAAGGAGGTAAAACAGGAACAAAAACAATTGGAAAACCTAGATTTTTATACACGTCAATTATTAACTGATGAATGTTTTTTTGGTCTTCTTCATTTTCTGTTCTTGCATAGTCTTTTGTAAAAGGTAATCTGTCTAAAATGAAGATTTTTTTATACGAAACTTCTTTTATTGCATTTATTAATTTCTCATCATAATCTAATTTCAAAAATTGATAATATGCTTGTGCATCTGGAATTGCTCTATCTAAAAAGACCATGTCTTCATGTTTAAGTGAGGCTTCTTGTTTAATTTGCATGTCTAAAACACCTAATTGAAATTTTCTTTTATTACTCCTAATTTCTTCAACTGACTGTCCTTCATCATGCATTGTATCAATGTAATGTCTGGCATGCTCTATAGTAGTATTGTATCCTTGCTTTTGAAGTAAATCAATTATTGTAGTTTTACCTGTGCTTGGACCACCTGTGATGACATACCAATTGGTCTGTATTGCATTATTTGTTATACTGTTCATGCTATTAAATTTGTTTCAACATTATATTTCTTCAATAGTATTTAATGGTTACTACATAGATCATTTGAATCGTCTAAAATGTTTTTATGCCTTGATTTTGGGATTCCGATTTGGTCTAAAATAGTTGGGTTTTCGTGAATTTCTTTACAAAGCACTATTCCTTTGTCTAATAATTTTGTTTTTTCGCTTTTTGTTATGGATGTTAAAGCGGTTAGTGGATGCAAACCAGAGGTGTCTATTCTGTCTTTTAAACCATTACCATACGGGTAATCCCAACTTGTCATTAGTAAACCAACACATTTGCCATATTGTATGGCATCTGTAGTAAATCGAGTATTGGTATAAACTCCTCCTTTATGAAGTTTTGCTTCATGACCTTTTTGACGTTCCCATTGTTTTTCTACATCTAAAAATCTCGAATGGATGTATAAAGGAATTTTTACATTACAAAATCTACCTTGGTCACTATGGTATTTGCATTCAATCATATAATGGTTGTTCTCTTTTTGGGCTATGACATCTATCTCATGCTGCACACAATTTCCTTGAACAATTACCCCAACCTCTGTAGCAAAACCTTCATGTTCCATTAGTTTACCAACTAATTTTTCAAAAGGAAAACCAGTAGGACCTAATTCCATAAGTGCTTTTTTAAGTTTATAACGAGAGGCACTCACAGAAGATTTGCCTTTAAGCATTTTAAAAGCCATCTTGTAAATTTGTTTGGTTGTCATACCATCATAAAGTACAGCTTCAACTTGCTCTACAATTTGTTGAATAAGTGTTTCGTTAGCTTGAGAACGTCTTAAGGAATTGATAAGTTTTTCAACTTGAAAAAGAGCTTTATCTCCGTTTGCTTTTATGATGTTTATATTATTCATTTAGATGTATTTTTTTGATATTTGTTAATGCAAAAACTATAATAAAAAAACTTAAAAATATTTCAAGCATGATAACAAATTTAGCAACATCTGATACTGGAGTAATATCACCAAAACCTACTGTTGAAAATGTGATTACGCTGAAATAAAAGAAATGGTATAGATTATATAGGTATGTATTTGAAAAGTCAGGTATGCCTTCAAATGCAGCATGGTCGAATTGATATAAGCAAGTGTAATCTGTAGCGAATGAGAAAACAATTATTACAATAATTAGTCCAAAAACCCACAGTAAACGCTCTAATGAATGGCAAATTTTTATAAGTTTTGAAAGTTTCTTTAACGTAGTTAGAGTAATTACGACGGTTTTTATTAATGCTGCTACTGCAACTACTACATGAAAAGGTAATGCACTGTGATCTATCCTTGTCATAAGCATAATATATATTAATGCAATACCAAGAATGATAATAATTGGTAGTGCCGTTTTTCCAAAAAGCAATTTAAAAAAAGGTTTTTCACTAACTTTATTTAAACTATTTGATATCATAATTACTTAAATATGGATAGTCATTACTGGTAAACTTGAATGATTTGTTACACCTTCAGCTATGCTTTTAGTGAATAAACTTAAAAAACCGGTGTTACCATGTGTTACCATCGCGATTAAATCTACTGGTTGCTGCTCGCTAAATTTATTAATACCAATTTCTACAGAATCTTCATTATAAACTGCTTTTGAATAATTTTCAAAATCTGGAATTTTTTTCAATAGTAAATCGATATTTGTTAAACTACTTTCAATACTGTTAAAATCTGTTTTTGTATTTATTTGTAATAAATGAATTTTTGCACTGCATTTTTTAGCTATTGAAATTACTTGTTGAAAGGCATTAGTTAAATCTTCTTCAAAATTTGAAACAAAAACAATACTTTTAAATGGAAATTTTATTTCTTCATCTTTAACGACTATTACTGGAACTTTAGCTTTACGTACAATATCTTCAACATTACTACCTGATATTTCTCTAATTACTCCCTTTGTTCCACTACTTCCTGTTATTATAAAATCGTGTTGAAAATGACCAGAATGGTCTAAAATACTTTTATCATCTACATCATATTGAAGAAAAGTTCGACATTTAAGTCCTTGATTTTCTGCATTTCTTTCTAATTCTCTCAGATTTGCTTTAGCACTTCCTATTTGTTTCAAAGTTTCAGGATATCTTTCTTCTTTTAGCTTATCTAATTTTACCCAATCTACAGGTGTTTTTATATAGTGTAAAAAATGAATTTCCGAATTATATAATTTGGCAAGTTCAATGGCAAGTTCTGCTGCTTTTTGGCAGTTTTCGGTGAAATTGGTGGGTACTAATATATTTTTCATTTTATTTATTATTTTGAACCATTTATATTTACTTCATTTCCTGAATTTATTTCCTTTTCAAAACAGTCTAGATTATATATGGTGGTTTCAGCGATATTGGTTAGTGCAGTTTCTGTTAGGAATGCTTGATGACTTGTGATTAACACATTGCTGAAGGTCATCAAACGAGCAATTACATCATCTTGTAAAATGTCTTCAGAATGGTCTTCAAAGAATAATCCTTCTTCCTCTTCATATACATCTATTCCAAAATGCCCTATTTTTTTTGTTTTAAGTCCTTCAATAACTGCTTTTGTGTCAATTAATCCACCACGGCTGGTGTTTATAAGCATTACACCATGTTTCATTAGCGAAATATGGTGTTTGTTAATCAAATATTTGCTTGAAGGTGTTAATGGTAAATGCAGACTAATAATATCAGATTGCTTACAAAGGGTTTCACAATCTGTATATTGAACTCCATATAAATGTATCAAATTCTTATCTTCGACTATGTCCTGAGCCAGTATTTTACAACCAAAACCATGAAGGATTTTAACCATAACTGCCCCAATTTTACCAGTTCCTATTATACCAACCGTTTTTCCATTAAGGTCAAAACCTGTTAGTCCATTTAATGAAAAATTTTGTTCGTGAACTCTATTATTAGCTTTAATTAATTTCCTGTTTAAAGCTAATATTAGAGCAATGGCATGTTCAGCAATAGCATAAGGAGAATATGCCGGAACGCGAGCAACTTTGATACCTAATTTTGCAGCTTGTTCTAAATTAACGTGATTAAAACCAGCTGAACGTAAAGCAATATTTTTAATTCCAAAAACACTTAATTGCTTTAGTACCTCTGCTGAAGCATCATCACCAGTAAATATACTCACTGTTATAGAACCTTTTGCAAGTATAGCCGTTTCTTTAGTTAAGCGAGTCTCAAGCATTTTGAGTTCATGCTTTCCATTATTGGCTTTTATAAGATATGGTTCTTCAAATTTATGCGTACTAAATATGGTTGTTTTCATTTTCTTTTTTCATTTTTAGATAATTCTAATTTTTGATGCAATTCATTACTATTTAAAGTTATTATGCAACTGTGATACTATCATCTAGATATACACTCTGGACGGATTGTAATACTTTTACTCCTTCACTGAATGGTTTTTGAAACGCTTTTCTACCTAATATTAAACCTGAACCACCTGCTCTTTTATTTATTACTGCGGTTGTTACTGCTTCCATTAAATCTGATTTTCCTTTAGAACCACCACCCGAATTAATTAATCCTATTTTGCCCATATAGCAATTGGCAACTTGTAATCTGCAAAGGTCTATAGGATGATCTGTAGTGAGTGTTTTGTACATTTCATCATCATATTTACCAAAACCGATATTTTTAAATCCAAAATTATTTATTGGTAACTTTTGTTTGATAATATCAGCCTGAATGGTTACTCCCAAATGGTTTGCTTGCCCAGTTAAATCAGCTGATGCATGATAATCTTCTTTATCTGTTTTAAAGGCATCATTACGCAGATAGCACCATAAGATAGTTGCCATTCCTAAATTATGTGCTTCTTCAAAAGCTTCGGCTATTTCTTTGAGTTGTCTGTTGCTTTCTTCTGAACCAAAATAGATAGTTGCACCAACTGCAACTGCACCCATATCCCAAGCTGATTTGACCTTTCCAAATAGTGTTTGGTCATATTTGTTAGGATAAGTCAGTAATTCATTGTGGTTTATTTTTACAATAAAAGGAATTTTATGTGCATATTTTCGAGCGTTTAGACCCAAAACCCCAAATGTTGAAGCCACACCATTACAACCCGCTTCAATAGCTAGTTTTATAATGTTTTCTGGATCAAAATAATCTGGATTTTTATAAAATGAAAAAGCTGCACTATGCTCAATACCTTGATCCACTGGTAGAATACTTAAATAACCTGTTTTGCCTAAATTTCCATGATTATATAATTGCGAAAGACTGCGAAGTACTTGAGGATTTCTATTACTTTGAATAAATATTTTATCAAGACTTGTTTTAGAAGGTGTTTGTATTTCATCCTTGGTTATCTTTTCGCAAACATGGTCTAAATAAAAAGATGCTTTTTCTTCTAAAATTTCTGCTATATTTTCATTTGTTTTCATCTCAATAGCGTTTAAATTATTCCCAAACTTATATTGGTTTTAGTAATGGATTTTAATGCATCCGTTTCAATTCCCGTAAGTGCACGAATTGCATCGATAGTTTCAGGAATAACAATAGCTTGGTTATCGACTACATAGGCATAAAAAAGTTCGTCTCCTTGTACCTTTAGCATATCTTCCCAAAGAGCCACTTCATACATATCTCCCCATGGTCTTCCTATATCCAAGAACATTTCTTTAATGGTGTTATTTGATACTAAACCTTGGTCATATTGGATTAGTTTAATACGACTGGATGTCTTAAAAGCTTTTAGCACTTCTTCTTTAGAAGTATGTTTTTTTAACTTTACATTCCAATAGTGCATGTGGCTTAAAGTTTCTGGAACTTTTACAGCAGAAGTAATCACATCTAAATCTGGGTCTACACTTTTTGCATCAGGACCTTGGTGACTTGGAATTTCTCTTTCGGGTACCATTGTATTCATTATACCTCCTAAATGACTTTCCCATGGGTCTGTAGCTCTTCTTAATAATGTACCTCTTGCATACTCTAATAAACCTGCTTTTTTTAAGGTTGTTAATGTTCTTAAAATGGAAGTAGTATTGCAGGAAACAACTCTTGTTGCCTCTAAATTTAATGCTGATTGATAATTATTTTCGGCACTAAAGGAATGACCAGTAGTTTCATGCTTTTCTCCACCTTGTAAAATAAATTTTATGTTTTGTGCTTTGTATTTTATTACATTTTGAGCTGCGATTTTTTTTGGTGTACAATCTACAACGAGATCTGACTTTTCTAAAAGCAATTGCATATCTCCTTTTACAGTAATTCCTTCTGCTTTCATGTTATCTGCTGCTTCTGGAGTTGCTGCATATATATCATATTCTTTTCTTACTGCATTTTGAATACGCCAATCGCTAATGATATCACAAACTCCTGAAAGCTTCATGTCGTCTTGTTTATTTATGGCATCAGCCACTCTTTTCCCAATTACTCCGTATCCTATAACTGCTATATTTTTCATGTTTAATTATTTAAAATATTTGTATGAGCTTCCTCTTTTTATATTTTAAATCAGATAGGAAACCTGTTTTAATAATGAATTATTTTTTAACTTTAATTTGAACATTATAAAATACTCCAATACAAGCTCCAATAAGCCAACCTAAAATAAATGTTTGAACAATACCAAGTAATGCTTCTGTAAGAGGAACATCCATTCGAATAATAGTTGTAGTATCTAATCCGTGTAATAAGCTGTTGAAAAATGTAATACTGCCTTCTTTTCCTGCTGTAATCATTACAATCATGCACCCTAAATAAATTAAAGCGCCTGTTAAACCGAAGGCAAAACCGAGTTTTTTTACGTTTATTTGAAACATAGTATTTTGGTTTTAAATTAGTTTTCTGATTTTAATAACTTTTTAGATTCTTCATATTCTTCTTTTGATATTTCACCTTTAGCAAAGCGTTTTTTTAAAATATCCAGTGGTGAATCTTTTTTTGCTCTCTGCCCAGGAATACTCCAAGGTGTTGCAAAAATCCATATAAGAAATACCATCCATATAATCCACCAAATAAGGTGCATACCGCCATAATGTGCTTCGTTTAAATGCATAATAATTGTTTTTAAGTTGTTTGTTTAAATTCAGTAATTGTATATCCTTTTAGCGTATTGAGTTGTTTTTGTAATTCATCAACCGTAAGACTTTCACTCATTGTTATGATTGCTGCTCCTTTAGGATCTAGGAAAATTTGGGCTTTCTCAATATTAGGATGCTCTTCCAAGGTTTTCTTAACACTTGCGATGCATCCACCACAGCTAATTCCGTTTATTTGATACTTCTTTTTCATTTAATGGTTATTAATGGTTATGATGTTCTTCTTTATTGCTTTGAGTATTATCTTGATTTTGTTCCCCATGATTATGTCCTCCATGTCCGTGGGAACCATGAGGCATAAATAGATGACAGGCAAACATAAAAAGAATGAATAGGAAGAGAGATGAACTGCCTTCTATACCAAAAGCAGGTGCTAAAAAGATGAATAGTAAAGGTAAAACACAACCTATAACCATCCATATCCAGTGATTATTTTTCATTGTTTTCATGTGATGATATTTAATAATACTAAAGGTATATTATGTAGGTTTAAATCATCTTCACAATTTTCGTTAATAACTACATAATTTCGTCATAGTGGCTGCGTTTTGATTCTTCTGAATTTTTATATTCTGTCATGCTCTCACCAACAATTTCTTTAAATTGTCTAGATAAATGGTTTACATTGTTATAATCTAATAAATAACCTATTTCAGAAAATGTATATTGTTTCAATTGAATTAACTCTTTTACTTTTTCAATTTTTAATTTAATAAAATATTTTTCAATTGTAATTTGTTCTGTGTGCGAGAATAGTTTACTTAATGATTTATATTCATGGTTTAGTTCTGCACTTAAAGCTTGTGATAAATTAATTGTAGAGTCTAAGGGAAGTTCTTCTATTTTATTAAATAGAAAATGTTTGATTTTTTCGACAAGAATTTCATCTGAACTATGAATTATTTCAAAATTATTGGAATGCAATACTTTTTCAATTTGAAAGATAATTTCTTCATGATTACTATTTGTATCATCAACAACTAATTCACCAAGTTCAATGGATGTGACTTTTATTTCTAGTTCTTCAAGTTCCTGTTTGATCACTTTTAAACAGCGACTACAGACCATATTTTTGATGTATAATTTCATGCTTTTTTTATTTTTAAATTGATTTTGCAATTTTATCCATTATGGAAAGGTCAGTGCCAAACTTGCAAATGGCATCGCAATTTTCTCTTAATTCTGAAAACAAAATGTATTTGATTAGCATTTTTGAATTTTTGATTACAGGTCGATTTAATTGCTGTATAACATCTTTTTCGCGACTGTTTGGGATAATTATATAAAATACTTCTTTACCATTTGAGATACTGAAATATAAATCAGACAATCTTAAAATTCCTGAATAAATACTCGTGCTTTTTTCTACTTCAAATGCTCCAATAATAGTATTAGTTCCTTTTCTAAACCAAAGGACATCAATTAGTTTAATCGTATTATGTGTTTCTTTATCGCAAGGAAGTTCTGGAAATTTGGAAAGTGAAATAAACGAGAAACTTTGTCCGCCAAATGATTTACTTTTATCGTTACTTGCTGGAGTTACATCATAACCTAATGAAACTCCTATTTTTAGTAGATGGTATTGCATTTCATCATGAAGATTTTCTGCTAATTTTTCTTCCTGAATTTCTTTTTGACGTTTTAAAATATTCTTTTCAAATTTTGTGCGTTCTGCTTCACTTAAATATTCATCGTTACCAATTAGCATTTTTTGAGTGCCAATTTCAAAACATAATCCTGCAATTGCTCCTAAATCATTAGACAAATCAGCTTTATGTTTATTATTTGTTTCAACTACTGTTTCTCTTATTTTTAGGTATTCTGACCAACTACCTAATTTTTTTTTGTCTTTGAATAAAAAGTTAAATCCATTGAGAATTGCTGTGTTAAAAGGAGGAAACCAAGTTGGATGCAAAAAGTATAAAATGCTAGCAACAGCTGGACCAAGTCCTTTTATTTTGAGTTCATCTAGCTTTACTATTTCTTTTATAACTTGTTCTTCTGATTTTGCATTAATACAGTTTTCTAAAAATTGACCAAAAGCGATTTTATTATTTAGGTTTTCATAAATATCTGGGATACGCAATTTTGGTTTCCAATAGAACGGATGAGCTACACCTACAAATATTTGTTTTTGCTCTGCAATACAACTCAATACAAATTCTAAACTACTGCCTTTAAAATCGTTTGGGAATGTCTTGTTTTTAATATCTTCCACAACTTGAATAACACCACGACGTATTGTTCTAAATGCTTTTAATCGTTGGTCATTCTCTATAAACCAAGTATTGTAAACACTTTCGGTATCGGTTTTGTATTGATTTATTATTTGGTTAAGTTTATTCATTTTCCACTTGTATTTTGGTTATCCAATCTATGATTTCTGTTTTTTGTTCTTTTGAAAGAACAGCGTCTCTATGGATTAATGTATATGAGGTAAGAGGCATTTTATCGTCCTCAATTTGACTAATGATTGATTTTAATTTGCTTCTTTTTCTTCGGTCAGAATAGCTTTCCCATTCGCTAAAGTTTAATTCTGATTTACCTTCTTCAATATGATTTTCTAAAATCCATGCAACTGGTTGTACTTTATTGTACCAAGGATATGATGTGTTATTGCTGTGGCAATCGTAACAAGACGTTTGCAATGAATTGTAAATATTTTGTGGTACATTATTTACAACCATAAAATCTGTATTGGGTACACTTTCGCTTTGATTGCGTTTTGTGGGAAAGAATTGAATTCCCACAAACACAATCAGTAAAATCAATAATATGATTTTAGAAAATTTCATTTAATTAATCTGCTTTTTTATACTTCCACATTTTAGCATTTTTGAACCAAAATATGGGTTTTTAATTTCTTTGACTTCACTTAACCAATTTGCTCCTTTATTGTTATTTGCCATTGGACAGTAATCTTGGTACACTACTTTATCTGTTCCAAGAATTGCAACCAAGTCAGTAATGTCTATGCTTAATGCTTCGAAGTGTTCTCTTTGATGATCCATAGGGCTTTTTACAATATGCTCTGCATGTTCTTTTGCACTTTCTGCAATTTCCATATACTCTTTATGTGTTTCATCTGATAATTTTGACATATCAAATTTAGAAATAGCAGCTAAAAGAGAATTCCCACCTTTTGCAGCTTTTTCTTTACTGTCTGCTACTAATCCATTTTTGATTTCAAAATAAGCATCAAGTATAGCTGAAGTAGCACTATTTTTTGTGTTGTTTTGAGTGATTTCTCTTTCTGTACTTTCGCTATTACCATGGTCATGTCCGTCTTGATGATTCATTTCTGAATGGTCATGTGCTTCAACCGCTTCTAAATCCATTCCACATTTTGAACATTTATCACCTTCTTTTCCTGTAATTTCTGGATGCATTGGACAAGCATACACCGTTTCGTGGTCACTCATTTCATTATGCATTTCTTCTTTTTGTTCTGCTTCTTTGTTGTCTTTACAAGAGATAGTTACGCTTAATAAAGCTACTGCTAAAATTCCGATTACTTTTTTCATGATTTTAAAATTTATTAATTATTAATTTATTTAATTGTTTCTTTTACTTCTCCACATTTTAGCATCGATGCACCAAAATAGGGGTTAACTACTTTATTTTCTTTACTTAACCAATTGGCACCTTTATCGCTATTAGCCATAGGACAAAACTGTACGTATGCACTCTCATTTAAAGGATTAAAAGCTTTTGTCATGGCTATCATT
>TARA_R110000850_G_scaffold15133_5_pt1 | contig 20256 bp, 11 predicted proteins | sample TARA_R110000850 | Tara Oceans TARA_R110000850 (sample SAMEA4397586) | marine metagenome | biome: Polar Biome; feature: [SRF] surface water layer (ENVO:00010504); material: water (ENVO:00002006), including particulate matter (ENVO:01000060) such as... | depth 5 m | reverse complement strand
GTCGTGACCATGTTCCGCGACAACATGAACCTCAAGGTCATCTACGCGGATGAACGCGACCTGTTTCTGGGTGAGCTGGAAGGGCAGTCCGACCCCGAAACCAAGCGCAAGATCATCGGGCGGCTGTTCATCGACGTCTTCCAGAAATACGCCAACGAGATCGAGGGCGCGGCATTCCTTGCCCAAGGTACGCTCTATCCTGACGTAATCGAATCGGTCTCCTTCTCGGGTGGCCCCTCGGTCACCATCAAAAGCCACCACAACGTGGGTGGCCTGCCCGAGAAAATGGGGCTCAAACTGGTCGAGCCGCTGCGCGAACTCTTCAAGGACGAAGTGCGCGTTCTGGGCCGCGAGCTGGGTCTGCCTCCAACATTCATCGGTCGTCACCCCTTTCCCGGTCCGGGTCTCGCCATCCGTTGCCCCGGCGAGATCACGCGCCAGAAACTCGATATCCTGCGCGAAGCGGACGCGGTCTACATTGACCAGATCCGCAAGCACGGCCTCTATGATGATATCTGGCAAGCCTTTGTCGCCATCCTGCCCGTGCGCACCGTGGGTGTCATGGGTGATGGCCGGACCTATGATTTCGCTTGCGCGCTGCGCGCCGTGACCTCTGTCGATGGGATGACCGCAGACTACTATCCGTTCAGTCACGAGTTTCTGGGCGAAACGGCAACGCGCATTATCAACGAAGTGCCGGGCATCAATCGCGTGACCTATGACATTACATCCAAACCTCCCGGCACCATCGAATGGGAATGATTTTGCCTACGCGAGGGTATCCGATTTCTCTCTGCAGTGCGAACTAAGTCACTGATATAAAACAATACAGCACACGAGATGCTTCACTATCTATCGGTGGGCCATCGAATGTTATGACGGTATACCTGACGGTATGCGGGGTTTCAAAATCTGTCGAAATCTGATATACCGTCAGCACTTCGAATGCGATGACGGTATAAATATCTTCATAACGTACTGATTGACTGGATAAAATCTCGAGATTGGGTGTGAAATTCCAGCTGACGGTATATTTCCGTAATTTCGCTCGATAAACCCAGTTTTGGGAGAGTGTTATGCTGACAGATGCCGCCCTTAGATCCCTGAAACCAAAGAACAAAATGTATAAAATTTCGGACCGTGACGGTATGTACGTCACGGTTCAACCTTCGGGCACAATCGTGTTCCGTTTCGACTATCGTTTGAATGATCGCCGCGAGACGCTCACCCTTGGTCGATATGGCTCAGCGGGCCTATCTCTGGCCCGCGCTCGAGAGGCGTTGATCGATGCGAAGCGTCTCATTGCCGAAGGTCGTTCGCCCGCGCAGGAGAAGCAACGCGAGAAGCGTCGCCTGAAAGAAGCGAAGAGCTTCGGTGAGTTTGGAGAACGTTGGCTAAAAGAAGCCAAGATGGCGGACAGTACGCGCGCCATGCGGCGTTCCGTGTTCGAGCGGGATATTCTTCCAACGTTCCGAAATCGATTGCTGTCGGAGATCAGTGCAGATGACCTGCGAATGAGGTGCGCAACGGTAAAAGATCGCGGCACACCAGCGACCGCCATCCATGTTCGGGACATCGTGAAATTGATCTACGCATTCGCGATCCTTCACGGAGAGAAAGTCGCAAATCCTGCTGATGAAGTTGGGCCATCGTCCATAGCCACGTTCGTTCCGAGAGATCGGTCGTTGTCGCCTTCGGAGATACGGATCATGCTGAACCAGCTTGAACATGTCGCTACCCTTCCAACCATTCGTCTGGGCGTCAAAATGTTCCTGTTGACCATGGTGAGAAAGAGCGAACTTCAAGACGCAACTTGGGATGAAATCGATTTTGAGAATGCGGTTTGGTCGATTCCGAAGGAAAGAATGAAGCGATCCAAGCCCCATAACATTTACCTGGCACAACAGACGATCGACATACTGATCGCGCTGAAGACCTACGCAGGCAATTCCCGATATCTGCTTCCTTCACGTTATGACGCGGATGCCCCAATGTCGCGGGCGACATTCAACCGAGTGACAAAGGCTGTCATCGTAAGAGCACAAAAAGAGGGCCTACCTCTGGAACACTTCACCGTTCACGACCTGCGCCGCACCGGTTCGACGCTGTTGAACGAGTTGGGGTTCAATGGTGATTGGATTGAAAAATGCCTTGCGCATGAAGATGGTCGGTCGTCGCGCGGCATATACAATAAGGCCGAATACGAGCATCAACGCCGCCATATGATGCAGGAATGGGCCAATCTCGTTGATGCTTGGATGTCTGGCCAGAGGTATCAACCTACGCTTTATCCGCCAGCGATGAACCTCCTCGCCCCCGAGCCGACGATTTGACCGGGCGGGCTTTACGCAAACGTACGTCCGGTACGGGGGCACGTTTGTTGGCCTTGAGATCCGACAATCTTCGGCGCTCATCGAGCCATTCCTCGACCTCTGCTTGATCCCAAACCACACATCTGGCTGACAGATGAAATCGTCTTGGGAATTCTCCTCGTTTTTCGAGTTCGTAGATCGTGGTGTCAGCTAACGGTACCATCTCCCGAAGCTGATGACGCCTAATCGTTCTTTTCATGGTCTCATCTTCGCGCACGACATGACGCATCCTTTCGATTCTCGCAGATGAATTTCGATAGAAGGCGAAAGCTCGCGTGGATGGAAGACCTGCTCAGGCAGCTCACGGCAATCGGATACTGTGGCGTATGAATTGTTCGAATGGAGCAGTACCAGCAGATACATGCGACAACTGGCCCCTACGCCGACAAGTCATGCCCTAAAGGTTAAATTCCATCATATTGACTATTATGCGAATTTGATCTGTATCCGGGGCACATTTCATTTTGGATTTCCAATCAACTTACCCTCCCCTGCTGGGAGCAACCCGATATTCGCTAAGTAAGCGAATATTCCGCGTGCCAATTCGTTAGTTGAGTGGCAGCAAGGCTGGGAAAATTGGACCTGTCGCGGTTTGATGCCGCTCCTTTGATAGCACTGACCAGTGGGCTTACCCTCGATCTCGTTGGCGCAGTCGTTTGACGTATTGACCGTCGATGGTTGCGTTTTGTGGCAGGTCTAGCGCGCAGTTTGTAAGCGACGCCAACGTACCATCTGACACCTTAAAACCGTCGGGAAGTTGACCAAAGTTACTTGCCGAGTTTTCATAAATTGCCGCGCGCAGAGCCCGCAGAAAATCAGCAAGAGAGTTGCGCCTGCTTGAGGTGGAGGCGAGAGTGATCGGGTCATGCGAAATGACCTCGGCTACGGATGCATCTCGGGAGATTTCTGTGACAAAATCTCCTAACGATGGCCAATACTTTAGGTCAAACCGCGCACTTAGGTTCTTAAGGTCTTCCCTCACCCAAGAATTAAATAGATGGTTCTCTGCCGCTGCTTCCACAATAACATTCATACAGTGGTAGTGGGTGTCGCTGCCAAATGAAGAGGCATTCTCAATTGCCGTTCGTTGATCAAGCAGGCTGGCCAGTTCAGACGCTTTGCCTGAGATGTCGCCGTTGATCTCTTCAAGGCGCTTTCTTTGTGATCGCGCTGTTGAATGTCACTGAGAACTGACCCGGTAGCCCCATAAATTGTCACTGAGAATTGACCCATGTGAACACATGGCCCTGACGTTTTTGTTCAGGGAGATTTGGAGTGATCGACATGGGATTTTTGAGTGTCATTCGACGCTGGGCATTGCGTGATAAAATGCCGATACGAGAGATTGCGCGGCGCACGGGTTTGTCTCGCAACACTATCCGGAAGTACCTGCGTGAAGGCGCGGCCGAACCGACGTTCAAGACACCGTCGAGGCCAAGCAAGCTGGATCCTTACGCGGATCGGTTGTCGGCATGGCTTTTGGCGCAGACCCGTAAATCTAGGAAAGAGCGGCGCAACGTTAAGCTGATGTATGAAGATCTGGTTAAGCTCGGGTACGATGGATCCTATGAGCGCGTTGCCGCTTTTGCGCGTGCATGGCGGGCTGATCGGCATCGCGCAGAACAAACGACCGGGCGCGGGACATTTGTGCCTTTGATGTTCCAACCGGGTGAGGCGTTCCAGTTCGACTGGAGCGAAGACTGGGCCACGATCGGCGGCGAACGCGTCAAGTTGCAAGTGGCACACACCAAGCTCTCACACAGCCGCGCCTTTATTGTTCGGGCCTATCCTTTACAGACACATGAGATGCTGTTCGATGCCCACTGGCATGCATTCCGCGTGTTCGGCGGCGTTCCGGGACGAGGCATCTATGACAATATGAAGACGGCCGTAGATCGTGTCGGTCGCGGGAAACAGCGCGACATCAATGCGCGCTTCAAAGCGATGGCCAGCCATTACGTCTTTGAACCTGAGTTCTGCAATCCGGCGGCGGGCTGGGAGAAGGGCCAAGTTGAGAAGAACGTCCGCGATGCCCGGAACCGGCTGTGGCAGGTCATGCCTGTCTTCAAGGATCTGGAGGAACTGAACCAGTGGCTTGAAGACCGTTGTATAGCCCTTTGGTCCGAGACGGCGCATCGCGCGTTACCGGGCACCGTCGCTGATGCTTGGGCCGCAGAGAAGCCAACGTTGATGACTCTGCCGCCAGCCTTCGATGGCTTTGTTGAGCACAGCAAGCGCGTGTCTCCGACCTGTTTGATCACCTTCGAGCGCAACCGCTACAGCGTCCCAGCCAGTTTTGCGAACCGGCGCGTGAGCCTGCATGTTTATCCAGAACAGCTTGTCCTTGTTGCAGAGGGTCAGACTGTTTGCACCCATGACCGGATTATAGATCGTTCTCATCGTAAGCCAGGCAAGGTCATCTACGACTGGCGCCATTATCTGGCGGTCATCCAACGCAAACCGGGAGCACTCCGCAATGGTGCGCCGTTTACAGAGATGCCGGACATCTTCTGCCGATTGCAAAACCACATGCTGCGTAAGGAAGGTGGAGATCGCGAGATGGTCGATATCCTGTCCCTAGTTTTGCACCACGATGAGAGCGCAGTTTTGCGAGCAGTTGAACTGGCACTGGAAGCCGGGGTGCCAACCAAGACGCATATCTTGAACCTGCTGCACAGGCTGATTGACCCAAAGCAGACAGATCACCCAGAGATCGATCCACCAGATGCCCTCGCTTTAGAAACGGCCCCAAAAGCAAATGTGGATCGCTACGACGACCTCAGACAGGCAGGAGGAAAGCGCAATGCGTCATGATCCTGCAGGAGCCTCCATCGTCATCATGCTGCGCAGTCTCAAGCTGCACGGCATGGCGCACGCGGTCGATGACTTGGTTGCACAAGGTGCGCCCGCGTTTGAAGCCGCCACACCTATGTTGTCCCAACTGCTCAAGGCGGAAATGGCCGAACGGGAAGTGCGATCAATTGCCTATCATACCAAAGTTGCGCGCTTCCCATCCTACAAGGACCTCGCAGGCTTTGACTTCGCATCGAGCGACATCAACGAAGCCACGGTTCGACAGCTCCATCGCGGCGAGTTCATAGAGAACGCGGAAAACGTCGTTCTGATTGGTGGGCCTGGCACTGGCAAAAGCCATGTCGCCACCGCAATCGGCGTCCAAGCAATTGAGCACCACAGACGCAAGGTGCGCTTCTACTCGACCGTCGAACTCGTCAACGCGTTGGAGCAAGAAAAGGCCCTCGGGAAGGCCGGGAAAATGGCTGAGATGCTCACCAAAATCGACTTAGTCATCCTTGACGAGCTCGGTTACCTGCCGTTCAGCCCGTCAGGCGGTGCGTTGCTGTTCCACCTTCTTAGCAAGCTCTATGAGCGCACCAGCGTCGTCATCACGACCAATCTCAGCTTTAGTGAATGGGCGCAGGTCTTCGGCGACGCAAAGATGACAACAGCGCTCCTCGATCGCCTCACGCACCGCTGCCACATCCTCGAAACAGGCAACGATAGCTACCGCTTCAAAGCCAGTTCAGAGGCAGCAAAGAAAACCACAAAGGAGACGCCAACATTGACCAAAACCTAACTGCTGATAAACAATAAAGGCGGGTCAAATCTCGGTGACAATACCGGGTCAGTTCTCAATGACATTCAACAACCTCGTTCCAGCCTTCAAGCGTGTGATACGCTAGGTTACTAAGAATTTTACGCCGTTCGGGGGGTAACTCGTCATAATCAGGTTCCGCGCCACCATCTCGACGATTATAGCGCCACTGGACTAATTGCATGAAAAGTGCTGGGTCACGAGCGAGTTGACGGTGCACGGCGAGAGTGCGCTCGTGGTTACGGTATCCGTGATTACAGAGCAACTGAATGAAAGGCATCTCAAGGTTCGCTATCTGTTCATCGGACATGTGTTCTGCTGCATCGAGATGCTGGAAGACACCGTCCAGCCTGTATGCATCTGGAAACGGTCCATCTGGTTCTTCCCCGTATGCGATGGCCTGAAGGATGAGTGTCCACTGGTCTTCCGGCAGGCGCTCCGGAGTGTATGCAACCGCAGAGAACGCAGAGCGATGTCGATTTACTTCGAGGAGTCTTCGAATTGCATATTCAGCGTCCCTTGGTTCGGTGTCATCTCGGATGTTTATGAAGACCGAACTCCAATAAGCTGATGCAACATCTTCTCCCAATGCTTCAGCGACCTCCCAACCCACAGCGCGACCGGGGAGGTGCTCTGCAAAACGTTGCCTAGTTCCTTCATCCTCAAGGACCCGGCGTGCCGCGAGATCGTTGCAAATTCTGGGCAGATCAATGAGGCTCGCACTCCAGAGAACCTGTCTCAAAAACGCATTCGACAAATCGTTTGTTCCTTCGCCTAAGATGGCTTGAACCCAGTTGGCGGCGATTTCGGGAGGCGTGTCCGAGGAAGCCAGCAGCTGCGCGACGATATCCGGCTGTTTGACGCTTAGAGCAAATGTGAGAACTGCGTCATCTCCCAATTGATCTCGAATTTCCGCAAGTGCGATCCTACGGTGCTCTTCAACGAGCGTTTCTCGCTGCTGCCAAGTTAATCGCCCTTCAGCCTCTTCTCTGTCCAATGCTCGCCATTCGACGTAACCGTTCTCGAATAGCCACCTGTGACGCGCAGTAGGGTCTTGAGGTTCAAGTGCTTCTTCCATTCGACGAAGCGCAGCGACAAGTTGTTCTGCGCCTTCCTCTTCTTCGTATGCCCGCATGGCTTCTCGTTTTCGAAGTTTATGTCGAAGTTCCGCTTTGTCACCGTCGGCGGCATCATCTGCCCAACGCTCAACCTCGTTAACCAAACGTTCCAAATCGTCTGGGTGAAGGCGCGTCGCAACCTCGATAAAGCGCTCGAGTTCGTTTCTGTCGCACGGGACTAAATCCAGCATCAAGTTGCTCGCCTCGATTGCAACTTCAAGAACCTCCGCATCGTTCGGCTCGAGAACCTGCTCTGCCAATTCGCGCCATTGCGGCCTCGCGGTTCTTGAGGCAAAGCCCGGCCCACCTCTTGGTAGCAAAGAGATGCAAACATCGATTGCTGGGCCACGAAAGCGGGCAGAGAGATCGCGCAAAACCCTCATTCTATCTGCGGCTCCAAGCGCGGTGGCCGGAAGCCATGCCAAAAACAATGATCGAGCAGTCGATTGCGGGGAATTCGACCAATTATCCTGGACTTCAAGTGCTCTCAGATCGAACACGACTTCTGCCACGCGGGCAAAGAAAGCTGGTTGCCATGCCAACAACTCCAATGCCCAAAGTAATTCTGTTCTGAGGCATTCACCGCTGATACCGCCCTCCACGGTTCCCATGATCGCGCTGATGGCTGGAACGGGGCGTCGAAGTTCGTGTTCCAAGCAATCCAAAAACGCGGTGGGTGAGGCTTCTGCAAGTGTGCGAAGTTGACCGCGAATGGTAAGCCAGCGTTCCTCGTTGGCGTCGTACATTAACGCTCGAACAACTTGTTCCGCGCGATGCGCAACGTTGATCCCCAACCTGTCGCCGCAAAGTCCATTTCCGTAGATCGACAAGATGCAAAGTGTGTCGCCGATGCCCGACAACAGTGCGCCCGAATAGCTGCGTTCGTGACCTAGGACGTTGGCCATCCACCATTGATCTTGAGGAAGGTCGAGCGCAGGGTCACGATCCCCCAAAAGCTCTGGAACCAGTTCGAAGAAACGGTCCAAGTCGGCTCGTTCAACATATTGTCCAACGGCAAAAAGCGCGTCGAGTTGTGAAACAACTATGTTGACGTTCCCGTAGCGAGCGATTGGCGCGTCTTCTAACGCCAGCAAGTCATCGCGAACCCGCGCAATATCCCCATCTTCAAGTTCACCGAGGAGTTGAATAACGGCTTGATCATCAATGTTTCCACCTTCGGCCCAAGAACCAGCCAACGCAAATGGAAGGAGCAGCCACGCTGATGGACGGTCTCGTGCCCAAATCGGACGCCGAACTTCAGGATCATTTGAAAGTTGCCGACGTAATACAGGAACGGAATGTCCAGTTTTCACCGCCATGTCTTCGGCTTCGTCTCGCGGAAGCCCCATATCTTCCAGTTCAGAACGGAAGGTACTCGATGGAACATGGGATAGCAGGAGCGCTTCTCTGACATCCAAACGCCCTTTGGGATACGGACGAACAATGGTGATGTTTCTCCTGTCACCAAAGTCCAGCTCGTCACCTTCGGCCAGATCGGCAACAACAATCAATCGGTTTGAACTTGCCGGAATCCTTGCGTTGCCCGAAGTTGCGACCAACGTTCGATCAAGAAGATCCAATGCATCGGCTTGAATCAGTGTGGCAACCACGAATGCGACCGCTTCGCTCCGATCATCGGCCTGAACTGGGACAACTGCATTTCCATCTCGGAGCTTTGAAATTAGCGTTTCCCGTTCATTGTGACGCCTTGACGAAACAAGGTTCATCGTAATTGGAGGGTCTGACGCTGTTGCCCATCCCTGCCACCATTCGTGGGGTGTCTTTAATGTAGGAGACGCAACACCAAGTTTTTCGCCAAGCCAGCGAGAAGTGGCCGGGGCTTCCTCCAGCCATGTTTCTAGGTCGATTGCGTCGTAGGCGTGAACCGAGGACCAATTGCCTTCACGACGTTTCTCGGCAAGCCAGTCGTCTTTGCCATTCCATCGTCTCGGAGTCACGAAGACAAAGCTGCTTTCTGCACGTTCAGCAAGCAAAGACTCATCTGTTCGTTTTCTAAAGTCGCCTTCCGCCTTCGCACGTGGGTCTTGATTGCAGCCTAGCTCCCAGACGCTGACCCCTTCTGGCACCTTCGGCGTTGCCTTTTCATTCTCGACCTGACCGTCTAGGCCAGCGAGATCGACAGCTTCATTGCCGGGGAACCGAATTGAAACCAATCCACTGGTCGTTTCTCGGATTAGCCGCCGAACCAGTATAGGCAGATTGCTACGGCACTCATGACGATCAGCCCAATGGCGAATTGCTGTTTCATCAATTGAGATTACTTCTCCAAAAACTAAATCCGAATTCTATCAAATAGATATTGTCTTGACGTCAGCGTCTCAAATTTTTAATGCTTTTTGATGCCAAGCAAGGGTCAACTCGCCCTCTAAGCTGGATCCACAAGGTGAACCAAGTCACTTTGATATCAAACTTATCCCTATGTTTGAGCTTTTCTGGTTATCTAGACGGCCTGAACCCTTCTAATATCTGTTCAAAATCTCGCGCTTTTGAACTTCCGATGTCGACCAAAAAGCCAGTTATTTCACAAGCCCTTGTATATAAGTTGTAGGACGCACCATCCCATCGAAAACTTTCGCACCTAGCTTCAAGCTGTTCAGTGTACCGATCTGCAATGCCATGGACGATCCAGAAAGAAACCTCCGTCGGAAATGCTTCTCTCCATGCTTCACCTGCTTGAAGCAAAAGTAGCGATTGAGTTGTCCGAGGCGACACTTCCACAAATGATAAGATGGCCATTGCGCCAGAATAGCTCGGTGCCGCGACTGCTACATCTTCAAGGAACGGGAGAAACGCATCAGCACCCATCTGCATATCCGGTGTTAGATAACAAGTTGGTGGTGTACGGAAGCTTTGACTGGAAAACAGTACTCTGCAAAACGCCGGTCCAAAATTATACTCAATTGACGGCTCTTTTCTTCTGAGCATATTCTTAAATGCACTGGTTTCGGACATCCGCTCGAATATGGTTTGACGCACAAACACGTAGTCTTCCGGCTTGCCACATTCACCATCGAAAAGACGTATATCCAACTGATACAAAACTGTTTCTACCAATGCAAAAAAACGATTTTCGGGAAGTTGGCACAACCGTGAGAAAAAGTCTGAAATGCAGGTCGAACCCTTTGATGGATCAAAGCTTTCTGCCACCAACATAACCGCCACATCTGACCAAACATCTGGTGTGTTTTCAACATCTCGACGTTTATCCAACTCAATGCCGTTCGCTTCAAATGTCCAATCAGCATAGTGATTTGCGAGATCGAAGAACCACTGTCGCAGATCATCCTGCGCGATCGAGTACAGGGCGGTTATCCATTTTGCCGCGCTGTCAGCATCAAACTCCCAATCATTTAGCGGTTCACCTGCTATATCATCACTGTCTATGCTTACGTCCACCCCTCCACCGATGTGGATCCCGCGTTTCGTGTAGACCTTTCTTTTGCCTATTTCAGGAAATGACGGCTCGGGGCCACCGTGAAACAGCCACGCAATTTCGGCAGCCACAGCGTTCTTGACCTCACCATCAAGTAGATTTTGGCGTTGCTCATTTTCCTCGTCAGTTTGGTGCCAATCCCTTCTGATGAAACGGCAGTCAAGAAACTTGCACCTAATGAACGACTTGAACAAGCGACTATCGATTGTACAAATATGTTCCAAGGCATGCTTCAATTCGTCCTTTTTGCGAACTTCAGGGCTGCAGACCGCTCTTAATATCAAGTCTGTATCGCTTTCGGTCAGGTCAGTTCCTGTGGAGAATAATAGGCCCGCAAGAGCCTTTGGACGGTACTGATCACTAAGCGAACCATCACTGAATTCAGAGTCAAATAACGCAGCGCAAAACAACGTTTTGGCCCATACCTTGTCCAATTTGGAAAGTACCGATTGACCATCTCTGACAGACAAAACCGCAGCTTCGATAATCGCATACTTTGAAAACCAATCGAGTGTGGCGAGCTCAACGTCGTAGCGTTTCTGCGCCCACAGCATCGCCCTTTTGGCAAGATCTGATGATGATCTTGCTGGATCGTCGATTGCGAGACTAATTTCTGCGCGTAGATTGGTTTCATTGAAATGCTGGCCATGCTTTTGATGAAGAGTAGAAAAATGTGCGGCCTCATCATCTGGTTGTTGATATTGACAACCCTTCACTATTTCTCCGTTTTCCCCGGGAAGTTCAACTTCGCTCCAGTTGCTAGGGTCGATTAGATTGAGGGCATACTGAGCCATAAAATTCGGAGAACCCAAGTCATCGTCTGGTCTTATCTCGGGCAAACTGGAAACTGATCTTTCCAAGTTTGTTCTTATTGAATCTAATGAATTTGGTAGCCTTAAGAGCGCCTGCTGCAACACATCGGTCAAAGTCATCTCGCGGGAAATTTTGGATTTCAGGTCCGATCGTTTCGGTCCAAGAACCGGTTCAGCTCGATTTCCGTATCCTCCAAAATCGCGATCCCGCACAGTGCGTGAATGGTCCAAAACTAGCAGGTTCGGGTTGCCTAATAGAGGGGGCAAGAAGTCACGGCATTTTTCGTTATTCGACAAGACCAAATGGATAGCGATCATCACTAAGACAGCTGGAACCTTGTCGTTGCGCCCCAAAACATCTTGGATGACGTCCAAGCATGGCTGATCAGCCTCAATACGTTCGTGCCCCCATGCTTCCAGTGCCATCAGCGCGCAAGACAACGCGTATCCCGCGTTCGTACCTTCGCTTGCCCAAAGGTAGCTATCCTCTCTAATGACTTCGCGAGGTCTGTCACCGAAATCCAATAAGAAACCGTCCGACGTCTTGTCATCTTCGGTGCGCTCAATCGCGTGGGATAATAGCCTATCGATGAGATCAAGACCGTCCACCGGACTATGTTCAAGCAATGCATAGAATGGCCCATGTCCAGGAGACTCAGGCATAAATTGATTGTCTACATGCCTGAAAGCATCTCTTTTCGAGCTCGTATAGCGTTGGCTCTGCTCGTCATTTTCTGACGGTTCAACAAGATAGTTCCAAGTAACTTCTGCCAGCTGAGTTGGTGCAATTTTTGCTAAGGCGGTGCCAGATTTCAGTATCTGACTGCTCACTTGATCGTCACTACGCGAAGATAAGAGATATTCGATATACTCCACTGCTTCTGTTGGCGCTGAAGCCGCAAACGCCAACAGGCCAGATCGGATTTGATCTTCGAAACTTCTTAGTTCTCGTGTTGTCAGAACGCCATCGAATGGTTGCCATCTATCGGCGAAGGTCTCAGCGGTGCGTGCTTTATGAATTTGCATTAACCAAAAATGAAACCACTTTGTGGTCAGCTTACTTCGCCAATCCATCCCCATCAGGGCAGTATTCCAATCGATGAACAGGTCGGCAACATCAGGCAGAGCTTTATATGGGATACTTGCCATATTGGCATTCAGCCAGTCGATTAGTCGATGCCATGTCGGACCTGAAGGAATTCTTATGTTATCTAGGCTAGGTAAGTCTTGTGCGCCGAGTTCCAAGAAGAAGTCTTTGCCCGGTATGACATCCACTGATTTGACTATGCGGATTAGGTTTCTCAACATAGCAGCATCATCTGCTACCAGTAGTTCCTTAGCTTGCTTCAAAAAATTTTCGTGCAATTCTGATCTAACCAAACACAATCGTACAGCACGCGGCCATGATGGGTGCGTTCCTGCTTCCGAAAATCTAGCTAAGAGTTCGCTCCATTGCTGTCCGGTGGGGTCATTAAGCATCTTCGCGGCAGCCAGTAGCTCTATTGAACGGCCGTGTATCGCAGATGCAGGCAGGTCTAAATCTAGGCTGTCAATGAGATCAGGGCTTTCAAGGAAGACGGAGGCTATCGCCCATTCGCGCAACACATCATGTGAAAAACCTACTTGGTCGCTAGAAAATTCCGTTATTGCATGGCGCGCAACTAATTCATCAACCGCCTGTGGTGGGCTGTCGCTTGCGTCAAATAATCCGTTACTACGAACTGCTTCGGAAGCCATTTTCTTTAGAAGTCGTCGTCGATCTCTCCTAGACGCACTATCGCCACCATCGCCTGCGGCCCACCAGTTCCGCATCATATCAATTTCAGATGCTGGCGTTTGTTCCGTCGCATCAGAAGAAACTAACCTCGAAAGATGGTATAGATTTCGGGAAATTGCTTTTGCAGGGTGTTCCGGTGCCAAAATCTGACCTAGCCTTGGAGAAGCCTTAATCAACTCTGACACCTCATCATCTGCCAAGGTTTCTACATTGATTGGAGCCGCCGGTTTGAAAGGCTTAAGATCATCACCAGATAGCCAGCGCTGCTCATCATAACCCCTCTTAGATCTCGAGGTCGCGATTATTTTGATATCTGGCAAATTTGCGGCTTCCCGCATTAAGTCTATTACCGTCTTTTGTGTTTCTGGGTTAAACCGATCAAGGTTATCAATGAAAAGTAGTGCTTCACCTCCTAAACAAAGCTCACTGAGCAAGTCCTTAGCGGTTCCAACAAAACCAATTGCTGCGCGCATTGAGAGCCATCCGTTGGGCAAAGTTCGCTCTGGCGTTAAAACGATTGCAGGTCCCTGCTCCATCTGCTGTCTTGCAAAGTGCTTTAGCAAGGCTGATTTCCCGACGCCCGCATCCCCTTGTATCTCTACAAATCGGGAGGTATCTAACGCAGCTTGTATCTTCGCGATCCAATAGCTTCTGGTTAGTCGCGCGCCCCCAATTTGATCCTTTATGTCCATCGTTGCTTGATGAGCGGCCTCAGCTATTACTTCTCGAGCATCGGCGTTGATCGGTTGGCCACGTAAACTGAAACCTTTCTCCTTCATGGCTTTGACTAGTTCTTCACGTGAAATCCCCCCCCCACTCTTGGCCATGTCAATGGCCTTGAAGACCAATGCCTCCCAAAGCATGGTGCTCTTCGACTGACTTCCTTCAACAAGGCAAGTTGCCGCCCGTTCCTTGGATAAATCGACAACAGCCGATTCCTGTGCTCCAAAATCATAGGGCAGTATCAAAATTCGGCAGAACGCCTGCCATATTATTTCATCAGAAATGTCGGCAGTGTGTTTCCTTAAGTGCTTCGCAAGCGTATCGACGAAATCCCTCATATCGTCATTGCCCACTTTCGGCATGGCCAGCCGATCATAGAATGCTTTTGATGAACCAAGTTCACGGGCCCATGTCAGCACATCTTGGTATGGGCCATCTATTTTTCGAGAAGTTCGGCCCACCGCAATTGCGAGAATATGCTTTTCGTTCCAAAAATTTGGTTTGCTAAGCGCCTCATGAATTTGATCGGACACTTCTTCGAAAACTTTGTCGTTGGGAGAAAAACTCACCGTCCTCTTTACTTGGATTTCTAGAGTAGCAGGGTTTCCGGCCGCATCTTTTGCTTCGACCACAACATCATCCAGTGGACATCCTTCAGGAGCTTGCTGAACACGCACTTCAGTTATTTCAGTGCTGGGCAATCCACGAGGCGGAGCCCCGGCCAGCATTGAAAGCAAATAACTCGCGGCAACCGACGCTTCGAGATGGGCTCCCGCAGGCCCAGCTGCCGCTGGTGAAGCCGCCTTTTTTGCCATCTTCTTTTCCTTTGAACACGTGGTGTAGAGATGCGAACTGACAAGTTTGCCAACAGTACGTTTCATATTGCGACCTGAGCCTGTGGATGGGAAGAGTTCACATCACAGTGGGATTAAGAAATTGAGTTCTGCTTGAGCGGCTTTTCTCAACAAGCTGTTTTATTTCTACAATGTCCGCTTACTCAGTCATCAACAAGAATATGGCGGTCGCCGCACGCCAACTTCCGTCACCGTAGCCTTGAAATTGTGGTATGAGCCACACCCAAATCCAATGCGATCGCGCGGCAAGTTTCACCATCTGCCATGCGATCACGAGCAAGTTGACGCTGATGCTCCGTAAGTTTTGGCTTACGTCCAAACTTAGTTCCGTTTGCGATAGCGATCTGGCGGCCTTCATTGGCACGCCGCGTAATACGTTCTCGCTCGTCCTCAGCCAAAGCTGAGAGAAAGGCAAGGATGCCCTTCCCCATCGGGGTAGTCAGGTCGAGCCAGGGCTTGTCCAAGACTTTGACGGTCGCTGATCTGTCCGCAACGCGCTGGATGATACTGATCCCGTCCATCATCGATCTAGTCGCCCTGTCCCATTCGGCGATCACAAGAATGTCCCCTGCCCCTAAGGTATCGATGGCGCGTTCCAACTGAGGTCGGCCTTTGACTGTCCGGCCTGATGCCACTTCACGAAAGATCTTGTCCGCTTTGGCTGTGTTCAAGGCACCGATCTGGCGATCAAGGGACTGTCCCTGACTGGACACTCTGGCGTAACCAATAAGCATGTGAAAAGCCTACACCAGACAACAACGTTGCGCACCTGATTTATGCACCAACCCTGAAGCCTTGTTTTCATGGTCGAGCTTGTTTGTTGCAAATATCATGAATTTCCATCCAAAGCGCCATTCGACCCCGTCGGCGTTGTGTTGAGCCTTCTCTCCAAATCAGCAACCCGTTCTATCACGGCATCGAATGGCGGCGCTTGTCCGAAGATCATGCCCGACATCGCGCGGTAGTCGCGGCGCAGGTCATCGAGCATCTTTCCAACCGGGCTGATTGAAAACGTCGGTGCAACTGCGGTCGCGAGGTCGAACGCCGGACGGTTGAAAAACATGCGTGCGTGGGCAACGCAATCTGCACCAAGCGCGCGATCAGCCAACGCCCGTTCGCCCAGGTCCGATCCGAGAAGTTGATAGGTGTCGTAGTAGTGCCGCGACACGCGCTGCCCGCTACCTTTTAGTTCTCCGCGTGCATCGAACCAACGACGCAGGCCGTGCAGGATGACAATCTTGTCCCAAAATGTTCGCTAGGCATCGACGATCGTGACGTTACCGACAGTCAGATCGATATCCGGCACATCCTCTTGGAGATAGGGACCGATGCTGCGCACAGAATTTGGATCAAGCGCAGATTTTGCACCGGACTCGATTTTCACGGCTTTGGCAATGTAGGCATCAACCGGTGTCGCGGTCGGATACCGCAGATACAACGCCTGGCTGTCTTCTGGATCGGGCTCGATAAAGAACCGGGCGATGTCGAGGCCGTTTCGTCCGGCATCGTCCGAAACAATCTCATTGAGCCCACCGAAGAACTCGTCTTGGATATAAGTTTCGCACGCCGCCTTGATCGCATCCAGCGCCTTGGCGCGTTTCTTGCCGCTTAAAGCCTCAAGCTCTTCTATGGTGGCGACTTCTCCGAGATCGTCCCGGAAAACCGTGACGTCGATATCCTCCGAGAACCGGCGGATCAGGCCAAAGCCCTTTGACAAGGATGTGCCGCCCTTAAACAGAAGCCTTGCCCCGTCCGGCAATCCATTGAACAGCGCGTCTAGGGTCCAGCAGACCCAGAAGTCCTTTTCGACATTCTGCGGTGTGGTGCCCAAGCGCTGTGCTGTTGTCGTGAAGAGGCCCAGGCGTGTCTCGTCATCCGCCGAGATAATGCGGTCAAACGCGGGGTTCACGTGGCACCTGCCTGCTCTGCGAGTATCGGGCGCAACACGCTTTGCATCCAACTCGGCAATGTCGTCAGCCCGTCCTCTAGATCGTCGCGAAGGCGCTTGCCGTTCGTTGGGTCATTGAGAAGCGCCGTCACGCGGCGGATCAGCACCTGATCCTCGTCGACTTGCCCCATCGTATCTCGCAGCCAATGCAGAGCTTGCACAATACGCATGGCAGGACGACCGGCCCAATAAAGCTTGCTGGCAGCAGTCGGTTTGAACACGATGTCGAGCTGACCAAGAGAAATCGATTTCAACCGGGCATCCGTATGCACCAGGATCTTGGCCGGAACAGCATTGGTGAGACCCAGATCGTTTGCGGCCGTCATCCCATCGACAAGGACGCGTATCTGATCTCGGCGTGCGATGGCATCAATCACTTCGCGGGGATCTGCCGGGCTGTCTTTTTGAGTCAGGCGATTGGTCGACGGCTGATCGTAGAGGCCACGATCCACCCGGCGCAGAGCCCCTGCCCGCGTCAGTCGCTGCAGCACTTTGTCCACGGCATCACGTTCGCCGAGATCCAGAAAATCCCTCGGCGTCCACACGCCACGCGGCGTGCCATTCGCGATCCGTGTCAGGATATCGCTCTTTAGATCTGTTGATGCATGGTTCATGTCCGAAATCTGTAGCATGATTTCGGACATCATGGAAGCGACTTGTCCGAAATATGTATACAAGCATCGGACGACTGCCTCAAGAAGCAGAGCCCCATAAAGAAGCATTTGATCCGGGCAGCCATCGGAGGGAGAGAGTGGAGGCTGTTCCCGTGACGGGTTTGGAGGTCGAGAGAGAGGCTCCCGACCGCCCGTCGCGGGAGATACCCAATGAATACCCAAATTATCGATGCCGGGCGTAACGCCAGTGGCGGTTACAAGGTTGATGTGTCACGCGGTGAAAACGTGGATCGCGTGTCATCGGAGTGGTTCTCGCGCCCCGATGATGAGCGATACCTGTCACTCGACGACCTCTTCGCGTCTGTGAAAACCCGCGCTGAGCAGAGCCGAACACGGACCGTGGAGAGTGCCGCGATCCGGGTCGAGGCGCATCGCGATGACCCCGAGAAACTGGGGTTGGTCCTACCCGGGACCGACGAGCTCATCGCGCCGACGCATTGGAGCTTTGGACAATTGTCGAGTATTGTCGGCGCGCCAGCCGCCTATCTGCGCCAGCTGCCCGCACCGCTTGCAGGCATCAACCTGCAATATGGGCTGACCAACCACCGGGCAGAGCAGATCAAGACCATGGAGGTCGCGAACGGGCGCACGGAACTACGTGCCGTCACCGGCCCCGACTATGGGCGCATCTACGACCACGAACTGGTCTCCGCCGTGCAGCGCATCGCGGGCAACGGCACCGGTGATACACGCTGGAAGGTGCCGGGCGTCCTCGATTGGTCGACTGGCATATACAATCCGCGTGTGGACGTGACCAAGGAAACAACAACGCTCTATGCCTCGGATCGAGATGTGTTCCTCTTCTTGGTCGACGATATGAACCCGATCGAGGCGGGGATCCTGCCCGATGGTTCGCCAGACCTCTATTTCCGCGGCTTCTATTGCTGGAATTCAGAGGTCGGCGCCAAAACGCTGGGCATCGCCAGCTTCTACCTCCGTGCCGTCTGCCAGAACCGCAACCTCTGGGGCGTCGAGGATTTCCAGGAGATCAAGATCCGTCACTCGAAATATGCCGCGTCACGATTTGCGCATGAAGCCGCCCCGGCCCTCAAGAATTTCGCCGACTCATCGCCCGCGCCCTTCATCGACGGCATCCGCGCCGCGCGGGAGAAGATCGTTGCGCGGACAGACGAGGACCGATCCAATTTCCTGCGCAAGCGCGGGTTCTCGAAAGCAGCCGCAACGACGATCATCGACACCGTGCTGACCGAGGAAGGCCGCCCGCCCGAAAGCGTCTTTGATTTCGCGCAGGGCATCACGGCGGTCGCGCGCAACAAACCCCAGCAAGACGCGCGGCTGGAGATGGAAACCCGCGCCAAGAAGCTGTTGGAAGCTGCCGCCTGAACATCGTCGCAGCCAGATTGTCCCGGTCCGCCCCTTCTCCAGAGGAAGAGGTGGGCTGGATTTTTCGTGACGGGTTTGAAAGGTCGAGAGAGGTTCCCGACCGGCCCGTCGCGGAGAACCCCGATGACCAAGTCACAGAAAATCACCCTCAGCGCCTCGCGCGACATCCCCTTCAACAAGCTCCTGCTCAGTCAGTCCAACGTCCGTCACACCAAGGCCGGCGTTTCAATTGAGGAGTTGGCCGAGGACATCGCCCGGCGCACCCTTCTGGCCAGCCTGACGGTGCGGCCTGTTCTGGACGAGAACGGCACCGAGACCGGCATGTTCGAAATCCCGGCGGGCGGGCGGCGATTCCGGGCGCTGGAACTCCTCGTCAAGCAGAAGCGCCTCAATCGCACAGCCCCCGTGCCCTGCATCATCCGCACGGATGGTCTCGCCGAGGAAGACAGCCTGGCCGAAAACATCCAGCGCGCACCGCTGCATCCGCTGGACCAGTTCCGGGCCTTTCAGGCGATGCGCGAGAAGGGCAAGAGCGAAGAAGAGATCGCCGCCGCCTTCTTCGTTTCCGCTAGCATCGTCAAACAGCGGCTCAAGCTCGCCGCGGTCGCACCGTCTCTGCTCGACGCCTATGCAGAAGAAGACCTGACTCTCGACCAGTTGATGGCCTTCACGGTCAATCCCGATCATGAACGGCAGGAGCAAGTCTGGGAGGCGTTGCAGCGGCATTACTCCAAGCAGCCCTACGAAATCCGCCGCATGCTGACCGAAGGTGCTGTGCGGGCCTCAGACCGCCGTGCGCAATATGTCGGGTTGAATGCCTATGTGGATGCAGGTGGCGCGATTCTGCGCGATCTGTTCCAGACCGATGATGGTGGTTGGCTGCAGGATGCCGGACTGCTCGACCTGATGGTGACCGAGAAACTGCGTGAAGATGCCGAGGCGATTCAGGCCGAAGGCTGGCACTGGGTCGAGGTGGATACCGACTTTCCATACGGCCATACATACGGCATGCGGCGCATCCCAGGCGAATCCGAGCCGATGAATGAAGAGGAAGCGGCGACCTACGATGCGCTCAAGGCGGAGTTCGACCAGCTTGAGGCAGATCATGCCGATGCCGACGACTTGCCAGAGGAGGTCGATGCACGGCTGGGCGAGATCGAAACGGTGATGGAGACGTTGCAGGATCGTCCGGTCCGCTTCGAGGAGGACGAACTGGCAATCGCCGGGGCCTTCGTCAGCATCGACAGTTCGGGGCGGCTGCGCGTCGAACGCGGCTATGTGCGTCCGGAAGACGAGCCGGCCCTTCCCTCTGAAGATCAACCTGACGCGGATACAGCCAATGCGGATGTTGATGACACCGGCATTGATCCTGACGCCGGAGCACCACATGACGAGGAGGACGAAGACGACGGCATCAAACCGCTCTCTGACCGCCTCGTCACGGAACTGACGGCACATCGGACGCTCGCCCTGCGCGACGCACTTGCAGGCGATCCACATATCGCCTTCGTGGCAGCGCTGCATGTGCTGACGCTCAAGCTCTTCTACCACTATGGGCTGAACAGCT
>TARA_R110000850_G_scaffold3472_12_pt1 | contig 20313 bp, 28 predicted proteins | sample TARA_R110000850 | Tara Oceans TARA_R110000850 (sample SAMEA4397586) | marine metagenome | biome: Polar Biome; feature: [SRF] surface water layer (ENVO:00010504); material: water (ENVO:00002006), including particulate matter (ENVO:01000060) such as... | depth 5 m | reverse complement strand
TACCGATATAGAATCCAAATGGTCTTAGACAGCGGAGAAGATCCTTTCTGTATTTGGAAAAAAGATATCCAACCAGAGAAAAAGGGATTCATTAAGTCCTTGTTCTCAGGGAAAAGAAAAGCTATTAAGCCTAAGAAAGAGAAGGAATAAAATGAAGACAGTTATAGTTAGTGGTTATATGAATCCTTTACACACAGGACACCTCAGTCTTTTTAAAGCAGCTGCAAATCTGGGGGATAGATTGGTTGTAATAGTGAACAGCGATAAACAAGTAGCCATGAAGGGATCAACCCCTTTTATGGAGGAAGGATCTAGACTACAGATAGTAAAAGAATTAAGATGTGTATACAATGCAATCATTTCTATTGACGAAGATGGCTCTGTGACAGAGAGTATCTCTAGAATAAGAAGGACATATCCAAAGGACGAGATGGTTTTTGCTAATGGTGGAGATCGAAATCCAGACAATCACGTAGGTTCGGAGGTACAATACTGTATAGAGAATGATATAGCTCTTGCTTACGGCATAGGTTGTGAAAAGACCGAGTCTTCTAGTCGTCTTATTGAAAACGCTACAAAGAATAAAATTACAGAATGGGGAACTCACTAATGAAGAGAATTGAATTTGGGGAATTACAAATTGGTGAAGAGGCTAGAGCAAACCTTCTTCATGTATGTGATACTAACTGGGCATCTGGAGGCCCCAAGGTAAAGGCTCTTGAAGAGAACTGGAGCGACCTTTTCGGATACAGGAGAAGTGTTGCAATGAGTTCTGGAACCGACGGATGTATAAATGCATGCTTGGCGTTGTATGATATTGCAAAAGCAAAAAGAGGGGATGAAGTCATTGTTCCTGCTCTCTCTTTCATTGCTACATCTAATGCCGTTAGAGCCGCTGGGTTCACTCCTAAGTTCGTAGACGTTAACAAAGAAACATTGAATATAGATGAGTCTAAAATACTAGATGCTATTACCGACAAGACAGTAGCTATTATGCCTGTACATACAATGGGTCGTCCTGCTGAGATGGAAGCTATCCAACAGATAGGTCTGGAGAACGGACTGGTTGTTATCGAAGACGCTTGTGAAGCTCACGGGGCGATCTACAAGGATAAGTTCATTGGGCACTGGGGAGATATGTCTATCTATAGCTATTACATCGCCCACCTAGTGTGCTGCGGAGAAGGAGGGATGGTTTCTACTAACGACGAAGAGATAGCTGATGTATTGTCTTCTACTCGCTCTCATGGAAGACCTTTTAATTCTATCTACTTCGATCATCAAAGAGTAGGGTGTAATTCAAAGATGAATGACCTAGAAGCAAGCATTGGGCTTGAGGCTATTGGGGTTTTCTGGAACACCTTTAACACTAGGCACGCTACAATGAAGAGGATGAGGGCTTCTGTCTCAGGATACGAAGACCTCGCTTGGTTCTCAGAAGAAGACGAAGGTAACAGGAATTGCCCACATGGGTTCAGTATTACCTGTAAGAAAGAGGGAGATATCCTTAAGGTTCAAAACACCCTTGATAAATATAATATTCATCATAAAAGAAACTTTGGATGTGTCCCTACTCAACATCAGGCATTTGCCGACATGGGGCACTCTCTTGGGGATTTCCCAGAAGCGGAGTGGGTTGGTGATAACGGATTACATATTGGATGTCACCAGTACTTGAGTGAAGACGACATTGTAAGAATAGAAACAGCACTAGAAGAATCTCTGGAGGTTTGCCGAGGATGAAAAAGATAGTAGTAACTGGAGCCGCAGGATACATAGGTAGCACCCTAGTAAAGAAATTAGTAGAAGCGGGACATAAGGTCTCCGCCTTTGACAATCTATTCTATGGCCAAGGGACTCTAGTCTCTGGGTCTTTTATACATCCTAATGTCAAGTTCTTTAAAGAAGATGTTAATGATTGGTCTAGTAATTTAGTTAAGGCAATCTGGGAATCTGATATCGTTATTCCTTTGGCTGCTCTTGTAGGGGCTCCTCTGTGTGACAAGCATGTAGAAGAAACTCTCAACACTAACTATCTTTGGTTCGAGCAACTGATAGAACACCTAACTTCTCAACTGGTTATCTATCCTAACACTAACTCAGGATACGGAAGCACAGGAGATGAGATTTGTACAGAAGAGACACCCTCAAATCCTATCTCTCTATATGCTAAATCGAAGCAGGATACTGAAGATAGCCTAATAGCCAAGCACCCTAAGTCTATAGTGTTTAGACTAGCGACAGTGTTTGGTTGGTCTCCTCGTCCAAGAACAGATCTTCTTATTAATAATCTGACTAAGGTAGCTAAAGAGGAAGGCCATCTAACTGTATTCGACGGTCACTTCCGAAGAAACTACATCCATGTTCAGGACATCGTTCGGGCATTTATGTTCGCTATGGAAAATGAAACAGATATGTATAGCAATATATACAATCTAGGTAATGATTCTATCAACATGACGAAGCTTGATCTAGTCAAGAGCATTTGTGATATCATGGGATCTACCTATGAGGAAGACACCTCAAAGACCGACCCTGATAAAAGAGATTACCTAGTTAGTAGTCAGAAGTTATATAATTTAGGTTTCAGCTGCGAGCATAATCTCAAGAGTGGAGTTCTAGAAATGGACTCGTTCTATGATATAATGACAGAGGCTGATGCGGAAAGATGTAAAAATTACTAAGTGATTATATCAAAAACGCCCTTTAGAGTTTCCCTTTTTGGAGGATCAACTGATTACAAGTCCTTCTATAGCAGGTTCGGATCTCTACTCTCCGGCTTCTCTATTAATAAGTATACTTACATCTCTGTAAGAAAGACACCTGCGATACTTGACTACAAGACAAGGCTCGCCTATTCAAAGACAGAGATAGTGGACAACCATTCGGACATTAAGCACGATGGTATCCGAGGAGTCCTAGAGTATTGTAAGGTACTATTCGGTATTGATCTAATCCATGTCTGCGATCTCCCTGCCCAGACGGGTATCGGTTCCTCTTCCTCATTCATAGTGGGGCTTCTTAATTCTATCTACCAAATCAAAGGAATAGAGAAGTCAAGGAAAGAGTTAGCCACAGAGGCTATCTTCATTGAAAGGGAGTTGCTTGCTGAGGTAGGTGGAGTTCAAGATCAAATCTGGGCTGCTTATGGTGGCTTCAACTCAATTCACATAGACAAGAAGGGATCTTTTGAAGTTAAGCCTCTCCCTGTCTCCGAAGAATTTAAAGAAGACTTCGTATCTCGCTCTGTTCTTATCTATACAGGTAAAACTAGAAAGTCTTTTAAGATTTCAAATTCTCATGACAGAAAAGAGAATGATGACATAAGAAAAAGGCTTTTAGATCTATCCCATGAGGCTTATGATGCTTTCTTGAAGTCTGACATCAACGAGATAGGAAGACTTCTAGGCAATGCTTGGGAAACTAAGAAAGAAATATCTAATCTTATTTCCAAAAAACATGTGGAATTATTACACTCAAAGCTCAAATCTGATGGTATGATTGGAGGGAAGCTTATTGGTTCTGGAGGTTCTGGGTTTATCTTTGGAGTTATGAAAGAGGGCTTCGACCCTGAAGAGATAAAGGCTAAGTATAGCGAAAATTATATTTCATTTGACATAGAAGAAGACGGTTCTAAGATAATCAACTACTAGGAGAAGGTCAATGATGAGACAAAGTAAGTTAATCTGTTGTGGTAAGATCCTCCGAGACGAGACCGCTAGAAAAATAAATAAGGTATGTCCTTTCTGTGGGGCTTTAAACCCTGTCTATGAAGAGGTAGACAAGCTTGACGCTATCTTTTGCGATCTCGGAGAGGCCAAGCCCCAGTGTCCAGAGCCAGAGCCCGTTAAGGTAGAACATAGAAAGACCTTGTTCATAGATATCGATGGCACTATGTTCAGACATCAGGGAACCTTTAGTAACATAGCACTTAAGACCCCTCAGCTGATGCCGGGAGTTAGAGACAAGATGGATCAGTGGTGTTCTGATGAGTGCACTATAGTCCTGACGACAGCTAGGAGAGAGAGCCTGAGATCTAAGACAGAGAAACAACTGGACGACTTGGGTGTTCCTTACGATCATTTAGTTATGGGTATTGGAAAAGGGAAGCGGATTATCATTAACGATAGAAGACCTAACGGCGATGATACTGCTGCTTCCATAAACATTAACCGTAACGAAGGTTTTGAGAACGTAGAAATTTAACGGGCGCGATTTCAGATTCGATCTGTTATTGAACTATTGATTGCATTGACTGGTTGATCGGATGGCCAGTATAAAAGCCGATTACAATTTTAATTGCTGAACAAAGTTTCGCAATAGTAGCTTAAGCTGCTTGAGGTGTACCATGCCTTATCACCCAAATGGTAACGGGCTAAGTCGTGCTTAGATAGAGGCTTCACTACTTGAATTAATTGTGAGATGATGGTACTCCCTCTGACTCCGATAATCGGATAGCCTTTTGTCTTGTGCGAATACAATTCAATAACAATGTAGATGTTGATAGGAATGTAATTAGAGACGGCGGTGCAAATCCGCCCGCGTCCACTATATAGGAGAGGTAAGGATGAGTAACTACAGCGATAAGAAGAAGTACAAGAAGAGATTAGCCAGCGAGAATAAGAGGAAGCGACGGCAGCGGCGGCGAAGCTTGGCCGGTAAAGCATCTCGCAGAAGTGACGCAGAGATAGAGAAGCTTAAGTGGCAGTACCGAGAGAAATTAACTCCTGTTCGTAAGCCTAAAGAGCCTACTTCTTAATTGAAGTGGGTTTTTTTATTGTCTTTTTTATATTTTTATTCTCACTTTCGCCACAGCAGAGGTATAATATAGTATATCAAGTAACACAGGCGGCGAGATTTTATCTTGCTACTATTTTTTTTAACCCCTAGGAGAATTTGATGAGAAATTCTAACACGACAGACTGGGCAACGCTTCTAGCGACTCAAAAGTCGCAACGAACTTTACGTAATTTTGCTGTTGGCAAAACTACTGTCCAAGATGTCACCTCGAACTTTGCACACTCGCAATATGCTGGTGAATTCCGTAAGCTAGTGAGAGACAATGGAGCAATGTATGCTCGCCGGTTGACTCGAAAAGCTTTGCGTTACCGTGGACTATTAACCCCTACTACAGTTTAAGGAAATTAAGAATGAGCGATATCAATAAAGCTATTATTACTGGACGAGTTACTCGCGACAGCGAATTACGTAAAACTCCTAACGGAACTTCCGTAACCGATGTCAGTGTAGTCTCGAACCGCGTCTGGTCTAAGGATGGCGAACGTCAAGAAGATGCAACTTTTGTAGACGTAACCATCTGGGGCAAGCAAGCTGAGACTTTAAGTCCTATGCTTACTAAAGGGCGACACATTATGGTTGAGGGTAGACTGAAACTTAGCTCTTGGGAAACAACCGAAGGGGTCAAACGTAACAAGTTAAACATTGTTGCTGAGAATATTAATCTCACCCCATCGAACCCAAACCCTCGGGGTAATTCCGAAGGTGAAACGGCGAGCTTTCAGAAGCCTGCACTAGCCAGTTCTAACTCTGAAGGTGCAGAGGACACGCCCTTCTAGTAGGAATTGACAAAGGCTTTGCCCGTTGAGCCTTAATCAGCGGGCATTTTTTTTCTTAAAGAAAACCAGACTATGGACATAATGGAAGTGCTTTTATGGTTCGTTGTCATAGAAGAAGAAGACATGTGCTATGACGAAGATTAATATAATGTCCCCGATCAATGAGCTAGGATATGGGATTGCAGGATACAACGTATGTAAGGCTCTTCATGAGCTAGGATCTGAAGTCACCTTGTTCCCTATCGGGGAGCCTCAATTAACAGAACAGAGTCAGGCGACTCTAGTTCAGTCTTTAGTAAACAAACAAAGAGAATTCGATAGCTCTGCCCCTTGCCTGAAAATCTGGCATGAATTTTCTATGGCTGAGAGAATAGGAAGAGGCCCTCTCTACGCCTACCCATTCTTTGAAATAAATAAGTTCGACGACGCAAGAAAGAACCATTTAAAATCCTGCGACGGAATCTTCGTAGCCTCAGACTGGGCTAACGAGATCGTATGTAGAGAACTTGATGGGTACGATCCAGAGAATGTTCACACAGTACCTCTTGCTGTCAACTCAATGATGTTCTCACCTTCCTCTGCCCCCAAGGGAGACAAGTGTGTCTTCTACAACTGTGGTAAATGGGAAGTAAGAAAAGGGCATGACGTTCTTCTTGGATTATTCCAAAAGGCCTTCCCCTCAGAAGAAGACGTAGAACTATGGATGATGTGTGAGAATCCCTTCCTGTCTCCCGAAGAGGCTGCTAAGTGGAAGTCTTACTACTCTCAGGACTGGAGAGTCAAGCTACTAGATAGGGTAGCGTCTCAGGAAAACGTTGCAGCAATAATGTCTCATGCTACCTGTGGTGTTTTCCCTAGCAGAGCAGAGGGCTGGAACCTAGAACTCTTAGAAATGATGGCACTAGGCAAGCCTGTTATCGCAACTAACTACTCAGCACATGCTGAATTTTGCAACGAGGATAACTGCATGCTCATTGAGCCTTCGGGAACTGAGAAGGCAGAGGATGGCAAGTGGTTTCACGGAGAGGCAGAGTGGGCCTCTCTGAAGGGCACTGAAGATCAATTCGTTGAGTACCTTCGCTCTGTATATAAAAAATGGAAAGACTCTGATGCGTCCCTATTTAATCAAGCGGGCGTGGATAAGGCCAAGGAACTTTCTTGGAAGAACACAGGAACAAAGATACTAGGAGTCCTAAATGAATAGACTAAATGGAATGAGAGCCTACCTAGCTGGTGCTATGGATAGGGTCGCTGATGGAGGAGTAGAGTGGAGACAAAAGGTCACTCCCTTTCTGGAGGACTATGGGATAACTATCTTAGACCCATGTGATAAGCCTGTAAAAGTAGGGGTCGAAGACCTCAATTCTAGAACTCTTATTAATCATTACAAGAGTTCAGGACAGTACGACAAGATCAGGGAAGAGTTTGGGGTCGTCCGTACTTTAGATCTTAGATGTGTAGATGTATCTGACTTTCTCATTGCTAGTATAGACATTGATGTCCATGCCTGTGGAACCTATGAAGAAATAACTACAGCTAATAGTCAGAAGAAGCCCGTTCTTATCTGGTGTCAGCAAGGGAAGCAGCACGCTCCTAACTGGCTCTTCTTTATGCTACCTCATGAGCATATCTTTGGATCTCTAGAAGATCTATTCTCCTACCTCCAAGTGGTAGATTCAGATGAAAATGCTAGGCATTACAAGAGATGGTTCTTTTTTGATCAGGATAAAATAAAATGTCAGGCATAATAGCCATCTCTCTAACGGTAGTTTTATACCTAGTAGCCTGTATTTCCTGCATAAAACAGAAGGATTATGCACATGCCCTTATTTGGGTCTCCTACTCTACTGCAAATATAGGTATGCTTTGGTACGAAATTATGAAGCAAAAAGGCTCTTAAGAAAGGCAATAAGGGGTATAATATAGTATGCTAGAGATCATTAAAAGATTATTCAAGAGAGAAGATAAGGCAATACCGGAAGAGGTAGTCTCAGATTACCCTTCTGGTGAGATGTCTATATCTTGGGATGGGGAAACTGGCAATTTTTGTATTAAGATGAATGTAGAAGAAAGTGATGAGCCTAGTGCTGAAACATTAGGCCTCTTGCTTTTTCATCTTGACAACGGAAATCTTACAGAGACTCTCATCAAGGCAGTTACTTACTGGGCTGAAGACGAAGAGGAAAGGAACCCAAAGGAACCAACCTCTAAGAAGTTTAGTCCTTCTGCTTTTTTGGCAGGGGTTCTTTCAACTTGGTATCAGTCCGAAGAAGTTTTTCAGGCAGGTGTCAATGCAGAACAAGAAAAACAGAACTCCCTTGCCATAGATCCTTCTGAGGTTTTTAACCTGAAGCAGGGATTGAAAGAAGAATAATCTAGATCTCCCAATTGACCCTTTACGGAGAGACCTAATGAAGAACAATGTCAATAATGTCCCCATTCCTAGTGGGCCTGAGGTGTACTGGGAAAGATGGATAGATCCTTTCGAGGAAGACCCGAACACTCCTGAAGATACTGCTCCCTTAGAAGAAGAGGAGAGCTATTCAAGTGAGAGCGACATGTTCCTATCTGAAGAAGAGAAGTTAATGGAAGAGTTCCAATCTCTGAACGGAATAAAGACTATATTTACTCCTTTCGGTATCATGCCGCTGACGGAACAGTCATTAGTAAGCAGTCACTTCAAGCTATGGGTGGGTCACTCTAACTTCAAGCTAACCAATAGATTCTATACCATTATAGGAAGTGTTGCAGGAGTCGAGTCCCTTGATATACTAACGCCCTATAGGTTCAGAATGGCAGTAGGTAAGCTCTTCCGAGACAGAGACATAATGTCAGACGTTAGAAAAGCTATGATCTTAGCCGTTGAGCGTATCTAATTTGAAATCTAAACCCAAGCAGTTACTTGATGATCTAGAGTGCCTTAATGAGAGAGGTGTTCTTCCTAGTTCTAGAGAGATCTTCCTTTACTCCCACTATGATGGTGCTGATGAGGCAGGAATAGACTATCGATGTGCTAATAAATTCTTGATGAACCTTAGGTATCTTGAGAGCCTGAATAGCAATCCTGTTATTGTACATCAAAGCACGATAGGTGGGGACTGGAACTATGGCATGATGATATATGATGCCATCAAGGAGAGCAGATGTAAGTTTGTCTTTGTCTCTCACGGTATCTGTGCCTCTATGGGGACTCTAATCATCCAGTCAGTGAAGGACAAGGGAGTTCGTGTGACTATGCCTAACTGTGACTGGCTCATTCACGAGGGCACTACGGGGTTCTCAGGGACATACAAGCAGCTATCCTCACAATACGAGTACGAGAAGCGTATCCTAGATAAAATGTATGAGGTATATGTAGGGTCAGTGGGAGGAAAGGGTTCCTTCTTTCAGGACATGAGTAAGCCCTACATAAAGAAATTCCTAAAGAGAAAGTTCACCTCTAAAGAAGACTGGTATCTAGATGCTTCTGAGTCTGTAACCTACGGGCTCGCAGATGGAGTAATTGGGCAAAAGGGTTTCGAGAGCATAGAGAAAATAGTCAAAGATGTTTCTTGATTTCTGTACCTATAACAGCACCTCCAATAAGAGCTTAGATTCACAGCTTGAGGATATCTTCTTAGCTATCCGTCTTGGGTTTGACAATATAAGCGTTCCCATCAGGACACTGAGGGAGCTTAAGCCGTTCTTAAGAGAGACTAACATTACAGCGGCCTCTCCTGTAGACTATCCCTTCGGGAACTCAGAGAGGACACCTCGATTCCACCAGACAATGAGAGCATTAAAGGCAGGAGCCTCCACTATAGATTTAGTGGGTAATAATTATCTCCTTCACAACAAGAACTATAGTAAGTTCTCAGAAGAAGTAAAGAAGCATCTCAAAGCATGTCTAGACAACAATGCAGAGCTTCGTGTCATCCTAGATAACAGCAAGTATGAGCCTGCAGAAATGATTGCTATAGCTAAAGTGCTAGGGGAAAGTGGCATTGAGTATGTGATTCCCTCTACTGGCTTCTATAGAGATGATATCTATGACAATATTATAACATCAATGTCTATAGAATCTAAAACCAGTGTAAAATCTATCGTTAGTGGTCATATGTGGCTGGAAAAGCACCACGAAATGGCCATCGAGGGCAAGTTTTTCGGCCTAAGAGCCTATTCTTTAGAGCTATTTGTTTAGATTCGGTGTATATTCAAGAGGATAGGACTTTTATCTATTGGACATACAGGAATTAGATTAACCTCAACACAATGAAGAGGTATTTAACATGAGTTTTTTAACTAATATTACTAATGTCGTTACACGGCAAACGGGTGTTTACAACAGCGATGGGTTTCCTAGCAATGTAGACAATGATCAAGGCAACATCCGAGCAGGCGGTACTATAGCTGAATCTGAAAAGTTTTCATCTAGCGCACTAGGAGAAGGTGGAGAATTCACAACCGTAGTCTCTGGTGTAAATAATCAATCTTCCCAAGTGGGCCCTGCAGCGTTTAACTACAAAGATAGTCGTGGAAGTATCATTAGATACTCTACCACCCTAGCTGGACAGCCGAACAAGAATGCTCTTCTTGGTGGAAGTTCTGATAGCTCGAATGGTGATTCAATTCACCAAAGGCGACGAATTAGATCTCTTAACTACAAGGTCTCAGTAGTTAATGGGTACTGGAGCGAGTTCAGCGGTTCGTTTAATCCAGCTCTTTCAACTACGATAGCAGGAGGTTGGAATATTTCGGAGGATGAGGAACAAGGAGGCACCTTAGTCCCAGATGGAACGGATACAGCTTCTAACCCATCCTCTGCCGCACCGGGTCGCTTGACCTATCTGGGTGGTAATCCGATACCTACTAATGACCTTTATGGGCCGAGATATAACTGGTAATCTCTTTACAGCCCCTCTTCGGAGGGGTTTCTTTTCCCTTATAGAGAGCCTTGAGAATGAAGAGCATCCTTTTAATGTTTTTTCCTCCCGCTTTAGCTGGACTGGATGTAATTCCCGGCTTTGACTGGGGAACTATATCTGCGACAGGCTTACTTGGCTGGTACCTATGGTATACGACTAAGGTTGTTTTCCCAAGACACCAAGACCACGTTGCCGAGATGCAAGAAGGCTTCACTAAGCAGTTTAATATACAAAGAGACCACTACGAAAGAATACTAGATGACGTACAAGAGAGACAAGACAACAGACATGAGCAAATAGTAGAGAGTCTTGAAAAAATTAGTCAATGTTTAGACAAAAAATAGAGAAAGTCGGTAGTATAATTAGAGGTAACACTTTTTAATTTCTATAAAGGAGAACTATAGATGATGGACAAGTTAAAGACTCTCATCAAGTCTCGTAGATTTTGGACAGCTATTGGCTCTGTGCTTATTGTTATTCTTCAGGACGCTATCGGCCTTCCTGAAGGAACAGCAACTAGTGTCGTTGCCATTGGCATTTCTTGGATCGTTGGAGACTCTTTGAGAAAAACAGATTAAAACGGATTTTATTAAGAGAAGGGGATAGATTTTTCTGTCCCCTTTTTTTTATGCCCTGATATATCCCAAACCTTTGGAAAATAAAGTGAAAGTCCACTTTTATATATGAGAATGAGGTGTATAATACACTGTCGGAGAAACATAAAGAGTGGGCCCTTCGTGGATCCCGCTAAAGCGACACCTCTCCGATCATAAATTTTTTCTTCTATTGCTACATAGTAAAATATAATATAATATAACAATTACAGTTACCAAAAATAGCAAATATAAGAGATTACCCCCGTGTCGCTTTTTTTAACCAATCAAACGACTACTTTTAGAGCGAGTAGGCAATAATAAATCAAGATCTAGAGGCAAACGTAGCTAAGGGTAGCTATGTTTTTTTTATTCATATAGTAATATTTTTTTGACTGTGCGGGAAAATGAGCAACGATATTAAAGTAAAGAAGAGGAACGGTAGACTTGAAGATATAAACCTAGACAAGGTTAATGAGTGCGTAGAGAGAGCCTGTTCGGGACTTGAGAGTGTGTCTATCAGTGAGATCGTATTGGATGCAAGCATCCAGCTCTACGATAAGATACCTACATCAGAGATAGACAAGGCATTGATCCTGTCCACCCGATCTAAGATAGAGAAAGAGCCTAACTACGCCTACGTTGCCGCACGTATGCTGTTGAGCAATCTATACAAAGAAGTCTTCGGAGAGACTGTAGATAGCGATACCTTTGATCTTCAGTATAGAAAATCCTTTATTCAAAACACCAAGAAGTTAATTAGAAAGGGAAGGCTGAGCGAAAGGCTTCTTGAGTACGATCTTAAGTCCCTAGCTAAGAAGCTAGACCTGAAAAGAGATGAGAACTTCAAGTACTTAGGCATCCAGACCCTGTATGATCGGTACTTTATTCACTTAAATGACAGAAGAATGGAGTCTCCTCAAGGATTCTATATGAGAGTCGCTATGGGTCTCTGCTTGAATGAGAAGAACAAGGAAGAAAAAGCAATTGAGATGTACGATATGATGTCTCAGTTCAGGTACTCCCCTTCTACACCCACATTATTCAATAGCGGAACAAAAAGATCACAGCTTTCCTCTTGCTATCTAAGCACTACTCATGACTCTATTGATGGTATCTTTGGGACTATTCATGGGCAGGCTAGACTATCTAAATACGCAGGGGGCCTCGGGGTGGACTGGTCGAACGTTCGGTCTACAGGCTCTTACATTGAGGGTACTAACGGAAAGTCTTCAGGTCTTGTTCCTTGGTTAAAGATCTTCAATGACACTCTAGTAGCTGTTAATCAAGGAGGCAAACGTAAAGGTGCGGGATGTGCTTACCTTGAGGTATGGCATCTTGATGTTGAGGACTTCCTAGAGCTACGAAAGAACACTGGAGATGACCGCAGAAGATGTCACGATATGAATACTGCCCTATGGATTTGTGATGAGTTCATGAACGCTATAAAAGAAGAACGGGATTTCTATCTGTTCGATCCGGCTGAGTGCTCAGAGCTTCACGACCTGTATGGTGAGGACTTCACTAAGGCGTACAACAAGAGAAAGGAAATGGCTGACAATGGAGAGATCAAAAGCTTTAGTGTCATGCCAGCAAAGGAGTTATGGAAGAAATGTCTCAAGGCTTTGTTCGAGACAGGACATCCTTGGATCACCTTCAAAGACCCATCCAATATCAGATACAGCAATAAGCACGCCGGAGTTGTTCATAGCAGCAACCTGTGTACTGAGATTCTTCTACATACTAAGCCGACAGTCTACGAAGAGGGAGAAGTTATAGAGGTGGGTGAGACTGCTGTATGTAACCTAGCAAGTATTAATTTATCTAATCATGTCAAGGTCAGGACTGTAGACTGGAAGAAGTTGAAAGAGACTGTTGAAGTTGCAGTAAGAGGACTTGATAATGTCATAGATTTAAACTTCTATCCCACAGAGGAAGCAAGAAATTCTAACCTTAAGAACAGACCTGTAGGACTAGGAGTCATGGGGACTCATGATGTACTACACAAGCTGGGCATTAACTACAACTCTCAAGAAGCTGTTGATCTGTGTGATCGATTGCAGGAGTTCATCTCCTTGCACGCCATTAAGACATCTTCTCTTCTAGCTAAGGAGAAGGGGACTTACCCTACCTTTGGAGGCTCGGAGTGGGACAAGGGGAACCTTCCTATAGATACCTATTGTGAGCTTATTAACCAGAGAAACCCAATTAAAGTTCAAGTAGACTCAGCTTTCTATGAGAAAGAAGAAGAATGGGAAAGCGTCCGTGCTCTTGTTCGTAAGTATGGGATGCGGAATAGTAACGTAATGGCAATAGCCCCCACAGCAACCATCTCCTATATCCAAGGATGCTCTCAGTCGATTGAGCCTGATTATTCAGTACTATATGTGTACTCAACACTCAGCGGTGAATTTACAATGGTCAATGAGCACTTCGTAAAGATCGCTAAGAAGAGAGGCCTCTGGTCACAGGCGTTGGTTGACGCTTTAAAGTCTGTAGACGGAGATGTGTCTGGCTTGGTTAATCTAGATGAAGACATTAAGGAGGAGTTTGTAACGGCGTTTGATGTAGACTACAATATCCTAATCCAAGCAGCAGCAGCTCGGCAAAAATGGATAGACATGGGGCAATCTCTTAACTTATACAACAAGCACGAGAGCCTTAAGTATCTAAATGACTTATATATGAGTGCTTGGGAGAGTGGCCTGAAGACTACTTACTATTTAAGAAGTAAGGCGGCAACAAGATTAGAAAAATCTACCATAGATGCGAATGATGAGGGTATAATTAGTATGTCCAAGGCATGTTTAATTACAGATCCAGATTGTGAGAGTTGCCAATAATGATATTCCAAGAGTGGAGACAGTCAGACACCTCCCCTTTGAAGTATGTGTTAGAGCTAACACCTGAAGAATTAGAAGAAGTAAAAGATCTAGTCATTCAAATAATTGAAAGAACAAAAAAAGATGAAGAAAACTAACGAGATTATTTCGGATAAGATAGCCGCAGTTAATCAGATACTTCCCCATACTAATAAATGGGCATGGGATTTGTTTATCGATGGGGCTGCCAACAACTGGATGCCTACAGAGATCTCTATGGCAAAGGACATTGAGCAGTGGAAGTCTGATCTTTTATCAGAAGATGAGCGACTTGTCGTCAAGAGATGCATGGGATTCTTTGCAGGCTCCGAGTCTCTAGTTGCCAATAACTTATTGCTGTCTATTTTTAAATATGTGACAGACCCAGAGTGCCGACAGTATATCCTAAGACAGGCATACGAAGAGAGCTTGCATAACCTAACTGTTGTGTACTGCTGTGATTCTCTTAACTTAGATGTTGATGAAGTTTATCAGGCCTATAATTCTATCCCTAGCATTAAAGCTAAGGATAAATTCCTGATGAATATCTCTACAGATATCAATAGACCTGATTTCAATATCAATACCCTAGAGGGCAAGAGAGAGCTCTTAAGAAATCTCATTACCTTTTACGTTATCTGTGAAGGTATCTTCTTCTTCTCTGGGTTTGCTATGCTCCTCTCCTTCAATAGGCAAAACAAATTGCCGGGAGTAGGAGAGCAGATACAATATACCCTTCGAGATGAGAGTCTACATATCAAGTTTGGGATGTCCTTGATCAGCCATATCCGATCAGACAATCCCAAGATATGGACTAAGGCCTTTGAGCAAGAGACCCTAGAGCACATCGAAACGGCTATGGAACTAGAGGTAGCGTATGCTAGAGAAGTCCTTCCTAATGGTATCTTAGGGCTCAATTCAGACATGTTCATTAACTATGTTCAGTACATCGCTAATCGTCGGCTCGAAGGATTGGATCTTCCTGCTGCATATGGGGATGTTCAGAATCCATTCCCGTGGATGAGTGAGATCATAGACTTAGAGAAATGTAAGAACTTCTTTGAGACTAGAGTGACTGAATACTCCGTAGGTACTCTACAGGATGACTTCTAAGGGTAAAGTGACCCATAAGAAATGGAAAAACTACGAATTTCCACACATAATGGGTGCGTAAAGGTGTATAATCTATTAGTTGAGAACAACCTAGGGACATATATAGATACACGCTTAAGAATGAAGGAGCTAAAATGCTAGACATTAACTTTAATAGAAGAGACTTCTTAAGAATTGGATCCATTGGCGCTGGAATGAGTACCCTTGGGATGTCTGATTATTCCTTCTCTCAGGATGGAGCAATAGCCTACAAGGACAAAACGGTCGTGTGGTTATGGCTTGGAGGAGGCCCTACCCAATTTGAAACCTTCCATGCCCCTATGGACGACGCTCCTACTGAGTGGCAACCAGTTAATGGTAAAATCTATGACTCAAAGACTAATATTGCATTAGGTGGAGACTGGATTAATCTAGCGAAGCACACCTCTAAGTTGAATGTAGTCAACTCTTTTAATCATAAGGACTCCTCTCATAGGCAGGGGACTCACTTCATGATGACTGGACATTACAATAAGGAGAGAGCCACTACCTCTATGTCAATGTATCCTTCTTTTGGATCTATTGTATCCGCCTGTTACGGCCCTAATCATCCAGACAATGGTGTCCCCACTTATGTTAAACAAGGGAAGATAGAAGCAGATGAGGGTTCATGGCTGGGAGGAGCTTTCAAACCCTTTGACCCATCAAACAAAGCAAATCTTACTCCTCAAATCCAACTTGATAGGTTCTCCCAGAGAAGAGATCTACTGAATAATATGGATATTAAAGGAGTCTCAGGTAAAGGTGCTGAGTCTGTTGAATTTTATGAAGGGCAAGCCTACGATGTGATCCTAGGTTCAGCTAAGGATGCTTTTAATCTAGAGAAAGAAAACATAAAGACTAGAGAAGCATACGGCAAGAACGCTATTGGAGATCAACTCTTATTAGCTAGAAGACTTGCAGAGCACGGGACTCGCTTTGTAACTCTCCATTACGGAGGGTGGGACATGCACTCTAATGTAGGCCCAGCAATGAAGACTAAAGTTCCCCCTGTAGATAAGGCAATCTCCTCCTTCCTTCAAGATGTTGAAGAGAGAGGGATGAGTGAGAAGATACTCCTTATTGTTACTGGTGAGTTTGGAAGAACAAAACTAAATGGAACAGTCGGGCGTGACCACTGGCCTTCAATGACTCCTATGTTAATGGCCGGAGGGGAGTACCAAACGGGTAGGACTATTGGAGAAGCTGATCGTTCGTACAGTCCTATTAGTGAGCCTTACGGCCCACTCGATCTTCAGGCAACTTTGTTTGATCACTTTGGAATAAGCAAAGAGACTATGAGAACAGATAATGGTGGACGACCTAGATATTTATTAGAAGGTGAGGCAAAGTCAATACTATGATACTCGAATATATAAAAGAATATTTTAAGCTTAAGGCTGACGCTGGAAGAGATATGTTCAATAGTCCTGAAGAGGCCAAAAGAAGAGGGAAAGAACTAGGACTTAAGGGAACTCATACTCACAAAGATGAAAAGGGCAAGGTCGTTCATATGCCCGGTAAAACTCATGAAGAGTACATGAAGGCCCTTAGGGAAAAAGATCAGGTAATGGATTCTCCTGAGCCAGATGAGGATCAAAGCCCCAGTTCTGCTGGATATAAATACGAAGACCCAAGAACAGGGGAGATATTTACTTTCAAAAGGAGAGGGGTATACAAGAAGAACGGCAGGGTTCTTGTCCCTGTCTCTGGCAATCATAAAGATAGTTCTTATGACAATTAAGTTAATAGGATCAGAAGTAGTCACAATCTTATAGGAGAAAACACATGCCAATGCCAAAAAAAGAGAATGAGGATAAAGGTGAGTTTATGTCACGGTGTATGAGTGACAGTACTATGAATAAAGAATATCCAGATGGGAAACAAAGATTAGCTGTCTGTCTCAGCAAGGCTACAGAGGATCTCGGCCTTGTTGAATCTGTAGGACTCCAAATAGAATATAGGTCAGAATCAGATGAAGACTATGGATACCCACCGAACTGCAAGGAGGGATATGTAGAAAAAGATGGAAAGTGCGTTGACGCTAGTCAAGCAGCTGAGTATCAAGGGAGGAAAGTTACTTTAGACAAACCCTTCAGAACTCCTGATGGCCCAAAAAAGACTTCGGTCTACGTCAAGAATGAAAAAGGAAATGTTGTTAAAGTGAATTTCGGAGACCCCGACATGGAAATTAAAAGGGACAGTCCTGCTCGTAAAAAAAGCTTTAGAGCTAGACATAATTGTGATAATCCGGGGCCAAAGTGGAAAGCTCGATACTGGTCTTGTAAGGCGTGGGAATAAAAATGTCTATAAAACTAACAGAAGCGGCAGCAGAAGAAGTTAAAAACTCCAAGGAAGAAGGCGAATACTTGAGGGTCGCCGTTAAAGGTGGCGGCTGCTCTGGGTTTGAGTACAAGCTTACATTCGACTTGGACTATGATGAAGGAAAGGACACTCTATCTAATCAACATGGAGTGGACATTATTATAGACAGGAAAAGCGATCTATATTTAGATGGGACTGTCTTAGACTATTATTCTGACATCTCTAGACGGGGTTTTACATTTGAGAATCCAAATGCAGTTAAGTCTTGCGGATGCGGAAGTAGTTTTCAGGCATAATTAAAGGAAATAAATACAAATGAGATGTAAAGCCAATCATATCGGTCGTCGTTCGTTTTTACAGGTCGGATTTCTTGGAGGCTTAGGGCTCAGTCTTTCGGACTACTTGCGTATGCAAGAGGCTCGTGGAGATCAGAAGTTCTACGAGAGCAAGGAGGGGCCAGCTAAGTCGGTGATATACATCTATCTTCCCGGAGGATGTGCCCATCAAGAGACTTGGGATCCAAAGCCATTCGCTCCTATTGAGTATCGTGGCCCTATAGGAAGTATTGAAACTAATATTGTAGGGACTCGACTTAGTGAGACAATGGTCAATACCTCAAGAGTAGCAGATAAGATTGCTATCTGTCGTAGTATGACTCATGGAGAGGCGGCTCATGAGAGAGGGACTCATAATATGTTCACTGGATATCGCCCTAGTCCAGCTCTACAATATCCTTCTATAGGATCAGTGGTTTCCCATGAGTTTGGCCCGCGTCAAAACCTACCTCCCTATGTATGTATCCCTAATCAACCTAATGAATTTGCCGGTACTGGATACCTTAGTAGCTCATTTTCTGGGTTCAGTTTGGGTTCAGATCCAGCTAGTGCTAGTTTCCAAGTACGGGATCTTAGATTGCCGGGAGGAGTAGATGATAGTCGCTTCAAAAAACGGCGTAATATGCTGAGTACTGTTAATGATTATTTTGCCACTAAAGAAAAGTCTGACTCTCTAGACGCTGTGGATTCTTTCTATGATCGAGCGTACAGCCTGATAAGCAGTGAAAAGGCCCGAGACGCATTTGATATAAACAAAGAAGATGGCACGACACGAGATAAGTATGGTCGCAATACGGCAGGTGCTCGCATGCTGCTTGCTCGTCGTCTCGTAGAAGCGGGAACCCGTTTTGTATCTCTTACTTATGGTAGTTGGGACATGCATAGCAACATTGAGGCCTCAATGAAAGGCCAGCTTCCTGCATTTGATCAAGGGTTTGCTGCTCTTATAGAAGACCTAGACCAGAGGGGTCTACTAGATTCTACATTGGTTTGTGTCGCTTCTGAGTTTGGACGTACTCCAAAGATTAATGCTACAGCAGGAAGGGATCATTGGCCTAAAGTCTTTAGTGTCGTCATGGCGGGAGGGGGTATCAAGAAAGGTATCGTTCATGGGTCATCTAACGCAACAGCTAGCGAACCAGAAGATAGTCCTCTAACAGTCAAAGACTGGGCTACTACAATATATAATCGCCTAGGTATCGTTTCTGATAAAGAGCTAATGGCTCCCGGAGATCGCCCCATTGAAATTGTAGATGGTGGTAAGGTAGTACAAGAATTAATTATTTAAAACCAAAAAGGAAAAGAAAATGAACAGAAGAAATTTAATATCTATTTTTGCTCTAGCGATTATGGTTCCCTCAATCCTAATCGCCAGACCCCCAAAGAATAAGCCGGAAAGTCCGTCTTGTAAGGATTGTAAAAAATGTGGTCGTGCATGTAAGTGTGACTGCAAAAAGGGCTGCAAATGTAAGCCCGGATGCTGTAAAGCAGAACGCCCATCCCCTCCTCGTGGCTTTGACGGAAGAACTCCTAACTTTCAACCGCCTCACAGCAAGCCTACTCGTGGCTTTGACGGAAGAACCCCTAGCTTCGGGCCTCCATCACGTATTAGATCTCCTCAAGGTAGACCTTCTCCAGACAGAGACTCTCGATACAAAGAGATCATGAGCAAGTTTGATAAAAACAAGGACGGTAAACTGGATGAAAAAGAAAGAGACGAAGCAAAAAAATACGTTATGTCACGTTACAGGAATTATAAAAAATAAGGAACTAATTTAATGGTAAAACTAAATGACTGGCTACGCAGAACAGAATTTCCATTAGAGGCAAGCCAACCTTTCGACTGACATGAATATTCCATTGCACAGGTTGTGCATATTGATAAAGACTATGTTGAAGTTGACTTTGCTTGTAACTGTATGACTTTTGATGGTACGAGTAAAAGATGCTGGAATCATGGGGAGTATATTCCTCTTGATGATGAGTCTTATAAAAAACATAAAGAGACCCACGACTCCTGCTGCTTATTCGAAGAGAAGTTAGAGTTAGATTACGTAACCTAGACAGAAATAATTTAACCAGTTTTACGGAAGGGTATCATGCTTAATTTATCGAGAAGAAGTTTTCTATCCGTTGGAGGTCTTGGACTATTGTCAATGCCACAGATCTTGATGGCTCAACAACAAAATGGAACCTCCCATAAAGCGGTTATCAATATTTTCCTAGGAGGAGGGCCTCCTCATCAAGACATGTGGGATATTAAAGCAACTGCTCCATCTAGTATAAGAGGTGAGTTTAAGCCTATTTCTACTAATGTAGCTGGTATTCAAATCGGAGAATGTTTTCCTAAAATAGCTTCTATGTTTGACAAGTTTACAGCTATAAGAACAGTTGTAGGGTCAGACGGAGGTCATGACGGATACCAATGCATGACTGGATGGAGTCGTAAAGATATGGTTGGAGGAGTTAGTTACCCCTCTATAGGTTCTTGTGCTTCCAAAATCCTTGGCCCAGTAGATGTCTCTGTCCCCGTAACTATAGGTCTAGCCGAGACCACTGGGCATATTCCTTGGTCAGAATACGGAGGG
>TARA_R110000850_G_scaffold189247_4_pt1 | contig 20350 bp, 15 predicted proteins | sample TARA_R110000850 | Tara Oceans TARA_R110000850 (sample SAMEA4397586) | marine metagenome | biome: Polar Biome; feature: [SRF] surface water layer (ENVO:00010504); material: water (ENVO:00002006), including particulate matter (ENVO:01000060) such as... | depth 5 m | reverse complement strand
GGCCGGCGAGGGTGAATATCCTGTGAAAGCCCTGTTCTCGCTGGGCAACAACACTGCAATGGGTTTTGCGAACATGCCGCAAATCCTGAAGGGCATGATGAATCAGGACCTGATCGTGGTTCATGAGCACGTGATGACGCCCACGGCCCAGCTCGCAGACTATGTTCTCCCGGGTGATTCCTGGCTGGAGCGGCCGTGGTTGTGGGATGGCTTCGGATGGCTCTCGATCTATCGGCCTTCCGAGAAGTCCATGGAGCCGCCGGGCGAGTGCAAGAGCACCTTTGAATTCTGGCGGCTTATGGCTGCTCAGCTTGGCAAGCCCGAAGTCGTGCCCTGGTCCAGCATTGAAGAATTCTACGATTGGCGACTGGAGAAACTCGGGGTCAGCTTCGACACGTTTTCCAAGGTGTATGAAGTTCATGCTGAGACACCGAAGTTTCGAAAGTATGAGCAGACCGGTTTCGCAACGCCGAGTGGCAAGGTGGAATTGAAGTCGTCGATTCTCGAAGACCTGGGTTTTGATCCACTGCCTTATTGGCGCGATGCTCCGGCCGCCGAGGCAGAGTATCCGCTGACCTTGTTTACTGGCGTTCGCGAGGGTGAATACTTCCAAACCGGCGGGCGTCATGTGCCGGAAATGCGGGCACGCAAACCGGAGCCAGTGATGTTCGTCAGCCCTGGTACCGCAGCGGAATCGGGCATTGAAGAGGGAGACTGGGTGCAGATCACGACCATGACCGGCCAGATTCGAATCATGGTGGGTATCCGCGACGCCATGCCCGATGGCCTGATCCGTGTGCCGCACGGTTGGTGGAAGCCCGAGATGGAGCAAGGCTTCGGCAAACTTTCAGGGGCCATGCTCTACGCTGACGCGCTGCTGTGCCCGGACCATGACGATTATCTAGATACTGAGCAAGGCATCCCTCATCTCAAGGGCGTGCCCTGTCGCATCCAGAAAATTGCCGGGGAGGAGGCAGCATGAAGCCGTATTGGGTTCGCGTTGCCATGGCAAAAGGCGCGGTCATCCTCGCCAAGCGTGCCTCGCGCAATCAAAGCTGGTCAGACCGTTTGATTCGCAAGCTGTTGGACCGGGTGCTCAAGTTCAATTTCGATCTCGATGAGATGGTCCTGCTTGATCAGGGCTATGACCCGGATGAGCTTGAGCGCTATCAGCGCGGCGAGATTCCCGACAGCTGAGCAGAGCTGATCCTGATGCAAATGCGGGAGCGGGATATATCACTGGTCGCCAGAGATTTTGGTGCGCGTCGCGGAGGGCCTGAGTTCAACGTCCTGGATGCCAAAGCGGGATAAGCCTGATCGCTTTGGCATCGGCGCGCATTCCATCGTCGATGCGCGCGAAATGAGCATTGCCGGGCATCATCAGGACATTCCAATTTTTTGGAAACGTTCTCAGAAACCCGGCAAGCTGGCGTGCGACAGGCGATGCCAGATCAGCCCCACAAAAAAAACCCCGCATTTAGCGAGGTTTTGAGCATCTCATCGGCCTGGGCCGGAATGTTAGATGGCGTCCCACGGGGACGCCAATAACAATCACAACATAATGAAAGAGTTGTAATTATTATCTTGTGAAAACGGTCTATGCCCCCAAATGTGCCCCCAATGGCGCGCGCTGGAGCGATTTTTTGGGCATTAGACCTGATATTGCGCAATGCACTCTGATTCCCGCCAGATTGATATTAGTGGGATAGCAATTGCTTTTAGGGCCTTGTGCTGAATCCCCTGCTCAAACGTAGCGGTTCGAACTTGGCAGGCGCGCAGGGGTTTAGTTTGTGGGCCGCCTGCGAGCGACTTACGCAGATTTGGCAATGTCGCCACTGAGCTTCCGCATCACTGCGTTGATGACATTCTGGGTTAGCTCCGGCTCAATTTCTGAATTTCCAATATTTCTCATGATGTCGCTCTGTCGATGGGCTGATACCTCCCCATATGAATAAAACGTGGTCAGCACGCCTTCGTGCCCCAAATTCTGACTCCAAGCTTTGAATTCTTCAGGCGTTCTGCACATTTTCTCGCCCAGCGTCACCAAAGTGCTTCGGAAGCTGTGCGGATTGAAGTAGGGCAGCCCCGCCGCTTCAAATGCCTTGCGGAATATCTGCCGTATCGGCGTCGCGTTACTCCACGGTTGGGGATCAAGCCCATTCGCGGTGAACAGTTTGTTTTCGCCTACGCTAATTCTTGTTTTTGGGAACAGGGGTCCGTCGTTTCCCCATAGCCGGTCTTCACGCAGGAAAAGCACCCAATCTGCAACTATCTTTCTGATGTTATCGCCGACAGGGAAAAACATCGTGGTGAAGGTCTTGCTGAACTTTGTCTGGACCACCCTAGCGTCTTGGTAGACCGAGTTGGCGGCTAGATCAACATGTTTCAGCATAAGTGAAGCCACTGCGCTGTCTCGGGCTCCGGTAAGAATGACGAACGCTACTAGCGCGCGATCCCGTTTTTCTATATCGGTCTGGCTAGGCATAGAGGAGAGGACATGCCTTATTTGCTCCAAAGTGGGGACGGGCCGCTGGCGTCGAGCGGTAGCCACTCTGGTTTCCTTCTCGGACAGATTGAAATATTCCGCATCCCCAACATTGAGGCTGGATTTATATCCGGGCTGCCACGCCAGCCATTGAAAGAATCGCTTGAGGTGCGAGAGGGTGGTGTACTGAGTTGACTTGCTCAGTTTTTCACCGCTGCTCTGACTATTCTGTGTGGCCAGATGTCTCTTGAATGCGCCAGCTTGGTCCTTATGGAACTTCTTGAAGTCACGAAAGCGTGTGTGTGATTCAAAGCGTGCCAAGGCCGCCGCCGCGGAGTCCAGGCTCGCCGGGCTTTGGCGCTTGGCTTCGCGCAAGAAACATAGGTAATCACGTTTAATTCGTTCATTCTTGACGTTGTGTTTCAACATGGTTTCTGCTCCTGCTTGAAAGTCACTGTTCACGGAGGGTTTGGTCCTATCGCCTATGTGTCACGCTGCCTTCGTGAACGTGATGTCGAGATTGCCCTTTGCCATCTCCAACTTTGCGAAAGTGACGCGGCGATACAGGAGCCGCCCGCAGTCCGGGCACAGTCCAACTAAATTCCCGCTTGTGGTATTCACCGGCTGATATTCAGCCATGTCCAGGGCCGGTACTTTGGGCTCTCGGCATGGGAGGCAGTACATCTCACCTGGCTTACATGGGCGCTTATTCTTGGTGCGCTTGCGTGTCAGAAATGCACGTAAATCGGCGCCCAGAATCAGTAGTGGCCGCTTCTCGTCGCAGGTCAGCAGGCCCTGTTTGATCCACTGTCTAACAGTGCCACGATGAACGCCGTACAGTTCTGCGACTTCAGCTACCGAATAGTTGAGATGAATCTTTGCCCGGCGCGGATTTGGTAGGCGCTTCGCCACGGTCGATTAGGCCGTCTTGCGGCTAGCGTCAATTTGCGCCTGTACCCAGGCGTCCACCTCATGCGCCAGCCAGCCCACGGCTACGCCACCGCCCAGGCGAATCGGTTTGGGAAAGGCCGGGTCGTATCGCGGGGAGTCGGGATTGATGCGGTCGTAGATCGTCGTGCGCGACAAGCCCAGGCGGGCTTCGAGGTCACGGCGTCGGAGGATATGGAAGTTGCTTTGAATCGGGGAGGGCAATGTCGGCTCCAGTGGGACAACCGACACCTATGCTATATCACGCCAAAATACTTACCCACAGCCCTGCCGGCAGAGTGCTCATTCTGCCGGCAGGGTTCCAGTCGGCGGTCGGGCATCCCATTTCCTTACCCAGTCCTCAATTTTCTTCTGGCTTTCCAAGTGTTCAACCTTATCGAGCATGTCCCTAGCGAACGCCGCCTTGCTCTTGTACCTCTCAGGGCTTCCTCGCCACGCTTGATAACATTCGAACACGAACTTCTTCTCGGCCTGCTTGGGGTCTTTCCGATGCCGCGCAATGGCTGCGTCGTAGGCCATTTTCCTTCGGACTTCTCGAAACCCGTCGCTGCCATTGAAGAACGCTTGGGCATCGGCAAGCGCATTCACGGCAGCTACGGTAGAAGCAACGGCATCCTGTCCGTCGAAGTCCATGCCAAGTAAGACGTTGTCCACTTCGTGCAGGCATGCGAATGCCAACTGCTCTCCCTTCAGCGGGTACCCGATTTCAAATCCTATCTTCTTGGCATCTTCGATAAACTGCCACGCGATGGAGAGGATTTCCGACGCTTCGCGTTGGGACAGGTCTACCGATCCCGGAGTTAGCGGGTCGCCGTGCTGGTCTATGCCTCGCCCGTCCTCTATGAGTTCCGCGATGATTTTTCGCCAGGCGACGACCATCTCCCTGAATTCATCATGCCTCTGACGAAAATCGTCTTGGCTCTTGATTCCGAGGAGCCGGTACGCATCCCGTCCGATTCGCCATATCGCTTCAGCGTCCGGCGAGTCACTATCACGATGGACAGGCTCTCCGTCCGCGTCCAGGAAGCAATGAGTTGAGTCGTTGGAGTAGGTGCGAAATGGCGAGTAGTGACCGAACGGCATCGACTCTGACCAGCGATCAAAGGCTTCCAGAAACTTCCTCGCGCTATCGGAATCCTCTGCGTTGCGTTCGCTCATTCGGCGCCTCGTTGCAATCGACTATCCAGTGACTCGCTGTCAATGCTCGTTCAACGCCGGCAAACCCTTCACGATCCGTACCGTCTCCACGCTCACGCGCACCACGCGCTTGACGAGGTTCAGGATGTATTGCGGGTCGTCGTGCTCGGTGGCCCAGTCGTTGGGATCGTTTTTGATGCCGCTTTTCTTGTCGGTGGTCATCTGATACCGCTCAATTACCCATTCAAGCGCGGACTTGCCGTTTACGATGTAGTCGTAGGCTTCAAGCGGAATGCCGGATAGTCGGATGCGGGCGTTGTAGATGATCGTGGTCTTGTCGTCGGTCAGCTTTCCGTTCACGCGCGAGCGGGCGAAGGTCATCTTCTGCACGCGGTACAGCGCGGGGTCGCCCAGGTCCAGTTCGCCGCCTTGGGTCAGGGGGTGCGGCTCCACTGTCTCGTAATTCAGATGCCAGTGCGCCAGCTCGCGGCCGGCGGTACTGAATGCCCAGAAGTCGCGCGCGTAGGGAATACGCGGCAATTGCTTTTTCAGGTCCGACTCGAACCGTTTCTTGTATTCGGGCGAATGCAGGATGCCGTAGACGTAATAGAACAGGTCTTCCTTGCCGATGTCCGCGCCGGCCTTGCCGTCCGCGCTGCGACTGGCCGCGTAGGTCTTGCGAAAAGCAGACAGCGCGGCGTCCGTGATGGCGTCGTGACGCACCCATTCGGTGTGCGACTTGCCGGAAACGGTGCCCACCACCTTTTCCTTGTAGTAGTAGAGCGGGAAGCATTGGCCTGTATCGTGCAGATGCAGATTCGGGATGCAATCCGTGATGACAGCAGAACCCGTCTTGCTCGCGCCGATGCCGGTCACGGAGATAACAAGATTGCCCAGCTTGGGGTCGGGGAACAGCTTCGGCATCTGGTAAACCATTTCGTTGAAGCGACGGTTGAAATACAGCCGCTGCTTCGCGAATGGCCGATAAAGCCCGGTGACGATGCACGCTTCCTCGAACTGGTGAGCTTTCAGCTTCCGCACGTCGGCTTTGAGGCTGCGGGTCCAACTGATTTTCTTGGAATCGGCGTCAATCACATCCTCGACGGCAATCGGCTCGCCCGTCGCACGTTTGACGGCCTTCTCGTAGACCGCGCGTTGCTCGTTGTAGAACGCGATCATGCGACCCATATTCGCGGCTAGTTTCTCGGCGGAGAAGTTGTAAGCCCAGGCGTCGCGATTCGTCACCACGCCTAGCGAGTAGGTCGTGAACAGCCGCAGCACCTTGTCGTCGTCTTTGTCTCCCAGCGGCACGAAGGCATCGAAGGCCGGGTCGCGCTGATTGATCCAGTCGCCGTGTTCATTCGGCGCGAGGCTGCGCAATGGCAGGCTGGCGATGCTGCCGAAGTCGCGCACGATCTTCAGCTTGTCCTCGCGGCTCAGGTAGTCGCCGATGTCGTGGTAACGGACTTGACCGTCCGCAGGCTTGTCGGGATTCTTGACCAGCAGGGTGATGGCGACGGTGGCGCGGCTGCCGGAACCGAAAACCTTGCCGCCTTCCATCCGCGACTGCTCGCCTGATGTGCGCTGATTCCCGCGCAGGTTGAACACATATGCGCGGCTGAATTCTTCTGCGAGGCACAGTCGCAGGCCGTCCATATTGTTCGCGTCGATGAACGAACCATTTGTCACAAAGCAAACGACGCCGCGTTCCTTGATCCGGTTCGATGCCCAGCGGATAGCGCGGATGTAGCTGTCGTATAAATTCTTGAGCAGGCCGGCATTGGAGCGTGCGGCGTAGGTGCTGCGGATGCTGTCGTCCAGCGCCGGATACTTCAGATTCTTGTTGTCGTCGTTCTCGCTGTCTTGCTGGGCGGAATATGGTGGATTGCCGACGATCACGCGGATGTCTACAGCCTTCTGCCGTTTGGCGCGCTTGTTGTTGTCCGGGAACATCAGTTCCTCGAACGCGCCCTTGCCCTCGGTCAACTGGAAGGTGTCAGTGAGCACGATGCCTTCAAACGGCACGTAGCCGGCAGTCGCATCCGCTTCCTTCATCCGGCCATGCCAGGCCGCTTCGATGTTCACGGCAGCGATGTAGTAGGCCAGCAGCACGATTTCATTGGCGTGCAGTTCCTTGCCGTACTTGCGGGCCAAGTCTTGCGGCTGAATCAGGCCGCTCTGCAATAGCCGCACGATGAAGGTGCCGGTGCCCGTAAACGGGTCCAGCACGTGCACGCCTTCATCAGACAGACCAACGCCGAACTCCTCGCGCAGCGCGTCGTCTGCACTCTTGAGGATGAAGTCCACCACTTCCACTGGCGTGTAGACGATGCCCAGCCGCTCGGCCATGCGCGGGAAGGCGGTGCGGAAGAATTTGTCGTACAGCTCCACAATGATGCGTTGCTTGCCTTCGGCGTTGTCGATGCCGCTGGCGCGCGTTCGCACGCTGGCGTAAAACTTCTCTAGCTGTTCCTGTTCCTTGGTCAGTCCTTCCTTGTGCAACAGCCTGAGCATCGCGTCCATCGAACGGGACACGGGATTCTTGGCAGTGAAGTCGTAGCCTTCGAATAATGCGTCGAACACCGGCTGGGTGATGAGGTGCTGCGCGAGCATTTCAATGGCGTCGTCTTCGCTGACGGCCGGGTTAAGGTTACTGCGCAGGCCAGCCAGGAACTTGTCGAATGCTTTGCGAGGTTTCTCATCCGCGGATTCAAGCAGCGCCTTGATGCGCTCGACTTGCCGTCCTGCAATCTTGGAGACATCCGCCGCCCAGCTTTCCCAATAGCGCCGGTCGCCGCACTTGATGACGATCTTGGCGAAGATTGCATCGCGCCATTGATCCAGGTTCGGGAAAGCAAACGCGCCCTGTACCGGCTTTACCGTGCCAGCTCCGCCACCGTCGCCTTCGTCATCACCTGCACCGCCGCCAACGCCAATCACCTGAATGTTGTCAGGCCGCGCTTTGTTCAGCTCAATCTGATTGACAGTGGCGTTGAAGCGGTCGTCGTGCGCGCGCAGTGCCTGCAATACCTGCCAGACAACCTTGTATTTTTCGTTATCCTGTAACGCCACTTCGGGCGAAACGTCGGACGGCACGCCCACGGGGAGGATGATGTAGCCGTATTTCTTGCCGGGCGAGGTGCGCATGACGCGGCCCACAGACTGCACCACATCCACCACAGATTTGCGCGGGTTGAGGAATAGCACCGCGTCAAGCGCCGGTACATCCACGCCTTCGGACAGACAGCGGGCGTTGGAGAGGATGCGGCAGACATTGCCTTGCGATGCGGTGTCGGCCTTGAGCCAATCCAGCTTAGCACCGCGCTTGAGCGCATTCATGGTGCCGTCCACATGATCGGCTTCGCAGCGCAGCAGGTCGTCGCGCTCTTCGTCCACGGCCTGCGCAATGTATTGGTCCACCACCCCAGCGAACAGCTCGGTGATACGTTGGCTGTCCTTGATCGAACGGGAGAACGCGACGGCGCGGCGCATGGGCGTCGGGTCGTTTTCAATGCTGGAAGTCGGATCGCCCACTGTCGCGGCCATGCGCTTTGCCAGCCCGTTCCAGCAGCCGGTGATGCGCACCGCGTCTTCCATATTCAGTTCACCGTCCTTGGCAAGCTGTCGCTGAAAGGTTTTGCTGACGAACTTCTCGTCCACCGCCAACACCATGACCTTGTAGTCCGCGAGCAGGCCCGCGCCTACGGCCTCGCCGAATCCGAGGCGATGCAGTTCCAGACCGTAGACGGCTGGGTCGTCCATCGAACAGACCACGGCTTCGGCTTCTTCGGCTCTTGCCCGCGCCGTGTCCGCGAATATTCGTGGCGTTGCCGTCATGTAGAGCCGCTTCGCGGCCTTAATGTAGGCCCCATCGTGAATCTTTACGAAATGGCTCTCGTCGTTGCCGGCCAGGGTCACGCCCGTAGTGCGGTGCGCTTCGTCGCAGATCACCAGATCGAAAGCCGGCGCGGCGAACTTGGCCTGCGCTTCGCTGATGGTTGCGATGGACTGGTAGGTGCTGAACACCACCGTCAGCGGTTTGCCGCCGGCCAGCGATGCCATTTGCAGGCCCAGCTTGCGAGCGTCGGTGGTGGCTGGAAACGGCAGGTCGTGAAGGCGGATGTCTTCGTTGTCGCGGGCCTTACCTACGGCGGTGTCGGAACATACGGCGAAACAATGCAGCGGGGTTTCAGACTCTGCGGTCCATTCGCTCAAGGACTGCGCCAGCAGCGCGATAGACGGAACCAAGAAGAGGATTCGGGACTCCGCACCAGGAACTACTAAGCCATCCGCGATTTCAAGCTCTTTGATTGTCTTGCCGGGGTAGGCCGTCAGCATGCGCCGTTCGCGTGACTGAGCTCCGAACTGCTCTGCGATCTTCAGGGCTGTGAACGTCTTGCCTGTCCCGCAGGCCATGATGAGTTTGCCGCGATCTGCGGTCGCCAGTCCGTCCATCACTGCGTTCAGCGCCTTGCTCTGATGCGGGCGCAGGGTCTTCTTCGGCCGCAGCTTCATCAGGTCCGGCCGCTTCAGGCTGAACTGTGACCAGTCTACCGCGCTGTTTTCCAAGTCCTGCACTCGGATTCGGTTAGTCTGCACTTGCTGATTCGTCAGCAGTTCTTCCGCGTGCTTGCTCCACTTGTCGGTTGTGGACACCACGATGCGACTCGTAAACGGGTGCTTGCCAGATGTTGAAAAAAAGCTGTCCAGGTCCGACTTTTCAAGCCGGTGGGCCGGGTCGTAGAACTTGCACTGGATCGCACACAACTCGTGGGTGTGGCGATCCTGCGCGACCAGATCAATGCCGGTATCTGGCTGGTTCCCTCGGCCCGGCCACTCGCTCCACATCCATACGTCGCTGAAGCGGTCTTGATACTGCGGGTCCATCTTTAGGAAGTTCGCGAACAGCCGCTCGAACTTGTCACCTAGATCGCGATTACTGGTCGCCGCCTCGCGAAACTCCGCGAGCACGGTGTGAATGCTGGCTGCCATATTCTCCCCGGCGCTTGTTTAATTTGTCTTCCGCCTACCGCGCAATGATTCCTATGCGGGCCGTCGCGTTTCAACACGCACTATGCCTTCTGTCGGATCGGAATGACATCTGCGCCGCGCTTCAATACGTCCAGATAGTCGGCCCACGCCTGCATCATCTTGCGGCGCTCGTCCAGAAACTGCGCCCGGTCATAAGCTGCACCCAACGGGCCGCTCGCCTTGTGCGCCAATTGGCGTTCAATTGCGTCAGGCTTCCACCCGTTTTCGGCCAGCAATGTGCGCGCAGTGGCGCGAAACCCGTGCGCGGTCATCTGGTCTCCGTCGTATCCAATGCGGCGCAAGGCGGCGCAGACCGTGTTGTTGCTCATCGGGCGCAGCCGCGACCGGGCACCCGGAAACACGTATTTAGGCGCATCGGGTTTGCCAGGAACGCCAGCTCCGGTTAACGGCTCTAGGTCTCGAAGAATCGTCACTGCCTGCTCAGCCAGAGGCACGATATGGGCAAGTCGCATCTTCATCTTGTGGCCGGGGATGCGCCATTCGGCCTTGTCCAGATCAAATTCATTCCATTCTGCTGCCCGTAGCTCGCCGGGTCGCACGAAGAGCAGGGGCGAAAGTTGTAGGGCGCAACGGGTGACAAACTGGCCCCGATAAGCGTCGATTGCCCGCATTAGCTCCCCGACTTCGCTCGGTGATGTCAGTGCTGCGTGATGTTTCTCCGCTGGCGGGCTCTTCAAAGCACCGCGTAGGTCGCCGGATGGATCGCGTTCGGCGCGACCCGTTGCAACGGCATACCTGAATATCTGGCCAGAGATTTGCCTTAGCCGTTTCGCGACGATTACAGAGCCACGGGATTCGACACGGCGGAGGGTTGCCAGTAGCTCCGGTGCTTTAATGTCCATGATCGCTCGCTTGCCAAGCCAAGGAAACAGGTCAGCTTCCAGTCGCGTCTTAATGGTTTCGTTGGTTCTGACGGTGCGCTTGGCGTTGGTCTGGGTCATCCACTCTCTGGCAATGGCCTCAAAACTCTCTGCGCCTGCCTGTGAAATCTTCGCTGCTCGCTTGGCTTCGCCGGGATCAATGCCGGACGCCAATTGTTCCCGAGCAGTGTCACGACGCTTGCGAGCAAGCTTCAGGGGCACGTCAGGGTAGACACCAAGTGCCAGTCTTTTTTCGGTGCCTGAAATTCTGTATTTCTGCCGCCAATACTTTGAACCGTTCGGCATCACTTCGAGATACAGACCGCCGCCATCAGAAATCTTGAACGGTTTGTCTGTTGGCTTGGCCTTTCGACAGGCAGTGTCTGAAAGCGGCATTGCGTCACCTCACTTTATGCCGATCTGGGGGCATCTCACTTGGCGTATCTGGTCGATGCCCCCAGATGTGCCCCCGATTGGGGGCATATTCAGTCGGAACGCCTAGGTACGCTGCGGACACTATACCAACAAAAAACCCCGCATTTAGCGAGGTTTGGAGCATCTCATCGGCCTTGGCCGGAATCTTAGATGGCGTTCCCACGGGGATTCGAACCCCGATTGCCGCCGTGAAAGGGCAGTGTCCTAACCATTAGACGATGGGAACGTCGTGAAGCTTTTCGCAGTGCTTTGGGTCTGCAGGCGCATTCTACCCAAAAACATCTTGAAACCTTGGTGGAGCTAGTCGGGATCGAACCGACGACCTCTTGCATGCCATGCAAGCGCTCTCCCAGCTGAGCTATAGCCCCAAAAAGGGCGCGCAGTATATCCAAGCAAGGGTGCGGCCTCAATGGGTAATTGAATAGTTTTTTTATTCGCAGTTTGCCCGGGCGGCTCTGGACGTAACGCTGGCTATCCAGGGAAGCTTTCCGGGGCCACGCTGAATCAGTTCGACATCGACACCATAGGCCTTGGAAATAGCTTCGGCAGTGAGTGCTTCGCGCGGTGCGGCGCAAGCCATGATCTCGCCACGTTTCAGGATCAGGACGCGGTCACAGTACTGCATGGCCTGATTGAGATCGTGCAAAACAGCGACTACGCCCATGCCGTCTCGCGCACTCGAACGGCTCAGATCAAGCAATTGCTGCTGATAGGCGAGGTCGAGACTCGCGGTGGGTTCGTCCAGCAGCAGGTAGCGTCCGTGCTCTGGCGGCTCGCTTGTCCAGGTTTGCGCCAGTACGCGCGCGAAATGCACACGCGCCTTTTCGCCTCCGGAGAGTCTCGTGAATGGCCGGTCACTAAGCTCGGCCAAATCCAGACACTGGATGATGTATTCGATGAGCTCAGCTTGTTTTGCACGGTCATGGTCTGGCCACGGGAATCGCCCGAGGCGGATGACGTCTCGTACAGGGAAGGAAAAATGCAGATTCTGGGTTTGCGCCAGGACTGCCCGCGTACGTGCCAGGGCCAGAGGGGCGTAGTCCTGCACCTGTTTCCCGTTGAGAACGACGGCGCCGGTGGTCGGTGCCAGTTCACCCGACAGTATGCGCAACAAGGTTGATTTGCCGGCGCCGTTAGGTCCGACGATGCCCAGCACTTCTCCTGGGCTGACATGCATGTCCAGCGCAGTGAGTAAGGAAGCGCCCTGAAGGGAATAAGAGATGCCGCTGGCTTGCAGACTCACAGCAGTTCGGTCCTTCCGCGCATTTTGATCAACATGGCGAGAAAGAAAGGCCCGCCGACCAAGGCGGTCAGAATGCCAACGGGCAGTTCTGCGGGCGCCATCATGCTGCGGGCAGCCAGATCAGCGGTAGCCAGCAAGGCGGCGCCGCCAATGGCGGCACCAGGCAAAAGATAGCGATGATCGGGTCCGAGGCACAGGCGAAGCAGGTGAGGGACGATGAGTCCAATGAAGCCGATGATTCCAGCTAGAGCAACGCTCAGTGCTACCGCGAGCACAATCAGCAGTGTCACTCGCTTCTTGAGGGCTTCAACCTGCACGCCAAGGTGCCCTGCTTCTGCCTCACCCAGCAGCAGGACGTTCAAGGCCCGCGCTTCTCTGGGCAGCAGGAACAGGCACAGCAGCAGGATCGGGGCGGCAGCCAGTAACTCTGTCCAGCCAGATTTTGCGAGCGAACCAAACAGCCAGAAGGTGGCTTCGCGCAAGGCGGCGTCGCCTGCAATCTGAATCAGCAAGCCGATGCCTGCGCCCGCAATCGCGTTGATAGCCAGTCCCGCCAGCAGGAGCGTTGCAGTCCGCGTCTGTCCTTCATGGCTTGCCAGCTTGGCGGCCAGCAGAGCGGCAATCATGCCGCCCGTGAACGATGCGAAGGGAGTCAGGTAGGGATGCAGGCCGGCGGGCAGCGCGACACTGCGGAACAAGACAATGCTGGCAACGGCAGCAAGGGCAGCGCCGCTGGCAACGCCAACGAGTCCGGGATCGGCCAGTGGGTTGCGAAACAGGCCCTGCATGGCAGCGCCCGCGCAGGCCAATGAGGCCCCGACCAACAGTGCCAGCAGGACGCGCGGAACCCGCAGATTCCAGATCACACTCGAAAGGGTTTCGTTCATCTCGCCAGCGCCGAACAAAACCCCGATCAGTTCTGACGGTGACAGCGCGACGGCGCCAATGCTCAGCCCGACGGCGGTCGAAAGTGCTGCCAATATTGCCAGTGAGGCAAATGTGAGCTTGCGGCGTCGCTGTAGTCGGCGGCCGTGGGTGGTTTCAGAGGCGAGGGCGGAAAATGGCATCACCTATTGTGCCTCGCCGTGCGCCGGCACGACCTTCGGTTCGCGTGACCCTGCTACTTGTTGAGTCAGACTTTATCGTTGCGCGTCAGGCGTAATCGGTCTTCCTGCCCTTGCGAACGTCATCGATTCCTTCGAGTGTCGAAACAGACCCTCGCTGCTCAACGCGGGCTCGGTTGGCGCTGACGTTGGGATGTCATCTGGTGCGGGCGCAATTTGGGGGTTCGTGCCGGCTTAGACTGCGGAGATGATTGCTCAATGACAATCATTCTCAATTGCGGTAAAAAGTGCCCTTGTTCCTGACATGAATTGCACAGGCTCAGTGGATCACGATCGCGAGTCTGGAGGCGACCCACTGCAGAGCATCCGAAAGCCCTGCTGATATACTCCCGAATCGCGTTGGCTCATGAGCGAAAGTGGCGGAATTGGTAGACGTCCGGGTTTTAGGTACCCGTGCCGCAAGGCGTGCGAGTTCGAGTCTCGCCTTTCGCACCAAAACGCTCTAAAGCGGCTTGGGCGAGCGTAAAAATGTGTTTAGTTACAGTGCACTTGCTGTCCCGGAATGATCTGGGACGGCTTGCGCGCCAGTACGCTTCGCCGCATTTAGAGCAATCTCATTCACCTTTTCACGAGTACGTTTAATGGAAGTCAGTATCGAAGCCCCGGGCGGTTTGCTGCGCGAAATGCGCGTCACGATTCCCGCAGACAAGCTAAGTGCAGCGGTCAGCCAGCGCCTGAAAACCATGTCACAGCGCGCAAAATTCCCAGGCTTCCGTCCCGGCAAGGCGCCGCGCAAGGTCGTTGAACAGCAATATGGTGCTTCCGCACGAATGGATGCGGTGTCTGAGCTGGTGCAGAGCAGCTATCCGGAAGCGCTCGACAAGGCCGGTGTTCGGCCAGCCGGCCAGCCCCAGATTGATGTTGTGGCAGAGAAGCCGGGTGAAGCGCTCGAGTACGTCGCCAAGTTCGAGGTTTTTCCGGAAATCCAGATTCAGGGCATTGATTCGCTTGAAGTTGAGCAGCCCGTGTTCGAGGTGACCGAAGCCGACGTTGATTCCCTGATCGAGAAACTTCGCAAGGGCAAGCGTGAGCTCAACGTGGTGGAGCGCGCTGCGGCAGAAGGTGATGTCGTCAAAGTCGATTTCGCCGGCAGCATTGACGGTGAGCCGGTACCGGGCGGCAAAGGCGAAGACACTGATATCGAAATCGGTAGCGGCCAGATGATCGCGGACCTGGAGACGGGGCTGGTCGGTCATTCGGTAGGCGAGTCCTTCAACGTGCCCGTGAACTTCCCGGACGATTATCACAGCGAGAATCTTCGTGGAAAGCTGGCTGACTTCGCGGTCACGATCAAGGAGATCAAGGAACCGGTCCTGCCAGCCGTCGAGGATGCGGACTTTCTGAAGGCGCATGGCGTCGAGTCGGTGGACGCCCTTCGTGAGAAGAGCCGGGAGGCGCTCGACAGAGAATGCGCCAAGGCCGTGCAGCGCAATCAGAAATCTCAGCTGATGGAGCAGATCTATCAGAACAACCAGATCGAAGTGCCCAAAGCCTTGATCGACGCCGAGTTGCCCGGCATGCGTCAGCAAGCCGCGGCGCGCATGAACATGCAGAACGTGCCAGCGGAGAAGTTGGCAGAGATGATGCCAGCCGAGCTGTTTGCCGACGGCGCAAAGCGCAAAGTCACGCTGGGCCTGATTCTGGGTGAAGTGATCAAGCTCAGGGAAATCAAGCTTGATCCAGCTAAGGTAGACGAAGCACTTGCCAAACTGGCAGGTGATTACGAGCAGCCCGAGCAGGTCATGAACTACTATCGGTCCAACCCTCAGATGCTGGAAGGACTGCACTCCATGGTGCTGGAAGATCAGGTTGTCGATAGCCTGCTCGAAGGCGCCAAGAAGCTTGAAAAGACCATGACGCTTGAAGAGCTGCTGAATCCTCAGCCCAAGCCAAAGCCTGCCAGCTGATCTACGATCCGGAACTCAATCGAAACCTTAAAGCCATGTCAGATATTCAAACGCGCGCCTCTACTCTGGTCCCCATGGTTGTCGAACAGACAGCCCGTGGCGAACGTGCCTTCGATATTTACTCTCGCCTGCTCAAGGAGCGCGTGGTGTTCATCGTCGGCGGCATTGATGACTACATGGCCAACCTGATCGTCGCGCAGTTGTTGTTCCTGGAGTCGGAAAACCCGGACAAGGACATTCATCTGTATATCAACTCTCCCGGCGGTGTCATCACCTCGGGTCTGTCGATCTACGACACCATGCAGTTCATCAAGCCGGATGTGGCGACAATGTGCATTGGGCAGGCTTGTTCGATGGGGTCGTTCCTGCTCTCAGCTGGGGCCAAGGGCAAGCGATTCGCGCTCCCGAACTCGCGCATCATGATCCATCAGCCCTCTGGCGGAGCCCAGGGCCAGGCCACGGACATTGAGATTCAGGCCCGGGAGATTCTGTACCTGCGCGAGCGTCTCAACCAAATGTACGCCGATCACACTGGGCAGCCCCTGGAGAAAATTGCTCGGGACGTCGAGCGTGACTTCTTCATGAACGCAGAAGCGGCGAAAGAGTATGGTCTGATCGATCAGATTCTGGACAAACGAAGCGCTCCGCCAGCCGCGTCCTAAAAGCTGAAGAACGGCGTTTTGCCAACATGCTTGGGCATGCTATACAAGAGACATACGGCGCAACTTCGCCAGAACTGAAGGATTAGACCATGAGCGCTGATTCGCGCAGCGGGACCCAGAACGGACGAGTGCTGTATTGCTCTTTCTGCGGCAAGTCCGAGCATGAAGTGCGAAAGCTGATTGCCGGACCTTCCGTCTACATTTGTGACGAATGTGTCGACCTTTGCAATGACATCATTCGCGAAGAGGTCCACGCGAAACCGCAGACCAAGGGCTTGCCCAAACCGCAGGAGATCTGTGCGGTACTTGATGAATATGTCATTGGCCAGTCGCAGGCCAAGAAGGTGCTGTCAGTTGCGGTGTACAACCACTACAAGCGCCTGTCGGTTAAGGGCTCGCAAGATGGTGTTGAGCTCTCCAAGTCCAATATCCTGCTGATTGGCCCGACCGGATCGGGCAAGACGCTGTTGGCGGAAACGCTGGCCCGCTTGCTGGATGTGCCCTTTGCCATTGCCGATGCAACGACCCTGACCGAAGCCGGATACGTGGGTGAGGACGTCGAGAACATCATTCAGCGTCTGTTGCAGAAATGCGACTACGACATTGAGAAGGCGCAGCGCGGCATCGTCTACATTGATGAAATCGACAAGATCGCGCGCAAGTCGGAAAACCCTTCCATCACCCGCGATGTGTCGGGCGAAGGCGTGCAGCAAGCGCTGCTCAAGCTGATTGAGGGCACGATTGCACAGGTGCCTCCGCAAGGTGGCCGCAAGCATCCGCAACAAGAATTCCTACAGGTTGATACGGCGGGCATTCTGTTCATTTGCGGTGGTGCTTTTGCCGGGCTGGATCGCGTGGTCCAGGATCGCACTGAGAAGGCCGGCATTGGCTTCTCTGCTGACGTCAAATCCAAGACAGACTCGAAGAAGATCAATAAGTTGCTGTCCATCATCGAGCCGGACGATCTGGTGCGCTTCGGCCTGATTCCGGAGTTTGTGGGGCGTTTGCCCGTTGCTGCCGTCCTCAATGAGTTGGACGAAGCGGCATTGATCCAAATTCTCCAGGAACCCAAGAATGCGCTGATCAAGCAGTACGGCAAGCTCTTTGAGATGGAAGGCGTTCAGCTCGAGTTCCGGGAAGATGCCTTGCATGCGGTTGCCGTGAAAGCAAAGGAACGCAAAACCGGCGCGCGAGGGCTACGCACCATTCTTGAAAACATTCTCCTTGACGTGATGTACGACCTGCCTTCGATGCAGAATGTCAGCAAGGTTGTGGTGGACGATGCCGTTGTGCGTGGTGAATCCAAGCCTTTTGTCGTTTACGAGAATGCGGACAAGCCGCGCAGGGAAGCAAAAAATTCGGCCTGAAGCGGAATTGGAGACGATTCGCGCAGGGTGAAGTAGGGCGTATCTGCCGGGCCTGCCTTGAATCCGGGTGGGTTCGCCCTCATCTGCAATAATTGAAAGCGTGCCCAGCGCGCTCCAGACAGGATTCCACAGTGCCTTCAAATCCAGAAAAAATGACGCCCGTTCTTCCACTACGTGATGTGGTGGTGTACCCGCACATGGCGATTCCGCTGTTTGTGGGGCGCGAAAAGTCGATCAAGGCGCTGGCGGCAGGGATGCAGGATGACAAACGCATCCTGCTCGTTGCACAGCGAACCGCGGATAATGATGACCCTGGTGCAGACGACATGTACGCCGTCGGCACGCTCTCCACCATTTTGCAGATGCTCAAGCTGCCAGATGGCACGGTAAAGGTTCTGGTGGAGGGGCAGCAGCGCGCGCTGATCCAGAACATGAATATGGACGGCGCATTTATTACTGCGCAGTGCACGCCGCTACCAGCGGATGAGCCCGATGACGGAAAAGAGATCGACGCGCTGAACCGATCGACTCTGGCCCAGTTCGAGCACTACGTGAAGCTCAATAAAAAGGTCCCTGCAGAGCTGTTGCCGTCACTGGCAAGCATGGATAACCCCGGCCGACTGGCAGACTCCATTGCGGCACACCTGAACCTGCGTTTGGAAGACAAGCAGCAGGTGCTTGAAATTGCCGACACCAAGTCTCGCCTGGAGCATGTGTACGCGCAGCTCGAGAGCGAAATTGATGTCCTGCAGATCGAAAAGAAGATCCGCGGACGCGTCAAGCAGCAGATGGAGAAGAATCAGCGCGAGTACTACCTCAACGAGCAGATGAAAGCGATTCAGAAGGAGCTCGGCGAGAACGAGGATGCTCCCAATGAAATCGAGGAGTACAGCAACAAGATTGAGAAAGGTGGATTGTCCAAGGAAGCCAAGGGCAAAGCGCGCGCTGAACTCAACAAGCTCAAGCAAATGCCGCCCATGTCGGCAGAGGCAACGGTCGTCCGCAATTACCTGGACTGGCTGACCAATGTGCCCTGGAAGAAATCGACCAAGGCCCGAATTGACCTCGCTGCGGCGCAAGCCAAGCTCGATGAAGATCACTATGGCCTGGATAAGGTCAAGGAGCGCATCGTCGAGTATCTCGCGGTCCTGAGCCGAGTGCGCAAGCTCAAGGGGCCGATTCTCTGCCTGGTGGGCCCCCCGGGCGTGGGCAAGACGTCTCTTGGCCGGTCCATTGCAGATGCGGTGAACCGCAAGTTTGTTCGGATGTCGCTGGGCGGGGTTCGTGATGAGGCGGAAATCCGCGGCCATCGACGCACCTACATTGGCGCGATGCCGGGCAAGATTATCCAGAACATGTCCAAGGTCGGCGTGCGAAATCCGCTGTTCCTGCTCGACGAAATTGACAAGATGTCGATGGATTTTCGGGGCGATCCCTCGTCCGCGCTGCTTGAGGTCCTAGATCCCGAGCAGAATCACAACTTCAACGACCATTATCTGGATGTCGACTTCGACTTGTCCGACGTTATGTTCGTGGCAACAGCCAATACGCTGAATATTCCAGGGCCGCTGCTCGATCGTATGGAAGTCATTCGTCTGGCCGGCTACACAGAGCCTGAGAAAATGGCAATTGCACGCCATTACCTGATTCCAAAGCAGCTCAAGAACAATGGCCTGAAGAAAGGAGAGCTGGAAATTCAGGACGGGGCCGTACAGGGCATCGTGCGCAATTACACGCGCGAAGCCGGTGTGCGTAATCTCGAACGCGAGATCAGTAAAGTCGCGCGCAAAGTAGTCAAGGAAATTCTGCTCAAGCCTGACTCCGATGAGATAAAGGTTGATGACAAGAATCTAAGTGACTATCTGGGCGTGCTGAAGTATCGCTTTGGTCGCGCAGAAGAGAAGAATCAGGTTGGGCAGGTGACAGGTCTTGCCTGGACAGAAGTCGGCGGCGAGCTACTCACCATCGAGGCTGCGTTGGCGACGGGTAAGGGCAAACTCTCGCAAACAGGATCGCTCGGAAATGTCATGCAGGAGTCCATCCAGGCCGCTTTGACTGTCGTCAGATCACGCGCAGAAGAGCTCGGCATCGACGCTGAGTTCCACGCAAAGAACGATATTCACGTTCACGTGCCTGAAGGTGCAACACCCAAGGATGGCCCTTCTGCGGGTGTCGGGATGTGCACGGCATTGGTCTCAGCCCTGACCGGAATCCCAGTCAAGGCAGAGGTCGCCATGACCGGAGAGATCACTCTGCGTGGCGAGGTGCTGCCCATTGGCGGCCTTAAGGAAAAGCTTCTGGCCGCAAGTCGTGGAGGCATTCGAACGGTTCTGATTCCAGAGGAAAACATCAAGGATCTCGCGGACATTCCTCAAAGCGTTAAAGATGAATTGAAGATTGAGCCGGTGCGCTGGATAGAAGATGTGCTGCGTCATGCTCTTGAACGAGCGCCGGAGCCAAGGCCTTCAGACAAACCCAAGACGGTATCTGACGACAAGACCGTTGAAAGCAGCCGGCCACATTGAGCTGCCTGTCCGCTTGCAATAATCCGGCGTTCGTGCATCAGCATTACGCCCATTTTCTGGGCAAAATTTTCAATTGACGCTGCTGAGAGCCCCTTGCTATAAAGCCGCCTCTGTCGCGACCGGCAACAAAATTTAACAAGCAGTTTCGCGACAAACCTTTGGTGCGACGCACGACATTTTTTGCAAATGAATGCGGCCATCACGAATAGCCGGACCTAAAGAACAAGTTGGCCGGAACAACGCCGGGATATTTACCACTGATTCCTAATCGAGGGGACACACACCATATGAAGAAAGATGAGCTGATCAGCGCAGTTGCCGACAAGGCAGACATTTCCAAGGAAGCCGCTGGCCGTACACTCGACGCGTTTGTTTCGGTGTTGACCGATGCGCTCAAGGCTAATGACGAAGTCACCCTCGTGGGATTTGGCAAGTTCCTGGTGCGCGAAAGAGCTGCCAGAACGGGCCGGAACCCCAAGACCGGAGAGGAGCTCAAAATCGCTGCGAGCAAAACTCCTTCATTTAAAGCTGGCAAGGCGCTCAAGGACGCTATAAACTAGCTGGCTCTGCGGGGCGCTTGATCGGTATATCCTTCTTTCGTCACG
>TARA_R110000850_G_scaffold191101_6_pt1 | contig 20399 bp, 17 predicted proteins | sample TARA_R110000850 | Tara Oceans TARA_R110000850 (sample SAMEA4397586) | marine metagenome | biome: Polar Biome; feature: [SRF] surface water layer (ENVO:00010504); material: water (ENVO:00002006), including particulate matter (ENVO:01000060) such as... | depth 5 m | reverse complement strand
AGAGGCGGAGATGGCGGGGTTCAATTCGACCATTTTGTTGTAATCGGCGACTGCTGCCTTGAAATCTCCGTTGAAGAAATGGGCATCACCGCGTCGGGAATAGAGGGTTGTCTCTGCGGGCTTCTGGCTGATTTGCTCCGAGAGTTGCTCGATCAGCTGGTTCAATTTGAGTTTTAACCGGGCTGTTTCCTGAGCCTTTTTCGGATCGATGGGGGGTTCCTCCGCCTGAATTGTTAACATAAAAGTAACCAGACAGCCCCACAAACAGAGACCACTACGTAATTTCCAGTTTCGCATCAAAACTTCACTTCCCGGGAAAAGTCAACGCTGGCAGGCCGTTTCCGGTGAACCGGTCCTGTTTATATACTGTCATACTCGCAAACAGCTTGAAAGTGTGAAACAGACCGAAAAGAATAGAAAATTCTCTACCTGATCGACTTGGCGTACAGAAAAAATTCCCTATAATGGCCTGAGAAAGCTGCAAGTGATGCTATCCACTGAGCTTATCAACGAAATGGCAACGTCAATATTGCCGGGCACAAAGTCTTGCCTGATAGTGTAACGGTAGCACGAGTGACTCTGACTCACTTAGTCTAGGTTCGAATCCTAGTCGGGCAACTTGAAACGCCCTGAATCAGTTTTGGTTCAGGGCGTTTTTTTATGCCCCTAATGCAGACACATCGCAGTTTACACGAGTGTTACCCATGTGTCCGAACGTGCCGAGCAGGTATCGGAAGACCGGCCCTGTAATGGTACGCTTCAGCCGCAACCTCCTGCTCGCTGTGCTCGGCCCGGATTGCATCCGGGGCTCACCCGGCTTTTTCTATCAGATGAGCCGTACGGCGTTAGCCGCGGTTTTTAAACCGAGATTGGCAGGAACCGGAGTTAACGCTCTGCGGCTAACAGGGAATGTGCTCTAGCTAAAATCGATGACACTATATTCATACTGCTGCTTTTGTGTTTTCAGTTGTTAAGGATTTTTATCTGCAGGGGAGGGATGCGCATCATCTATAATGCTTTGTGAAGCATGGAAGGAGATCGTCGCACCAGCACTGTCAGACGAGCCGACCTTGGCACACGGACCGTTTGTTGTTTTCGTTATTAGCTACCACGAAAAATACGAAAACACACAAACGTTTAAGGTGGCTTTACCTTATAGGAAACGAGTGAGAGTGATGGATCGTTTTGATAATTATTTTCTTGATGAAGGTTGTAAGAGGGTGGACTCCAGGATCTCGTTGTCTTCCTTGATTGATCGAAGATCTTATGCAGGGGCGTGGGGGTGTCAAGGGGAATGAACAGTTTCATGTGGCGATACAGGTTGACAGGGAGCCGATCTGCTGCGATGCCGGGGCGGTTCTGTGGTGATGGGCTGCGATGTGCGGCGACCCGCAGGCATACATCACGAACAGGTGCTGATCTGAGAACTGAAGATCTGGAAAAAAGGGGCTGTTTTACGGTGAAGATCAGGAACAAGTGTCGCGTATTTCAGTGCACTGTAAACTCGACACGCGCGCGACACAGTTCAGCGTTTATCGCTGTTGGCGCGGCGGGGTCAAGTCGAAAATGATCAGGGGGTCGGCAGAATTTTTTGCATCAATCGTTGCGGGCAACATCAGTTTCAGACTGCTTTGAGTGGCTGCTGTTCACTTAAAACCAGCAGATAATTGACAATCCCTGTTTGATCGCTGATGATAAACCATACAATATCGTTTCAATCTTCTCACCTGGTTCCTGTAGTGAAGAGTTTCATCCATGTATCGATTTCTGTTCGCGCTCAGTTTTGTTCTTCTCTCGTACCTCTGTCATAGCCATGATGTGCAGGCCGCAGACCAGCGGCCCAACATTCTGTGGATCATCGCGGAAGACATGGGGCCTGAGCTGGGCTGCTATGGAACGCCCGAAGTCAAAACACCGACACTGGATCAGCTGGCTGAAAAAGGCATGCTGTTTCAGAACGCATTTACGGTGACTCCGGTCTGTTCGACAAGTCGCTCCTCATTCATGACGGGCATGTATGCGATGGCCATTGATGCGCAGAACCATCGTTCGCACCGTGAAGGCACCAACCCTCTACCTGAAGGCGTGCGGGTCATCACCGACTGGTTCCGTCCCGCCGGCTATACGACGGCGAACATTAAAAATCTGACGAACGATAAAAAGCTGGCAAAGTTTTACAAAGGGACTGGCAAGACCGACTGGAATTTCACCTATCCCAAAGGCAAACAGCCGTTTGACCTCAAGGACTGGGACGAACTGAAACAGCATCAGCCATTCTATGCCCAGATCAATTTTTCAGAGACCCATCGCGGGGGTGCCTGGAATGTGTCTCACGAACACATCGACTACCAGGCGGATCCTGCGAAAGTGGAGATTCCCCCTTACTATCCCGATCATGCGGTCACGCGCGGGATCTGGGCCCAATATCTGAATGCGGTGATGGCGGTGGATAAAAAAGTCGCTTTCATTCTGGATTTATTGAAGCGGGACAAGCTCGACAGGAATACGATTGTGGTTTTTCTGGGCGATCATGGCCGGGCGATGCCCCGCGGCAAACAGTGGCCTTACGACAGTGGTCTGCACATTCCGCTGATCATTTACTGGCCCGAAGGCAACGTGGATCTTCCCGTCCCCGCGCATTACGAGCGCGGTCAGAAAAGTGAGCAGCTGATTTCTTCTATCGATCTGAGTGCCACCTCTTTAGCAGTCGCCGGCATCTCCAAGCCTGAAAAAATGCAGGGACAGGTCTTTCTGGGCGCACAGGCAGAGCCCCCCCGCGAGTATCTGTTTGGCGGACGGGATCGAGGTGATGAGACGGTGTTCCATATTCGCACGGTACGGAACAAACAATATCGCTACCTGCGAAACAAGTACCCCGAACGGCCGTTCCTGCAGATCAATCGCTACAAGGAAAAATCGTATCCGATCATTGGCCTCTTGAGAGACTTACACAGCAGAGGTGAACTGACTGGTCCGCCTTTGAAACTGATGGCAGAGATGCGCCCCGAAGAAGAGCTGTATGATTTAAAACAGGATCCCTGGGAGACTAACAACCTGGCAGATTCCCCTGACTACCAGAAAGTCAAGCAGCGACTCGCGTCTGCTTTGAATACCTGGATGGAGGAAATCGATGACAAAGGACGCATCCCGGAAGATCCTTCCATTCCTGAATACTGGGACGAACGCGCGATTCGCGTGTATTCAGAGAACCTCAAGAACCGCCCCAAAGACTGGTTCCTGAAAGACGCAGCACTGGGGCCATATAAGGTTGAAAGTAAGAAAGACGAGTAAGAATTGGACTCGTCTCATGTGCATAAAAAAACCTCAACCGGCATGATACGCTGGTTGAGGTTTTTGTTTTCAATTCGTCAATCTGCAAACGCGACTTACGCGTAGGTCAGATAACCTTTTGATTCGAGGAAGGCGACGACTTCGTCTGCGAGGTCATCGATGCCTTTGCCATCGGAATCCAGAACCAGTTCTGCTTTTTCGGGTTCTTCGTAAGGAGCATCGATACCGGTGAAACCTTTGATCTCTCCGGCACGGGCTTTCTTGTAGAGCCCCTTGGGATCGCGGCCTTCGCAGGTTTCCAGAGACGCTTTCACGTAGACTTCGATGAATTCGCCATCACCCATAATTTCACGAACCTGATCGCGGTCTTCCCGGTAAGGAGAAATGAAGGCGGTCATCACCAGAATTCCGGCGTCGGTGTAGAGTTTGGAAACTTCACCAATGCGGCGGATGTTTTCGGTACGGTCTTCGGGAGAGAAGCCGAGGTTCTTGTTCAGGCCCATGCGGATGTTGTCGCCATCCAGAACAAACGTATGTTTGCCCATTTCGAAGAGCTTGTGATCGACGGTGTTGGCGATCGTACTTTTGCCGGATCCACTGAGACCGGTAAACCACAGGACAGCGCCTTTGTGTCCATTTTGTTTGCAGCGTTCTTCTTTAGTTACACGGTGATCATGCCAGGTCACGTTAGTGGCTTTTTGCTCGGCCATCGAGGAATTTCTCCTTGCTCATTAAAAAATATCTGTGGAAACGAAATCTATCTTTAAGCCGAAACAGAGGCCGATTCATACGTCTCTGTGGCTGTTCGGATTCAAATCTCCGGGAGGATACCGGGGCGTTCCAGGGAACGCACACGGGTTCCAGCAGTGAAAACCACACTGGAATCGGGTATCCTGAATGCATATTTGCACGATCCTAGAGAAACTGCACTCTTGATGGAAGCCCACTGATTGGGATTTTCTATGAACATTCTCGTTCCGGGCTACTGGAACTGCGGTTTTTTAGCTGTTAGAGTACGCGCAGGGGATAATTTGCGGGAAGAAATAAATCACCCTCTGGTGAAACCCCCGCTGCATCGCGATTCCCGGCTGGTGATGGATCATACACATAAACTGTTATTACCATACACATTACGCATTAAACCATCGAATTCAGAAACACAGGAACCATGTCCGACAAGGTCTTAAAACTCGGTATTCCCGCGGGAAGTTTACAGGAATCGACTGCTGAACTCTTCAAACGAGCCGGCTATGTGATCAAATTTTCGTCCCGTTCCTATTACCCGACAATCGACGATGACGAAATCGAGTGCCTGCTGATCCGGGCACAGGAGATGGCCCGTTATGTCGATCAGGGAATCCTGGACGCTGGAATTACCGGTTACGACTGGATCCTGGAAACCAACGCCGACGTGCAGGAAATCTGCGAACTGCAGTTTTCCAAAGTCAGTCGTCGCCCGGTCCGCTGGGTACTTTGTGTGCCGGAAGATTCACCAATCCAGTCGGTCAAAGACCTCGAGGGTAAACGCATTGCCACCGAGGTGGTTGGCATGACGGAACGCTATCTGGAAAAGCACGGCGTGAAAGCCAGCGTGGAATTTTCCTGGGGCGCGACCGAAGTCAAACCTCCCAAGCTGGCTGATGCGATTGTCGAAGTGACAGAAACCGGTTCTTCACTGCGGGCCAATAACCTGCGGATCGTAGAAGAACTGATGCAGAGCACAACCCGGTTCATCGCCAACAAACAGGCATACGAAGATCCCTGGAAACGCGAAAAGCTGGAAAACATCGCGATGATGCTGGAATCGTGTCTGGCTGCGGAAGGCAAAGTCTGCGTAATGATGAACGTGGTCCGCACCGATCTGGAGAAAGTGCTCAACCTGCTGCCGGCATTGCAGAAGCCGACCGTTTCTTCCCTGTCCGATCCGGACTGGGTCGCTATCAGCACAATCATGGAAGAATCAGTCGTCCGTACGATCGTCCCCAAACTGAAAGTAGCAGGCGCGTGCGGCATTGTGGAATATCAGATTTCCAAAATCATCGACTGACGTTCGCTGGTTAAGACTGTTAACCGTCCGCTTTCTTCGCTGGATTGAAATGGATGAAGATCAGTGTCTTAAAACTCGGAGGCAGCCTGTTGGATCTCCCCGATCTGAAAGACAGGCTCTCTGAGTTTCTGGCACAGCTACAGGATCGCAGACCGCTGCTGATCTGTGGTGGTGGCAGCGCCGCCGATCTCGTACGTCACTGGGATAAAATTCACCAACTGGACGCTACCGCCGCACACTGGCTGGCGATTGCTGCGATGAAGTTGAATGAACGACTGTTGTGCCAGCTAATACCGGACGCGTGCCTGGTTTCAAATCAGAATGCGGCACAACAAGCCTGGGAGCAGCATCAGATTCCCGTTCTCTGCGCAGAACATTACCTGCAAGCAACGACCTCAGCGAACTTCGCCCCCTTGCCTGCTTGCTGGGATGTAACCAGCGATTCCATCGCCGCCTGGGTGACATTGACCTGGCCCGCGGATGAATTGATCCTGCTGAAGTCGAAGGATCTACCCGCTGATTCTACAGTCGAGACACTGGCTGCCGAGGGAGTCGTAGATGCTTACCTGCCTGTGATTGCTAATCAACTGCCTGATCTGCGCTGGTACAATTTGCGAACAGATCAATTGCCGGTCGCGGCAACTACCGTAATCAGAGGCAGTAGCTTCCAGAGTACAAACGCAACGGGACCGGCATAAAGCGGACTGTCCAATAGATCGAGTAGACCACCAAAACCGGGAAGGAGTTCTGCGGAATCTTTTTTTCCGACGTCCCGTTTGATGAGCGATTCGCATAGATCACCTACGAGTCCGACCAGTCCAATGATGGCGCCAAACAGGATCGCCCACAACCAGTTGCTGCCAGACCAGAGCGGATTAAACAAAGCAGGCGTGAATTGAAACCAGAGCAGTGATCCCAGTGCCGCGCCAAAGATCGCCCCGAAGCCCCCCACCCAGGTTTTTCCCGGACTGAGTCGTGGAACCAGTTTTTTCTTCCCCCATAAGCGGCCAAAAGTGTAGCCGCCAATGTCTCCCATTTTTGCGCTGATGATCAGAGAACCTAAAGCCAGGTAACCGGTCTCGGGTCCCGCCACCCAGCGCAGTTCGGCCAGTATCGCCAGTAGAAATCCCAGGTAGGATACAGAGAGAATCTCTGCACCGATGTTTTCCATACTCTGTCCCGGCTCCTGAAATCGGATTGCACCTTTCAGGAAGATCAGCAGAATGGAAATCGAAAAGCCGATTGACATCAGCGCCAGCGAGCTCTCTTGTGCGCTACCCGCATCGGAATCACTGAAATAAGGCAACCAGGCCAGTGTGCAGATCAATAAAGAAAGCAGACTGACGATTGCGTATCCGGGTTTCAGATTTCGTACGGTCAGCAGTTGAGTCAGTTCCCAGCAGCCGCGAAAGATAATCAGGCAACACAAACCATACAGATACGGAGCAGAAGTTCCCGCGCGCTGATCCAGATAAAACAGACCGAACAGGAGAGGAATCAGGATCACCGAAACGAGTAACCGCCAGCCCAGCATGCTGCGTTTATCCTTTCAAACCACCGAAGCGGCGGTCACGGGCGGCAAAGTCACGCAGTGCCTGCCAGTAATCGGCGACTTTGAAGTCAGGCCAGTAAGTTTCGGTCACCCATAACTCGGCATAACTGATCTGCCACAACAGAAAGTTGCTGACACGCATTTCGCCCGCAGTACGAATCACGAGATCGGGGTCGGGCATGCCAGAGGTATAAAGGTGGGCGGAGATCACTTCTTCATTGATCGCTGCTGGCTTCAGGTTTCCCTGTTCGACATCGGCCACGATTGATTTGACGGCGTCTACAATTTCGGAACGGCTGCCGTAGTTCAACGCCAGACAAAGCTGCATCCCGGTATTATCCTGGCTCTCACGAATCGTTTTATCAACTTCGACCAACACATCGCGGGGAAGATCATCACGACGTCCGATGGTCGTGAAGCGGATATTCTGCCGCATAATCTCTTCACGTTCACCGATGACGAACTTTTTCAAGAGCTGCATCAGCAGATTCAGTTCGAGCGCGGGACGTTTCCAGTTCTCGCTGCTGAGGCAATACAGCGTGAGTTGTTCGATTTCCAGGCGCGTGGATTCTTCCACAACGGTGCGCACACTGTTTACGCCCTGGCGATGCCCTTCGATGCGGGGAAATCCCCGACGAGAAGCCCAGCGGCCATTGCCATCCATAATAATCGCGATGTGACGTGGCAGTTGCTGAGACTCCAGCCCCAGCGACTCCCCATCCTGTTCCGATATGGCGGGCACAATTAGCCTCACAGTGATTGCTAGATAAATGGACTGACGTTTCCACCTGCTGGCAGCTGACTTCACAACCAGCGTGGACAGATTCAAATTCTGCCATGCCTATTGTGAGAAATTTCGGCTCAAACGCCAAGGCTGCGCGGCTGGAAAGCACAGCTTCTTAAGAGAAAGAATGCGAACCTGATATTCAGGATAAACGCTCCAGAGAAAGCTCTGGTCAGAAAGTCTCTTGAAGAGAGTGGCTTAGCCACCGATTTCCAGGGACTCTAATTCTTCAGAGTGATCGAGGTACACCGTTTCCTCCCAATAGGCAGGTTCCGCTCCCGGTGTCTCAATGGACAGTTTGACGCGATCCTCACATACTTCAAGTACTTTAACAACGGTATGTTCCCCAATGAGGATACTCTCATTCGCACCACGAGAGATAATATGCATTCGCTCGCCTCAAAGATATTTCAGAATTGAATCTGTGAATTGTGAATAGTTATTGTGAAGGACATTCTGACGAACTCGAATCAGAAGGACAAGCTGAAAGTTATCAAAAAATGAAACGATTTTTAATGAGGTTTCTTTTCTCTGAATCTCACTTGACAAAATCCATTTCATCGTATCTGACAAATGAGTTACGCTTTAATTTTACTTTCAGAGGACGAGTGAGACTCAATTCTGTTTCTTTATCTGCGTATCATTCTGTCGCAGAAAACTTGTTTTCAATTTGTGATGAACTTCATGGAAACATCACGAACCAAACGCTCATTTTTTTCCTTCTGCCCGTTTACGGCGAAAGAATTCCTGAAGTATGCCGCGGCACTCTTCCTGCATCACACCACTGATCACCGTGCTCTGATGATTCAATCGTGCATCGCTGGTAATCTGAAACAGGGAGTGGCAGGCGCCTGCTTTTTCATCTCGGGTTCCATAAATCACCAGCGGCAGACGTGACTGAACAATCGCCCCTGCACACATGGGACAGGGTTCCAGGGTCACGTACAGCACACAGTCTGACAGACGCCAGCTTCCCAGTGATTCGGCAGCCTGCGTAATGGCAATCATTTCCGCATGCGCCGTGGGATCACTCAACATTTCGCGCTGATTATGAGCGGCAGCGATGATCCGATCCTGGTACACAATGACGGCACCGACGGGGACTTCATCTTCTTCAAAAGCAGCGCGGGCTTCGTCGTAGGCATAACGCATCCAGCGCGTATGCAACTGCAACAGGTCACGGTCGCCGGGCGAAATTTCAGAGTCATCAGGTCGATCAATCATCACGCTACATTTCTACCAGAAAAAGGAAGGACATCTCTGCACAACATAATCCAGAACCGGAAGGAAATAAAGTCGCTGTTGCCTCGTTCCCGCTGAAACCTGCAAACCCGCTCTTTCTCTTTTGAATTCTTTCCACGAATAATAACCAACCATTTGTGATTCAACGGTTCACTTGCTTAGAATATCAAAACAACAATAACTTCTCAGTCCCCCCTGCTCTGCAACAAGGCGATGACATATGCGTGGAATTCTGATCTGTATTTCAACCCTGCTTGTTCTGGGTTATCTGATTTACTCTGCTGAGAACAGTAAATCACAAACGAGCCCTGTGTCTGTCGAACCATCCAAAATAACGACAGTCAAATCGTTTGGCGCAACCGGAGATGGCAAAACCGATGACTCAGCTGCACTCCAGCGGGCCATCAATTCCAAAATCGGTCAGATCACGTTTCCCAAAGGAATCTACCGGATCACCAAAACGATTAACATTGATCTGGATCATCTGGGACCAACTTCACTCAGTTCGGATGGCACCGCCACGATCATTATGGCTGGCGCGGGCCCCGCATTTCGTTTCATCGGCACACATGAGGGGACTGCCAGCCCCCACACCGTCAAGGAAAACGTCTGGCTCAATCAGCGTTCCCCGATGGTGGATGGCCTGGAAATTGTCGGCGATCATCCGGAAGCCTGTGGAGTTGAAGCGACCGGCACGATGCAGATCACGCTCACGCGACTGACCATCCGCCGCACTCTGCACGCGATTCACTTTGTAAAGCGAAACCGGAATGTGATTGTTTCCAACTGTCACATTTATGAAAACCGGGGTGTCGGCGTCTATTATGATCACGTCAATATTCATCAGTCGAATGTCGTGGGATGCCACATCTCCTATAACGCGGGTGGCGGAGTGGTTGTTAATAAGGGAGATATTCGCAATCTTCAGATTGGCACCTGTGATATCGAGGGGAACATGGGAGACAAAGATTCCAAACCGACGGCGAATGTGCTGATCGATTCCGAAGGTGCGATGGTGGGCGAGATCGCCATCGTGGGTTGCACGATTCAACATGATCACTTCGCCCCGGGCTCTGCCAACATTCGCATTAATGAGAACGCATATATCCGGCCGCATTCCACCGAACACCGCGATGGTAACATTACGATCGCCGATAACGTGCTCTCCGATGTGCAGACCAATATTGAAATCACCAGCGCCCGTGGTGTCACAGTCACTGGAAATACGATGTGGAAAGGTTACACCCACAACATCCGCATCCATGATTGCCATAATATTCTGATCGCGAATAATGTACTCGATCGCAGCCCCCGCTATCATTATGCCGATGGGGCGACGGCCCAGGTAGGTATGCTGTTGACCGACTGCGATGGCATCTCTTTAAATGGTAACCTGATTAATGGCACGGGAGATGAAACACCGGCGCTGGAAATCCGTGATTCCAGGCGGATGAATATCACCGGTTGCACGATCCTCGATTATTCCACGATAGGACTCTTGTTGAAAAACGTGTCCGACAGCCGCGTGTCCGATTGCCTGATTCGCACCGATTTACCAGGTAGTGAGAGCACCCAGGCGCTGGAGATCATCGGCGGCAAGGATAATCAAATCGTGAACAATCTTTATAAAAAGTAATCTTTAAATAGAATCCCGAGTTCACTAGCTGCGCCCCCTTCGTCACATCAAAATGAGAGATGGTGTCCGATCTGAATCTGTTTGACTCAGGTCCGGGTGCTGCTATGATAAGTGCCCCCGTGAAAGAACTATCAGGCGAGATTTCTACGGGAACTTCACCAGTCATCCATATTATTTATTTCGTCGCTCGAGGAGTCTGTTTATGTCCAATCTGTCACGCCGCAACTTCCTGAAAAAATCTGTCTATGGCGGGCTCTTCATGGGGCTGAGTGCCAAAAGCTATCGCTCCACTTTTGCCGCAGTCCCTCCCAGCGAACGCGTGCGGATCGGTATGATCGGAGTTGGCAACCAGGGTGGTCCGCGGAATAACATGAAGTACTTCCTCAATAATATTGAAGCACTTTGTGACTTGGATCAGAATTACCTGGCGGAAGCAGACTCCTATCTGAAAAAGAACGCCAACAAGTCGGCCATGAAGACCGACGATTATCGCCGACTGCTCGATTCCAAAGACCTCGATGCCGTCGTCGTGACAGTCCCCGACCAATGGCACGCCAAGATGACTGTCGAAGCCTGCCGTGCCGGCAAAGATGTCTATTGTGAAAAACCACTGACACTCGTCGTGGATGAAGGCCCCCTCATGATTGATGAGGCACGGAAACACAAGCGGGTCGTTCAGACCGGCACCATGCAGCGCAGCGGCAAAGAATTCAAACTGGCCGTGGATCTGGTGCAGTCCGGTCTGCTGGGTAAGATTCATACCGTGAACGTCACACTGCCTGGTCCCAACTGGATCGCGCGGGCCGGCAAACCGGTTCCCGACAGTGCGCCGCCGCAAGGCTTCGACTTTGACCGCTGGTTGGGACCGGCGCCAGAGCGTCCCTACAACAAAAACCGGGTGCACTACCTGTTCCGCTTCTTCTGGGATTACAGCGGCGGACAGCAGACCAACTTTGGTGCCCACCATCTGGACATCGCCCAGTGGGGACTCGGCATGGATGAAAGTGGTCCCGTGAGTGCAGAAGGATCGGCGACCTTCAACCCCGATGGCTGGTACGAAACTCCCGATACCACCAACATCAAATACACCTATGACAACGGCGTCGTGATGAACTGTCGCCAGGTTCCCGGCACTCCGAGTAAAAAACAGGGAACCGAGTTCGTCGGCGAAAAGGGAAGCCTGTTCGTTTATCGCGGCGGCATCATCGCCAATCCACCTGAGCTGTTGAAAGAAGTCGACGTACCAAAGATTGTCAACCGGGATGCGAATATCGCGCACGTCGACAATTTCATTGAGTGCATCAAGACCCGCAATAAGCCAGCCGCCGACATCAGCATCGGACACCGTTCCGCCACAGTCTGTCACCTCGGTAATATCGCCGTGCGGACCGGTAAAAAGATCCAGTGGGATCCGAAACAGGAAACCATCGTAGGCGATGCAGACGCCGCGAAATGGCTCTCGAAGGAATACCGCAAGCCTTACGAACTGGTGTAGGTTCTACGCTCACGTTAGAAAATGAAGTGAAGACATGGGGTGGCACCGTTGGCTCGTCCAACGGTGATCGCTCTGTCACTTCACTTCCTCAGAGAAATTTCACCCCAGCAAGAATTTATTAACTTTCTTCAGTAGCGACCCGATTTTGATTCTGCTTACAATGAGGGAAACGTTCCTCCTGTTTCCCCACCTGATCAAAATCGAGTTTTCCCATGAAGATGCGTTTCCTGCTTTGCCATGCTGTCACACTTTGTGTTCTGATTCTTACCGCAACAAACCTCCAGGCGGCTGATACGCCTCAAGTCAAAGTCGGTTTTGCCGAACGCGATATCACACCTGAGATCGGCATGGAACAGCCTGGCGGTTACGGGAAATCGTTTCATCGTTCGTTTCACGATCCCTGTAAGGTGAGAGCGGCAGTATTCGACAACGGGAAGAATGTCGTTGCGGTAGTGAGCCTGGACGCATTATTTATTCGCGGGGTCACCGTGGATGAAATCCGCGAGCGGGTCGAAGCCAAATGCAAGATTCCGGCAAACTCGATCCTGCTGCATGCGACGCATTCGCACTCTTCAGGACCGATGGGCATGATCCTGCCCGGCGAATACGATCACGCTTCAAAATTCGTACAGGAATTGGCGTATGAGAAATCATCGACGGCTGACGCCGCCTACCTGGAAACGGTCGTCGATCAGAGTGTGGAAGCGATCTGCGAAGCGTATCAGAAACGGAGTGCGTCTGAATGTGGTGCGGGAGTGGGCATCGAAGAGCAGGTGGCCTTTAACCGCCGGTTCTTCATGCGGAACGGTTTGACCTTTACACATCCGCGGCCCGGCAACCCGGATATTGTGAAACCAGCCGGCCCCGTCGATCCGGAAGTTGGCGTGATCGGTGTCTGGGATGAACAGGGACAGCTCAAAGGGTGTATCGTGAACTTCGTGTGTCACGCCACGACCAACCCGGGCGGAATCTCAGCCAATTACATCTATTATGTGGAACAGGTGATCCGCGGCGTCTTTGGGAAAGATGTCACGCTTGTCTTCCTGGCGGGTGCTTCGGGCGATGTGACGCAGGTGGATAACCTTTCCAAATACCAGCGACGTCCCAGTGAAGAGTCGGCCCGGTTTGTGGGTGGCCGGATTGGGGCCGAAGTCGTGAAGGTACTGTTCTCGATGCCGCGTGGTAACTTTGAGACCATCGCCAGTAAAACAAAAATGCTGAAGATTCCCCGTCGCAAGCCAAGCAGGGAACATCTGGAAGAAGCGTTGGAACAGGTAAAAGCAGGACCAGGCAAAGCGGGTGCCACCAACTGGATCTTCGCGAAAGAGACCGTGCTGCTGGATGCCCGTCTGCAAAAAGAGCCCGTGGCTGAAGTCGAAGTACAAGCAGTCCAGCTGGGGCCGGTCATCCTGTTAACCGATCCTGCAGAATTTTTCTGTCAGCTCGGCCTGGATATCAAAGCGGGCAGTCCCTTTCCGATCACCTTTCCGGTCTCACTGGCGAATGGCTGTGTCGGTTATGTCCCCACGAAAGAAGCATTCGACAAAAACGGAGGCGGCTACGAAACCCGTCTCTCCAGTTACAGTAACCTGGAAATCACCGCCGGCCCGCAGATGGTCGAGGCGGCAGTGCAACTTGCTAAAGAAATGACACCGGACAAGCTGTCTGAGCGTCCCGCGGCTCCCGCATTTAATAATAATCCCTGGGAATACGGAAACCTGCCGCCTCAGGTGGATTGAACTCTGTTTTGTTTTCGATGCTGCGGTTTCACATTCGTTATGTATAGAAAGAGCTTATCATGCCACGCATTCTTGGACTTATTTTGGGAATCATCGCGGGAGCTATTTTTAATATTGCAGTGATTATCCCCAACATGAAGGGCGGCGGTCCTGGCGGTCATGCTGCAGCCGGAATAACAGGTATGATTTGTGGAATATTCGGAGCTGGAATCGGTGTGACGATTGGTGGTTTATTTACCAGGAAAGACTGATCGGCGGGAAACGTTTTTGACTTATGAACAGAGAATGAAAACAAGCGATCTGCCTAGAAGCTGATTCCCGAACGTAGCAGGAGTGTATTATCGACCTTGATGTCAGGCACGTTGTTGTCAAATTCAAACTTTCGGCCGAATACGTAACCGATCTCTGCGTTGACCTTCGTGCCACTGGAACCAAAAGATCCCGGCTTTTTGGGGGGCGTGGCTTCCCAACCCAATACAAATCGAAATTCGCGATAGTTGAGTCGTTCTCCCAATCCGTTGGCGCGCCGATAGGCCCATGTGCCTCCTGAAAATCCGCCACCAACATAGGCCCAATGCTGACGCGACTCAGACTCGGATAAGAGCAGAGAGATTCTTGGACTGGGCAGCATTAAATCGACTTTGAGTGAAGGACGCGGCTGCCAGATCGCTCCCAGGACCGGCAGAACCGGAAGATCACTTTGACCGGTGGCAAGTGCCCCAAAAGCAAAATTCCAGGTCTCATTGGGACGATACATGGCAAACATGCCGCCTCGGATCTGCCAGGCAGTACTGCTGGTATTGTCCATATCCGACGCGAATGCTCCATTCAACATATAACGAGCCATCCATTTTTCGTTGATCGGGCGCATCCATGCCATCCCAAACGAAAATTCATTCAGACTCTGGGGTAAATCCAGCGCAGCGGGGGCATCGATCTGCGTGAACGAATAGCCAAAATTGAGAAACGGAGGCGGAGGCCCGAATATCGGATAGACGGGTATCTTCATCGACAAGTCATAAGAACTGATTCCCACTCCGCCCACCTCTGGTTCCCATTCGGCTGAGCTGTCAAACCGCGGTCTCATGAGAGATTTCAAATCAAGTGGTCGTTCTGAAATCGAGGGTTCATTGCTCTGTATATCAAATGATTCATCCGACGGCGGAACAACCTGCTCCAGGGGAAGGCCATCTTCCACCCGCAAGCTGCGATCAAGGGGCAGAAATCCAGCCAATACGGTTTCCGACGGTTCTGAAAGGAAAACATGGCCCGGCGTTTCAGTCTGCGCAAGCAAACTCTGCTGGATACCAAGGCCATATCCGATGATTGAGAAGATGAAAATGAAGCGTAACAAGAACATCAGTCGTCCGTGACATCAGTTTTGATAAAGCAGAGAACGCAATGAGAGTAGAGAGAGGGATCTGCATGAAAAATCAAACGTTGGTAATTTATAGTATGAACCGGTTATTTGATCGCTGAATTTTTATATTTTGTCAGATTTACAACATATTTCCTGAGTACTGACAAAGCGTACAATTTCTTTTGCCTCTGCTTTTTACTACTACGAAAACACCCGAACGATTAGAAACAGCGGTTCTTTTCGTGTCGATCAGGGTCAGACCGTTTTAATAACAGCTCACTCACCAACAAAAAGAAACTGCACGGCGTCGGCAATCACGTATTTCCCGTCGGTGCCGTCGTTGGAAATTTTCACCCAGCCTGATTTGCCCTGGTCGAAGCGGAAGGTGCCCAAGGTGCGGAACAGCTTGTGGTGTGTGGGGATCTGCTGCTGGTTAATGCGGATTATTTTTTCACCCTCGGCGTGGTGAATCGTGACCGGGGTGTTGGTCGACCTGCGGATATTGTAACAGTGCGAGAGTCGGACTTCGTAGCGGCCGGGCTGCGGGAGATCGGGTGTGAAGATAACGGCTTTCTCCCCCTTCCCTTTTTTCTGATCGTGCAGATAGCCGAGACCGACGTAGGGGGGCGTGTGCGTCGAATACTGCCAGACGCCAATCAGCTTTGCCTGGGTTTCATCAACGACGATGCCTTTCAGTTTTGCAGGATCGGGCACAATGAAGGGGACGAGTTCGGGCTTGTCGACTTCGCCAGGGGCGTGGGTGTTGGCGACCGCGTCAGGGTGGGGTTTGAGTTTCGGTTCTGCTGCATGAACGGTAAATATTCTCATCAACATTAAGAACAGTAGTACCGTTGCTGGAGTCGCTCTCATGATTCCTGTTTCTTTCCGATGGCCTGGACGACAGCCCCGATGCCGGTATGATTGGAACCTTCAATGATTTCGCGTTCCAGTTCTTCCAAATGGCTGAAAGCCAGTCCGGAGACTTCTTCGAGCAGTAGTGCTTTAGACATCATCGATTCTACATCGGGAGGACCACCCGTGCCATGCTTTAACTGCCGGGGTGTGTAGGCTTCCAGCAGAAAAACACCACCGGATTTAAGACTCGCAGCGATTTTGCTGTGAATCCGTTTCCGAATCTTTTGAGGTACATGACAGAAGATGGAAACAATGCCATCCCACTGATTTTCGCCAGGTTCGAATGTTGCCAGATCGGCGTGGACGATTTTTATGGAGGTCTGATGTTTCTCAGCCAGCCGTCGTGCTTTCTGCAACCCGACTTCCGAGGCGTCTACGGCGGTCACCTGGTATCCCTGCCGGGCCAGGAAGACTGCATTTCTGCCTTCTCCTTCGGCGAGACACAGGACTTTACCTTTCAGTAAGCAGTCAACATGTTCCTGCAAAAAAGTATTAGGTTCTTCGCCATACACATAATGCGCGGCGCTGTATTTTTCATCCCACATTGTTTCTCTCCTATGTTTCAGCCTGGGAAATTACTGAAATCATAGCATGAAACCAGCGCTGGCCAATCAGAGGAAAATCAGGGCATACAGAAAACAAGGAAAAATCAGTGAAGAGACTGATTAATGCGCATCAAAAGATTGAGGGTGCTACCAGACATTTCGAAAACTGCCAACCCAAGAGTCAGACCTTCCCCACCTCTGCTTATATCAGGCAGTCGGCATCAGCACCTGGGGTTCCGGTTTGGCTTCGGGAGTTTCTTCGGCCAGCACGGTATCGCAGAAGAACATCAGCAGTTGTTTGAAGTCTTCGTTCTCGACGTTTTCCGCCAGTTCCTCGGCCCGGGCTCGTGATTTATCGACCAGGGCTTCGGCTTTGTTAAAGACATCGCAGTCCTGATAGATTTGACGCAGACGGCCGATGCGGGCCCCATCGCTGGGATGTCCCTGCAGAATGTCTTTAAGATCGGCCTTCTGCTGATCGTCGGCGGTCTGGAGTGCCAGTGCCAACAGCAGCGTCGGTCGCATCGCCAGGGCATCCTGTCCGGAGATCAGCTTGTTATTGTCGTCTCCCTGCCAGTCTTTGAGGTCATTCAGAATCTGGAAACCAACGCCAATGTGCCTTGAGAAGGAAGAGATCAGCTCCTCATACTCGCCCACCGAACCGGTCATGCGAATGCCGGCGTAGAGAGCCGCTTCGAAAGCCGGTGATGTTTTGAGTGCGTAGATCTGTAATGCATCAAGCGGTGCCAGTTCAAAGGTTTCGCTTTCCTGCCAGGCCATCTCGGCTCCCTGCCCTTCGCAGAGTCTGATATGGGCGGCGGACATTTTTTCGATCAGGTCGGAGGCAGCTTCAGCGCCGATATCGGCCCGGGCTTCGTTGAGCAGGCGATATCCGACACCGATCAGGTAGTCGCCGATATTAATGGCCATGCCGGTGCCATGCTGACGATGCAGGGTTTCACGACCGTATCGGTACTGGTCATCGTCTTCGATGTCATCGTGAATCAGTGAAGCCTTATGGAAGACTTCAATCGCCATGGCGGCTTTCTGCACGCCCAAGGGGTAGGTGGTCTCTGCTGTGTCATCCGCCTGTTGTGCTTTGATGAGTGCATCGTAAGCGGCCAGGGTGATAAAGGGACGGAACCGTTTTCCGCCATGCTTGAGCCAATCGTAGGAAATGGCTTCGGTCTTACCCAGTGGAGTCCTTGCGGCGGCTTCGTTTTTCGTACGCAGCGGAGGTAGAATCTGATCGAAGTTATCTTCAAACAGTGCATTCGCGGCCCGCATGGTGGGCAGATAGCTGCGTGTCAGCGGCTGTTCCAGAGGACGGTATTCTTCCAGGACTTCCCAGATCCAGGGTTCATCCATTTTCGTGTTTTTACAGTCGCCGGAATGCAGGGGAACCGCATAGGACGGAACGCCGGCGATGAGCACTTTATCGATTGATTTTTCCAGAACGTTCAGACAGGCGACACCCAGGATGCCATCCACGTAACCGCCGACGATGATTTTGAGAACAACGGGTGAGCCTTCGGCAACGAGTACTTTGTATCCCAACTGTTCGGCTCTGACTTTGTAGTCGGCGATCGAACACGCGCCGCACTTTTCACAGTCGAGACCAAACTCATCGTATTCCGCAGGACAGCCTTCAGCATGTTTCAGGCAGTGTGGTAACAGCAGGAGTCGACGCTCGAAGGGAATTGCCAGGAACTGCCGTTTCCAGAAAAAGTTCCCGATCAGGACCATCATGAAGCCCAGAAACTTTTCGGGCTGATTCATCTGCTCCAGCAATTCACGCGACCAGGCTTCCAGCGTCGTTTTGTTGAAGGGATTGGAACAATCGAGCTTCTCGACGAACTTCTCTGCTTCGGCCTTCATTTCTTCGCGCAGCGCAGAGGTTTCCGGTACCGCTTTCAGATGACTGGTACTCTGGCGTTTTCTTTTGACCGGTTTTTTGTTATCGGAAGAGCGTACTTCAGCTTTGCTTGAGCCGGGTACAATTTTATCTTCAGAACTTTCCTGGTCTAAAGGTGCAATGGACACGGAACACTCCTCTATGGTTAATAACTCAATCGAGCGATCGTTGAAGGATTGAATTCAAATTGGTTTGGAAACGGGGGGGATCTATTTTTCCTTAACGCTCATTATAGGGTAATCCTCCTCCTCAAGCGACAATCTTAAATTGTCATCCGCAGATTTTTTCAAAACGGTCTCTGCACGATGCAGGGCTGAAACAGTAAAGATAATTGGATAAAGTTGTTCGAAATACCATAACTTCGCAAAGTAAAAGCCGATCGGCGTTGTTTCTGTATAGGTACCGTTCTCAACCCGCCCTGACAGCCAGTTAAGCCCCTGAGCGACCACGGAGTCCGCAGGTTCCAACCCCAGTGCCAGTAACGTATCCACGGCAAGTGCCGTCTCTTCTACGCTGGACGGAGCACTGGTTGCGCCCCCCCAGCCTCCATCGAGATTCTGGACGGATTTCAAAAACAGGATGCCCTGTTCTGCCTGAATTGAACCACATTGTTCTCCGTGGGCGTAGGCAGCCAGGACCCGCGCGGTGCCGTAAACCGGATTTTCATCATTTTCGACATGCTGATTTCCGAACCAGAGCGGGAGCCAGGACCCATCGGGACGCTGGACCTTCGCCAGATACTTAAAGCTGTTTCTGACAGCGCGTTCTGCTCGAAGACGTAATTCAGCCTCTGCTGACTCAGGTTCCGTCTGTAACCAGGCCTGCAATGCGCGAATCACATGCGCCGAGATATCAGCGGCACTTTGATCAAAGGGAAGCGCGCCCCAGCCTCGACAAAACGTTGGCCAGCCCCCGTTGCTGTTCTGCAGGTCGAGCAGCCATTTGACACCATTGCGAAGTGCCACCTGTAAATCAGCTGTCTGCTGCGTATCGGGTTCTTCCGGTTGAAGGTTTAATAAAGCCAGGATGGCGCCGGGGGTGTCGTCGGCATCGGGTACACCGCCGGGCAGATCGGTCCAGGCCCAGCCTCCCGGCTCTGCCGAAGTGTAAGGATGCAGTTCTTTGTATTGCTGTTGGAGCAGCCATTCGCGGATCGGGGTTTTCTCAAACTCCGCCAGTGTGCCTTCGAGGGCATTTACAGAGAGCGTGGTGGTCCAGGTAGCGAGGTTGGTATCAATGGGCCAGCTGCCATCGGGTCTGACCGAGTCGAGCAGAAACTGTAATCCTTTCTGCACAACGGGATGGTCGGTCAAGCCCATGCCGGCCAGACTCATGGTCACAAAACTGGTAAGCGGTGCCGCCTCCAGAAAACCACCGTTCGAAGGCTGGATCGAAATCAGTTTTTTCAGGCTGCGCTTGACTGCCAGCTTACGGATGAGTCTGGTGATCGGGTTGCGCGGTTTGCAGAAATGATGCCTGACCTGCCCTATGGCAATCAGCGCGGGTAACGCATAACTGACAACCGGGAGTCGTACCGTTTTATAGAATCGGGCCGGCAGACAGGCGAGCTCGAAGGGAAGTGCAGGGATCGTCTTCCACTTAACGAGGCCAGCAAGAGCGCAATGGGTCAGAATGGGAACCGAGAAGGTTTTGTCTTTTCCGTAACGGGCGACAACCGCTTCTACTCCTCCGACCCGGTCGATATACTGTCGGGCGTTGACAACATGCGAAACGTACTGTTCCGTACTTTTGGTCGCATGAAAGACAGCATGACACAGCATCGTGGTTGAGATATTACTGAAGCTTTTGACGGTATCGCCCCAGCCGCCGTCGGAATTTTGATGTTCCGCCAGCCAGCGGATACCGTTATCGATGTAA
>TARA_R110000850_G_scaffold21908_4_pt1 | contig 20426 bp, 16 predicted proteins | sample TARA_R110000850 | Tara Oceans TARA_R110000850 (sample SAMEA4397586) | marine metagenome | biome: Polar Biome; feature: [SRF] surface water layer (ENVO:00010504); material: water (ENVO:00002006), including particulate matter (ENVO:01000060) such as... | depth 5 m | reverse complement strand
GTCAGCGTCTAGCAGATTTTCTGCCCGTTCGTCGAGGCCAAGTGGGCGTTTTTTAAAGAGAAAAAGACTGGATCCGGCCAATTCGATCAGATTTTTCGCCCGGCTCTTCAAAACCGGCATCGCCTGGCCCAGCAAATCGCTGTCTGAAGTCGATAAGGACGTGCCCAATTCCTGTTCGATCCATGGCGTCGCGAGCCGCACGAGGTCCGCATCACCGGCCTCGCGCATATATTGACCGTTGAGATTTTGCAGCTTTTTCGCGTCGAAGCGCGAAGGCGATTTACCGACGCCTTCCAGCGCAAACCACTCGATAGCCTGCGCCCGGGAGATGATCTCGTCATCGCCATGGCCCCAGCCGAGGCGCAGCAGATAGTTGAACATCGCGTCTGGCAATATGCCCATGTCGCGATAGGCCTCGACGCCCAGCGCGCCGTGGCGCTTCGACAATTTTGCGCCGTCATTGCCATGGATCAGAGGGATATGCGCATAAACGGGCTCGGCCCAGCCCATTGCCCGGACCAGCGCCAATTGGCGGAAAGCATTGTTGAGATGATCATCACCGCGAATCAAATGGGTGACGCCCATGTCATGATCATCGACGACGACCGCGAGCATATAGGTTGGCGAACCGTCGGAGCGCAGCAGGATGAAATCGTCAATCTCGCCATTCTGGACCGAGACATCGCCTTGTACCATGTCGGCGATGGTCACTTTGCCGGCGGTTTCGGTTTTCAGGCGAATCACAAACGGCGCACCTTCCGGAGCTTCCGATGGGTCGCGCTCGCGCCAGCGGCCGTCATAGCGCATCGGCTTTTTCTCGGCCCGCTGCTTTTCGCGCATTTCGGTCAGTTCTTCGGGGGTCGCAAAACATTTATAGGCATTGCCCGACGCCAGCAGTTCATGGGCAACCTCGGCATGGCGTTCGGCGCGTTCCGACTGGAACACCGTTTCGCCATCCCAGTCGAGACCCAGCCATTCCAGCCCTTCGGAAATCGCATCAATCGCTTCCTGGGTCGAGCGCGCCTTGTCGGTATCTTCGATGCGCAGCAGCGCTTTTCCGCCATGGTGCCGGGCAAACAGCCAGTTGAACATCGCGGTACGGGCACCGCCAATGTGCAGGAATCCGGTCGGGGAGGGAGCAAAGCGGGTTACGACCATATTTGTCTCTTTCGGCTGTTCAGCATCATTTGAATTCACGCTTGATGGTCCCTGTGATAGATTTTTGAAATGCGGGATGGATCGAGCCCGAATAGCACCACTGGCACCGGTACCGGTTTGATCGGCACCGCCCTTAGCACGCTGTTCGATCCGCGACAATTGCCTGATTCATGGCGTGGCGCGCAACTCTCCAAATTGATTGAAATACAAATGGAAAAGGAGCGGGATCAGCTTCCCTTATGGGTGCCGGTGGCGCTCGGTTGCGGCATCGCGTCCTGGTATGTTCTCGCTAATCCCGCCTGGTCGATGGCGTTTATCAGCCTGTGCTGCGGGATTGCCCTGTTTGCCGTCATGACGGGACGAGATACGAGAGCCGGGAAGGCACTTTTCTGGTTCGCGCTGCTGGCGGCCATTGGCTGCGCCTTGATCGGGTTCCGGTCGTGGAGCGTCGCCGCGCCGGTATTGGACCGGCCCATTGTCACCACATTCAATGCCAGGATTGAGCGGGTCGAGCCGGTGTTGGCGCGCAATATGGTCCGGCTGATGCTGGATACCGGTGAAAATTCCGGTTTGCCGCCAAAGGTCCGGGTCAATGTGCCGCTTGATCAGGCCTATCCGGATTTGCAGGACGGTGCCCTGATCCAGCTGCGCGCACGCTTGATGCCACCGGCGATGCCGGCGCTGCCCGGAGCCTATGATTTCTCCGAACGCGCCTGGTTTCAGGAGCTCGGCGCGACCGGGCAGGCGTTGGGAGAAATCAGGATATTGCAGCGCGCCGATCCGCTCTTTGCGCTGTCGCGCTATCGCCAGCAGCTGTCCGCGCATGTTCAGTCGCAAATGTCCGGTGCTGCCGGGGCGATTGGCGCAACCTTGGCCACCGGGGATCGCGGTGCCATCGATGAAGCGGATGCCGAGGCGATGCGGCGTAGCGGTCTGGCGCATCTGCTCTCGATCAGCGGGCTGCATGTCACGGCGGTTGTGGGCGCAATCTATTTGCTGGTGCTCAAGTCGCTCGCCTTGTCGCCGTTATTGGCGCTGCGGTTCCGCTTGCCGATAGTGGCAGCGGGATGCGCGGCGCTGGCGGCGGTCGCCTATACGCTGATGACTGGTGCGCAAGTGCCGACGATCCGGGCCTGCGTCGCTGCCCTGCTGGCGCTGGTCGCATTGATGATGGGGCGCAGCGCGATCACCCTGCGGATGGTCGCGGCGGGCGCGTTGTTCGTCTTGGTCTTCTGGCCCGAGTCGCTGGTCGGGCCGAGCTTCCAGCTTAGTTTTGCGGCGGTCACCGCGATTATCGCGCTGCACGAGCATCCGCGGATCAAGGCGCTGGTGATGCTGCGCGACGAACCTTTGATCCGCCGACTCGGTCGTTTCATATTTTCGCTGTTTCTGACAGGCCTGGTGGTGGAAGTCGTCCTGATGCCGATTGCCTTATATCATTTTCACAAGGCAGGGCTTTATGGCGCATTGGCCAATATCGTCGCTATCCCTCTGACAACATTCGTGATCATGCCGCTGGAGGCGCTTGCTTTGCTGCTGGACAGTATCGGTCTAGGCGCGCCCGTCTGGTGGCTCTGCGAACAGGCCTTGAGCAGTCTGATCGCGCTCGCCCATTTTGTTTCCTCCCGCCCAGGCGCGGTGACGATGCTGCCGTCGATGCCGGTATTGGCGTTCGGACTGGTGATATTGGCTGGCCTGTGGATTTGCCTGTGGCGAGAGCGATGGCGCTATCTCGGATTGATCCCCGCTATAGTCGGAGCCTTGCTGATCATCACCAACCGCGCACCGGATATCTATATCACCGGCGACGGCCGCCATGTCGGCATCCGAAACGATCAGGGGGAGCTGGCGATGCTCCGCACCAGTGGCGGAGATTTCATTCGCGACATGATCCGTGAAAATGCCGGAGTGGAGGGGAAATCGCAGGCGCTCGAAGACTGGCCCAATGCCGAATGCAATAGCGACGCTTGTCTTGTCACCATCGATAATGAGGGGCGGAAATGGTTGGTTATGGCCACTCGCAGCTCGCATTATATTTCCGCTCTGGCTCTGTCTGCAGCCTGTCGCCGTGCCGATATCGTGGTGAGCGACCGATGGTTACCGGAAAGCTGTGAGCCGCGCTGGATCAGGGCAGATCGGGACCTGCTGTCTCGCGTGGGAGGCATGACGATTGATCTGGAGCAGCAGAAAATCTCTACTTCACTAGAAAGGACAGGCAGGCATGACTGGACCCGCTACCGATCCGGAGAGGCTGATGCGAGGACGGGCGGCGCGAGAAAGGTTGACGCGCGGAAGGCTACCGTCAAGAAAACCGTTCAGTAACGGCGCAGCAATCCGGCCATCTTGCCCTGAATGCGGACTTCGCCTTCGCCGTAAATCTGCGGCTCATAGGCGGCGTTGGCGGGGTCGAGGCGGATGCTTCTGCCCTCTTTGCGGAGATATTTCAGCGTCGCTTCTTCCTCATGGATCAAGGCGACGACAATCTCGCCGTCGCGCGCGACTTCGGTTTTCTGGATCAGCGCATAATCGCCATCGAGAATGCCTGCGTCGATCATCGAATCGCCGGACACTTCCAGGGCATAATGTTCGCCGGGGCCGAGCAGGGCAGCAGGGACGCTGAGCGCCGACTGGCCTTCCATTGCCTCGATCGGAGCGCCAGCGGCGATCCGTCCGTGCAACGGGATTTCCAGCACGTCATTATTGGCAGCCGGAGCAGGATTGGAAATGACCTCGCGGACCGGTGTGTCCGGGTGCAGCGATACAACATTGGAGGGCTCCGCTTCGTGCAAACCGCCCTCGGGCAGTTTCAACACTTCCAGAGCGCGCGCCCGGTTGGGCAGGCGGCGGATGAAGTGCCGCTCCTCGAGCGCGCTGATCAGCCGGTGAATACCGGATTTGGACTTGAGCCCGAGGGCTTCCTTCATTTCCTCGAACGAGGGGGAAACGCCGCTATCCTTGAGCCTGTCATCAATGAAACAGAGCAATTCATGTTGCTTTTGCGTGAGCATGTCCAGTGTCCTGTTCTGGGAACGAATACAGAACAATTAAGAAACAAAACGGGGGAAGTCAAGCGGGAAGTGATTGTCTCTCTGCATAGGTAATTAGCTCAACCGCTCCTAAACTAAGCTAAGATTGACTATTTAGTATCAGTGTAAGATATCGATCCCTCAGTTGGGGGAAGATTCGAATGTCCGATATAATTGTTGAACTAGATGCGTTTATAATTGCGGACGACCACAGAGTGTTCAAGTGCTCACCCGGCAAAACCTATCGTTTTTACAATCAAGTTCGAAACGCAAAGGCAGTTTTTTTAGACATTCGAGGCCTTGAAGACATTCCGTACAAAGAAGAGGACTGGAACGAAGATAAAATTCTGGAGATTATTGCTGATGATCGTTGGAGCAGGGAATTAGAAAGTCGTGCGCGGGGCAACCAGCATGTAGGAACAGAAGGTGTAGGTCGTGGCGACAAAACGCGACTTGGTTTCCTAAAGGCGTTGCTGTTTGAGGCTAAGCGGGGAGATCTCATTGTCGTTCCTGCTGAAGGGTATGACAAAGACGTTTTGATCGGCGAACTTATTGATGACGCGGGTGATTTTCAGCAAATTTCGGCGACCGATGACGAAACCGAGTATGTTTATCTTGGCCGGAGAGTTAAATGGAGAAGCGCTTCTCCTAAACGGTTATTGAGCGAAGAGATGATTAGAGCTCTCCACACTCAAACGGCATTTTTCCAGTTAAAACGGAGCTTTCACGAGGAAATTTACAAGCTCGCGTATCGAAATTTTATTTTCCGTGGTGACTATGTAAGTGAATTTCGAACTTCTAAGCTGCGATTCACAGCAGAAGATCATGCTGTTGTTTCCACATGGCTTAATGGCTTTGACGTTCTTCGCAATTCGGTTGAAATGACAAATCCAACCAATGACGTGAAGCCTAGTTTTTTTGAGTTGGGTTTGCAGGAACTTGATGATTCCTTGGCGGCAGAAGTTCAGATTGATATTCAATCTCCAGGGGAAGTGTTTGTTAAATCATTCGGCCCCTTCGCTCTCGCATTGATGGCATTTTTCCCACTCGCAGGGTGCGATTCTCAGGCGGTCGTCGATCAAGGTGTGACGGTCAAATTAAAAACAGTCGGAGGTGGCATAAGCAGTCACACTGAGGTTCAAGAGTGCGTTAACTCGATGGCAATTGCATTGGGCCATGAGAGACTCGATCAATCGAGTCAATTGTGCGACCGGGCGATAAGGGATGCGAAAATGACAACTCAAGCGGTCTTGAAATCTGGCCATAAAGAGAGCAAATAGGTAACATGGCCTCCGCACCCATACCTAACTCACGACTTACGCGCGATCAAATCGTGCATAACGTCAAACTCGCAGTGGGCGCGCTTGTGACCGCCGCTTTGGGTGGGCTATTTGCTGCAGTATTTACTTATTACGCGACCGTGCAAGTTAATACCGAAGCATCGTTGCAACAGCAATATCTATCAGCAATCCAAGACTTCTCCGCCACTGGCGCGAAAGTTGATGCTAGTATCACAGAATTGGCAGATACTGTTCTTGATGGTCAGGGATTGACAGATGCAAGGCGGGAAGCTCGTCAAGCAATCGCTGCACACGCTGCTGCCAGCCAAAGCCTCTCGCAGGTGGTTGGTCAGGGAAATGTTGACGAATATGTCCAGGGATTGGCAACTCTTCGCCTTCTCGTTGACGATACCAATGGCAAAATAAACGCACTCAAAACTTCTAATGCACGCTTTGATTTGATGGATAATCGTGTGGTGATGATTAATGAAGCTAGACGAAGGGTCTACGACCGCACTTAAAGAAGCCCGAGAAACGGGCGAACTCAAAGAGTTCATCAAGGAACACGAAGCCGCCATTGCGGCAACGCTCAAATCGGTGGTCGGTAAGTCGAAGCCAGTTCAGAAAACATCGTCTCGGGATGCCATTAACTAAATCCCGATAAACGGCACCCTCTCACCCGCCTGCGCCGCATCCGCATTAGCAGGCCGGCAAAGCAGCGCATTGGCCGCAGCCAGCACCGATAGCTTGGCGCTGTCCTGGCTGCCAAAAGGCGTAATCCCGGTCTGGTCGACCTTCGCCCGCAGAAACTGCGCGCGGGGGCCATTGGCGGGGAGGGCTTCGCTGGTCGGGGCGCTCTGATATTCGGGCAGATAGCGGGCGGCTCCGGCCATGTAGCGGATCAGCGGCAGCAGGAACAGGGTCGCCGCTACAAAGGCGGAGGCCGGGTTGCCGGGGAGCGCCAAGATCACTGTGTCGCCAAGCTTTCCGGCCATCACCGGCTTGCCCGGTTTCATCGCGATCTTGTAGAAGTCGATCTCCGCGCCGAGCCGCTCGAAGGCGGGCCCGACCAGATCATGATCGCCGACCGATGCGCCGCCGATGGTGACGATGATATCGCAGTCTTTCGCGCTTTCCAGCGTCTGGCACAATATCTCCATATCGTCGGGAATGCGGCTCAGGCTGCGGGTTTCGGCGGTCAGGCCGGAGAGCATGGCGGACAGCATGACGTCATTGCTGGCGGGTATCTGGTGGGGCAGGGTCTCGCAGCCGGGCGCGACCAGTTCGTCGCCGGTCGAAACCACCGCCACGCGGGGCTGCTGCCCGACCGAAAGTTCGCCATAGCCGGCGATAACCGCTTCGCCGAGCGCGGCCGCATTGAGCAGGCTGCCTGCGGGCAAGCCGATGCTGCCCTGCTTGAAATCGCCGCCCTGATGGCGGACATGGCGGCCTATTTCGGGCGAGGGCTCTGCGGTCAGGCGGATGGTGGCGCCATCGGCTGCGACATTTTCCTGCATGACCACTGTATCGGCGCCCTCGGGTAGCAAAGCGCCGGTGAATATCCGCGCGGTTTCTCCCGACTGCAGCGCGCGGCAGGGCGGGCTGCCAGCCGGACATTCACCGATCAATGTCCACGGGCCGTCCCGATCTTCAAAGCGGATCGCATAGCCGTCCATCGCCGACATATCGGCGGCCGGTTGCTCGCGTCTGGCGATCAGGTCGGCGGCGAGATAGCGGCCGAGCGAGTCATGGACGGACAGGGTCTCGGCGGGCAGGCGGGACGCCAGCGCGATCAGTCGCTGCTGGGCTTCGTCCAGAGGCAGCAAGCTGCTCATTCCGCTGTCCAGTCTCCCGACTTGCCGCCGCTTTTCGAGAGCAGGCGGATATCGCTGATCTCCATGTCCTTCTGCATCGCCTTTGACATATCATAGATTGTGAGGAGTGCGACGGAACAGGCTGTCAAAGCTTCCATTTCCACGCCGGTCTTGCCGGTCAGTCGGGCCATGGACGAGACCTTGATGCCGTCATCGAGAAAGGTGAAATCCACCGCCACTTTGGTCAGCGCCAGCGGGTGGCACAGGGGGATGAGATCGCTGGTCTTTTTTGCCGCCATGATCCCGGCAATGCGCGCCGTCGCCAGCACGTCGCCCTTCTTCATGGCGTTCGCTTTTATAGCTTCCAAAACTTCCATTTTCATCGTGATCCGGCCCTCGGCATGGGCCTCGCGGACCGTGTCGGCCTTGCCGCCCACATCGACCATATGGGCCGCGCCGTCGCCGTCGATATGGGTCAATTTGCTCATTTGGTTCCTGTCAAAAGCTCGCGGGTTGCGGCCTCCACTTTATCCTGTCGCATCAGAGATTCACCTACCAAAAAGGCTCGGGCGCCGGACCCGGACAATCGCTGGCAATCTTCATGGGTGAAGATACCGCTTTCCGACACCATGATCCGGTCGTCGGGCACCAGCTTCGCCAGCCGTTCGGTCTGGTCGAGGCTGGTGTCAAAGGTCTTGAGATTGCGGTTGTTGATGCCGAGCAGGGGCGATTGCAGCTTCAGCGCCCGTTCCAGTTCCGTCTCGTCATGCACCTCGATCAGCGCGTCCATGCCAAGCGACAGCGCTTCCGCCTCGATCTCCGCCGCCAGAGCATCGTCCAGCACCGCCATGATGATCAGGATAGCGTCCGCACCCAGCGCCCGCGATTCAGCGACCTGCCAAGGATCGACCATGAAATCTTTGCGCAGGCAGGGCAGTTCGACCGCCGCGCGCGCGGCGACCAGATATTCATCCGCGCCCTGAAAATAGGGCTGGTCGGTCAGAACTGACAGGCAGGCTGCACCGCCAGCCTGATAGGCTTTGGCATGGGCCGGGGGATCGAAATCCGCGCGGATAAGGCCCTTGGACGGGCTGGCTTTCTTGATCTCGGCGATCAGGGCGAAGCCGTCCGCAGATTTTGCGCTGATCGCTGCGGCAAAACCGCGCGGTGCGCTCTGACGGGCAATGTCCTCGCTCAGCTTTGACGCTGAAACTTCCGCCTTCCGTTGCCGCACATAGTCCCGCGTCGTCGCGCAAATTTCTTCAAGCTTGTTCATTGATTGGCGATCCAGCAATTGAGCATGGCGTTGGCAAGCCCCTTGTCGAGCGCTTCTGCGGCTTCCTCGACGCCTTCCTCCCAGCTGTCGACTTCGCCTGCCACCATCAGCGCGGCGGCGCTGTTGAGCAATACGGCATCGCGATAGGCGGACTTCTCGCCCTGCAGAAGCGCCTTGAGCGCAGCGGCATTATATTGCGCATCGCCGCCTTTTATCGCTTCTGCCGGATGGCGGGTCAGGCCCGCATCCTCCGGGGTGATCCGGCTGATCGTGACCGTGCAATCGCTGATCATGGCAATGCGGCTGGGACCGGAAATGCTGAGCTCGTCGAGCCCTTCCTCGCCAGAGACGATCATCGCCTTGTCATAACCCAGCTGCAGCGCCGCTTCGGCATAAGTCTCGACCAGATCGGGCGAGGCGACGCCGATCAGCTGCCGTTTGACCTTTGCCGGATTGCACAAAGGACCGAGTAGATTGAAGATCGTCCTGCGACCGATGGCTTTGCGGATCGGTCCCAGCGGGCCGAGCGCCGGATGATGGTTGGGCGCGAAGAAAAAGGCGATGCCGATCTCGCGCAGATTTTGCTCGGCCTTGCTTGCCGCTTTCGCCAGATCCAGACCGAGCGCTTCCAGTGTATCCGCAGCCCCCGATTTGCTAGAGGCGGCGCGGTTGCCATGCTTTGCCATGGGAATTTCGCAGGCGGCTACAACCAGAGCGGTGGCGGTGCTGATATTCAGACTGTGGCTGCCATCCCCTCCAGTGCCGCAGACGTCAATCGCGTTGGCGGGCGAATCCACGCCGATCATCCGGGCGCGCATTTCTGTTGCTGCTGCAGCGATTTCCGTCGCGGTCTCGCCCCGGTCGGCTAGCGCGACCAGAAAAGCGGTGATTTCGTCGGCCGAGCAGGAACCATCAAATATCGCGGAAAAAGCTTCGCGAGCAGACGCTTCGGACAGGGCGCTCGCCGGATCGGGCAAGGTCATGCCCGTTCCTTCGCTTCAATCCCGGCAATCGCCATGAAATTGGCCAGCAGCGCATGGCCATGTTCGGTGGCGATGCTTTCCGGATGGAATTGCACGCCGTGGATCGGCAGGCTTTCATGGCGAAAGCCCATCACCGAACCATCGTCGGCGGTGGCGTTGACCGGCAGGCTATCGGGAATATCCTCGACAATCAGCGAGTGATAGCGGGTCGCGGTATAAGGCGAGGGCAGTCCGGCAAAGACGCCGCTGCCGTCATGGGTGACTGGTGAAGTCTTGCCGTGCATTAGGCCGCCGCGTACGACCTTGCCGCCAAAATGCTGTCCAATGCTCTGGTGACCGAGACACACCCCGAGCAACGGCTTGCCCGCATCGGCACAGGCCGCGACCAGATCGAGCGATATGCCCGCTTCATTTGGGGTGCAGGGGCCCGGAGAAATCAGGAAGGCCTGCGCTCCGGTGGCCAGCGCTTCGCTGGCGGTCAGCGCATCATTGCGCTCCACGCGAACCTCCGCGCCGAGTTCCATCAGATAATGGACCAGGTTGAAGGTGAAGCTGTCATAATTGTCGATAACCAGAATCATGAACCGCGTCTAACGGGCCGCGTTTGACCGGCCAAGCAATTTCGTTCTTTCCGCTATTTGATGCTGCTCGAAGGCCGACCGGACAGCGCGATTTTTTCGACGAACAGCAATTGTGTTTTGTGCGCCGAGCGTCCACAATATTATCAATTGAAACCAAAGGATCTTCCAATGAGAACCAGTCATGTTTTCCTGTCCGCAGCTGCATCGCTGCTCGCCCTCTCGGTTAGTGCACCAAGCCTGGCAAAAGACGCTGCCGCCGAAGTGACGGCAGATGAAAATGTTGCGAATACAGAAAAAGCGGAAATTGGTGCCTGGGGAATTGATCTCTCCGCGCGGGATATGTCGGTGACACCCGGTGCGGATTTCTTCCGCCATGTTAACGGACATTGGCTGGACACCGTAGAGATTCCCGAGGACCGGTCGCGCTATGGTTCGTTCGACATCTTGCGGGAGCGATCCGACGATCAGGTCCACGCGATCCTTGACGATCTCGCCGCACGCGGTGACGGAGCCGATGCGCTAGATCAGAAAGTCGGTGCATTTTACGCTGCATGGATGAACGAGGCTGCAATCGAAAAGCTGGGGACCAAGCCCCTTGAACCCTATCTCGCGAAGATAAAGGCCGTCAGCGACCGTGCGGGATTGCTGAAACTGTTCGGGACTGTCGGCTATGCCTCGCCGGTCGGGGTCGGCACTTTGCCTGATCCGGCCAATCCCACCCGCTATATTGTGGCCGCGGGTCAGGACGGTCTGGGCATGCCCAGCCGCGACTATTATCTCAAGGAAGGTGCGGAATATGACAAGTTTCGTGCGGCCTATCGGGATTATTTGATAAAGATACAGAAACTGGCGGGGATCAGCGATGCTGCCGCCAAAACCGACCGGATCATTGCTCTGGAAACCGCCCTCGCGAAATCGCAATGGGAACCCGAGCGGCAGCGCGACATCAAGCAGATTTACAATCCGATGAACCGCGAGCAGTTGATGGAACTGGCGCCGGAGTTCGACTGGACCAGCTGGCTGGAAGCTAGCGGCTTTGGCAAGGTCGATACGATCATCGCCGCCGAAACCACCGCAATCACCGCGAGTGGCAAACTGCTTGAAACTGTCCCGGTCAGCACCTGGAAAGACTATCTGACGGCGCATTTCATCAGCGACAATGCGGCCTATTTGCCGAAGGCGTTTGACGAGGCAAAATTCGATTTCTTCAGCAAGACCCTGCGCGACATTCCGGTCCAGAAAGACCGCTGGAAGCGGGGTGTCGATCTGGTCAACAGCAATATGGGCGAGGCGATCGGCCAGAAATATGTGGATCGCCACTATCCCGCCGAAAGCCAGCGGCAGATGACCGAACTGGTCAACAATCTGACTGCCGCCCTGGGCGAAAGAATCAGGAAGAGCGACTGGATGGATGCAGCGACGCGCGGCGAAGCGCAAAAGAAGCTCGACGCTTTCGAACCCCGGATCGGTTACCCGTCGAAATGGATCGATTATTCACCGCTGGTCGTGAAGCCGGATGACGTGCTCGGCAATGTTCAGCGCGCCGCGAAATTTGCTTTTGACGTTGATCTGGCACGGCTGCCTCATCCGGTCGATCGCGAGTTGTGGGAAATGAATCCGCAGACCGTGAATGCTTATTATAATCCGCTGCTCAACCAGATCACCTTTCCAGCGGCCATATTGCAGCCGCCATTTTTTGACCCCAACGCCGACCCGGCGGTCAATTACGGTGCGATCGGTGGGGTCATCGGGCATGAAATCGGCCACGGCTTTGACGATCAGGGGCGTCAGTTTGACGGTAGCGGCAAACTACGGGACTGGTGGACAAAGGAATCTGCGGAGAAGTTCGAAGCGCGGACAAAATTGCTGAAGGAGGCCTATGACAAGTTCGAGCCGGTTCCCGGCGTTCACGTCAACGGCCAGCTCACGATGGGTGAGAATATCGGTGATCTGGGGGGGCTTGAAATGGCCTATTCCGCCTATCGCCGATACGTCGCCAGCCATGGCGAGCAGCCTGTAATCGACGGCCTGACCGGCGACCAGCGCTTCTTCCTGTCCTGGGCGCAGGTCTGGCGCGGTAAATCGCGCGAAAACGCGCTGCGCGAGCAATTGCTCACCGATCCGCACAGTCCGACCCAATATCGTGTGGGTGGCGTAGTTCCGAACATCGATGCCTGGTACAAGGCGTTTGACATCACGCCAGACAGCGCGATGTATATCCCGCCCGAAAAACGCGTGAAAATCTGGTAGGCAATGTCATGAGCGAACCTGTAACCGTGAACATACCCCATAAACTGGGACTGACCGAAGCCAAAAGCCGCGTCGGCAGCGGCATCCATACGTTGGGCGATATCATCCCGGGCGCCAGCCTGACCGACCATCATTGGGAAGGCGATCACCTCCATTTCACCCTGGAGGCCGTCGGCCAGCGCATCGGCAGCGAAATGCAGATTCGCGAGGACGAGGTCTACGCGATTTTCGACCTGCCGCCGATGCTGGCGATGTTTGCCAACAAGATTAAGGAAAAGCTGCAGAAGGAAGCGCCGAAGATGCTGGAGTAGGTTGATTGGTCCAAAATGGCTTAAAGCGGTAAGCGGGCGAAAATGTTGATCATTCTGACGCCAGCCATTGGGCGGGAAGAAGGCAGAGCGCCTCGATTAGCTAAACGCTTTTCTGCGCAGCCCTTCTATATAATCGACAGCGAATGCCTCAAGCTGTTCGGGATCGGAAGGTAATCCGCCCTGTTCGTCCGATGCGCCGCCAAGCTCGTCGCGACTGTTGACCCGCGGAAATGGTTCAGGCGGAACTGGCACATCAAGGAAATTGCACAAGGGCTCCCACCCGTCCTTCGGATGGAACACGAGTAACCGTTCTGACGGGATCGTGCTTATGACCTCCTCGTTATAGGCGCGATACCAGTTGGCCATCCATTCGGGATCGTTGATATGTTCGCCAAACTGGCGAAGATAAGTGCCTTGCAGCATCTGCAACAGGTCGCTGCCTTCGAGAGAAGCGAGCATGCGCTGCGAATTGATCGTCTCGTTGCACGATTCGACCCAGGCGTCAGCGTCGCGTACTGTCAGCAGGATTTTCGCGTCCGGATAAAACTCGGCCAGTTCGCGCCAATAGACACAGGCCGGATTATCCGTGACGGAGCGATAGCCGTCGAAAATGGCGTCCCAGTCCGGCTTGCCGTCGACAACATTCTGCCAAAGCGGGATATTGCGGCGGGCACTGCGGAACACTTCCACCATATGGTAGCATGGCCCGACTCCGATATGTTCAAGCGCGAATTTCATCGAAAAGGTGGCAGTTCGCCCTGGTCCTACACCAATTACGTCCAATGCCATCAGTTATGTCCCTGTGCTGCTGTCCTTTTTCAAACTATGGCGTACACATCCTCTGTTGGCAAGCCGCGCCACCAGAAACGCGTCCGCCTTGGCCGACATTCGGACTGTTCCCGACAAGCTGCTGGCCGGTATGCGGAACTTGCCGGTTCCATAGATTCTCAGCCTCAAAATCACATGTCTTGTGCGGAGGCGATTGATCCGGTTCTCCGCTATGCAGTTCAACCAATAAACGCCCGCATTTGCGCCTCTATAGGGTTGCGCAATTCACGGCCCGAACCCGATATCCTGCGCCAGCTTTACCGACCATCATTGGGAAGGCGATCATCTCCAGTTCACCCTCAAGGCCGTCGGCCAACGCATCGGCAGCGAAATGCAGATTCGCGAGGACGAGGTCTACGCGATTTTCGACCTGCCGCCGATGCTGGCAATGTTTGCCAACAAGATTAAGGAAAAGCTGCAGAAGGAAGCGCCGAAGATGCTGGAGTAGGCTGGTTGGTCCAGAACGGCGTTAAGCCGTTAGCGAGCGAAAACGTCGATCATTTTGACGTCAGCCATTGGGAGGAAAGGGGCAGGGCCGGTTTCGATGGAAAATGGATCGGTGCAGGTTATCGTTCAATCTAGTCCACTGTTTAAAGAAGTTTCACTCGTCCGGCGCACCTACAAGCTTGATCGTAAATCCGTCGCGCGCATTCTCGATTTCATATTCCGTCAGTGTCGGCCTGACGCCATAGGTGCCGGTCCAGTCCATACGCCATCGCCGGTAGGTCCATTCTCCCCCTGCACTGCCAGTCATGGCTTTGCTGACCACATCTCTTCCTACAAATCCCACACCCTGAAACTGTGCGCCGGTCGTGACGGCTAGATTCCCGACCGCGAATTTACCGCTATTTTCCTCTTTGATCATTTCTTGTCGTACCCGCAGATCGGGAAAAGTGATCCGTTCAGGGTTTTTGCCTCGCTGCATGAAATAAACTTCATAATAGGGAAAGGGCTTGCCCCAGCTCACCGGCACAGCAATCAGATAAGTGTTCCCTTCATCAGACCGCACGGCTAGCGGAACGCCCCCTGTCGATGGATCGGCGGACGCCCAGATCTCCAGCACATCGGCGAGCCCCGTCAGGCCTTCCATGTCGGCGAAACCGGAATCGGAATAGGCGCGAAGCGACATATACCGGCTGGCATAAATCTTCCGAATACAAAGCGCATCGGAATTGCACCGATCAGCGGCCTTTATCCAGGCCAGCTGCTCGCGGCGCAGGTTTCTGTCCTTGTCGCCTTCCCGGGGGTTTGTTTCCAGGGCTCGCGCTCCGTCATAAGCCTTGTTCAGCATTGCATCGAGCGCAAGCAGGTCATCCGACTGACAAACGGCTTTCTCCCGCTGTGTCGCCGCCGCTGTGCAGTCGATGGCGTGAGCCGTGCCCGAATGTCCGGCGAGAACGCCCATAAAAAGCAGGAGTAAAATATATCGACCAATTGTCACGGACATTCCCCTTGAACCCGGCGCTTGTAGAAACCCGATAATCCTGCGCGGCGTTGGCTATGCCCCATAGCGAAGTTTCTGCTTTCGGGCGAGAAATACAGCGTCGATCTGTCTGCCATTGGGGCGACAGTTGCCCAGCCGCTTTCGATTTTCATCCAATCAGTTCGAATGACCGAAACTGGGTGGGGAGCGGACATTAACAATCCGCTAGCGCTACGGTAGCGAGGCTCCTATCGTGCTGATATGTATGAGACTGCTTTGGCCGAACTGCGGGCACGTTGGCGCGACGGGAACCACTACTTGGGTAAAGATGACTCCGCCGGTGGTCAGAACTAAGCGGACTGAGTGCAACTAAAGTCTTCGACAGGTTGGCTGTCGAACTTTCGTGTGACTTCTTCGTCGGGTTCCTTGGCTGGGATTTTGCTGATGGAATAGCGAACGCACTTAATGGCGCGCTTTTAGAATTGGCGGGCAGCGATAACGAGCTTGTCTGGCCTGATGCATTCTTTGAATTTTATTGCGCATTCGACCACAGCGAAATGGAGGGGCCGAGGGGTCGCGAGATAATTCGCGATTTCCTACAGAAGCACACAACGTTGACGGGCTGAAGGTCCGCCTTTCGGGCGGAAGCTGCGACCCCCGCCCAAAAGTCCGCTTGTTGTTATAGATAATTTCCTACAAGCGGACGGACTGCAATCGGTCCAGTTCCGGCCAAGCGAGTGAGCCAGCGTGCCTCGCGTCTTGTTTGAGCAATTTGGCAACAACCTGATAGGTCCGCTCATTATCCACATCGATCGCATTGCGCCCCTCTGTCAGGACAACGGGCCTTACGCGAAGACCTATACGTTTCGAAATCCGCCGCATTGCACCATCTAAACTGATCATACCGGAGCGGAGCAAGAGAAGGTTGAGCACCCCAAAGCTTTCTATAATTCGTCCTATTTTTTTGGCAAATTGCCCACCGCCTCGAAAAATTTCAGCCGCCGCCAGAGCATGTGCGCCGGACAGACCGTAAAGATTGCAATTGGAATAATGATTATCCGAAAAAGTGTAGAAACGGTTTTGCCCTTGAGGGTGCGTTGATAACACAGCCGGTTTGGTGGTTAGGCCAACGGCGACATCGGCACCCGATGATAGCACGTTGGCCATTTCCTGAATGGCGACAGCGGTCAACAGCGCATTATCCGCCGTCGTAATCATAGTCGGCCTATCACCCATTTCAGTGATGGCGGCGATGACGCTATCGGCAATGCTCAGCTGCGAAGGGATGCAACGTATCTGCGTCCCGGCGTCGCCCAGCGCCGCAATAACCGGGGCAAGAGCAGCAAATCCGTCGCGTTCGATCGAAATGCCGATGTCCCCCACGGCAGGATGATGCGCCAATGTCTCCAGCACATGCATAATCAGCGGTTTACCACCGATAGGAATGATGCATTTATGTGAGACATTGTGCGCAATCGCCAACGGGTCGGTAATTCCGGGGCGCTGTGCAGCGAGCAGGATAACATTTGTGGGCATTAAAATCACCATCAAGTTGTGTTTCTGAATAGCGGGTTGCCACCTTATGCTTTCACCCATCGACAATGGAATAATTGGCGGTCTGTCGATCTCAATTTATCAGCGAACTAGGTTATTTGACTTCGACAAAACGGTACATAAAGTTACAAACTAAATTTGTTCGATAGAAATTAATCGCCTGTTTCTATGTTCGAGCCAGATCAAATTTCTGCTATCATACGCCAGCGAGTGGCATTGAAAGGCCCGGCATGTGGACAAGCCTTGTCGCTATTTTCGTGCCGCCAGAGGCTCGGCATCACTGAAACCGCTGCGTCTTGTCCTATGGGATGAGGGCCAGCGAAGGCTGATTGTGCGAAATGACCTAATATTGGGAGAACTCAACTGTATGCCACTCAGCTGTTTGCCAAATGTCCGCTAACGGGGCGCTAGCGGACGGACAGAAACCGCACGCACCATGCCCCTTTTACGGCCATGGCGAACTTTCAAGCTACTGCCCGAAGCCGATATCCTGCGCCCGCTTCACTGCCTCTTTGGCTGCTGCCAGCAACGCGCCCGCTTTGGCCCGGCATTCGGCCAGCTCATAGTCAGGATTGCTGTCCGCGACGATCCCTGCGCCCGCTTGCACGTGCAGCATCCCGTCTTTCACAATCCCGGTGCGCAACACGATACAGCTGTCCATGCTGCCATCGGGAGAGAAATAGCCGACGCCGCCTGCGTAAGCGCCGCGCGTCTCGGGCTCGAGTTCGGCGATGATCTGGCAGGCGCGGACTTTCGGCGCGCCGCTGACCGTGCCGGCGGGGAAGCCGGCGAAGAGGGCGTCGAGCGCATCCTTGTCCGGGGCCAGTTCGCCGACTACGTTGGAGACGATGTGCATGACATGGCTGTAAAATTCGACGGTATAGCTGTCGGTGACCTCGACACTGCTCGCAGTCGCCACGCGGCCAACATCGTTGCGGCCCAGATCGAGCAGCATCAGATGTTCGGCCCGTTCCTTGGGATCGGCGAGCAGGCTTTCCTTATTCGCTTTGTCCTCTGTCGCATTCTTGCCGCGGGGGCGGGTGCCGGCAATCGGCCGGATGGTGACCTCGCCATCTCGCGCGCGGACCAGTATTTCGGGGCTCGAGCCGGTCAGGGCAAAACCGGGAAGGTCGAGGAAGAACAGGAAAGGTGAAGGATTGATCCGCCGCAATGCGCGGTAAAGTTCGATCGGGGGCAGAGCGAAGGGCGTGGTGAAGCGCTGCGCCAGTACCACTTGGAAGACATCTCCGGCCTCGATATAATCCTTGGCGCGCAGCACCATCTCGCCATATTTCTCTGCCGAGATATGTGGCGTGAATTCTACCTCGTTCGGGCTGAGTATGCCCAAGCCAGCCTGTACGCCGCCTGACAATCGTCCTTCAACAAGCTCGGGACGAACAGGGGCGGACAGACCCCGCTGGGCCTCGTCCAGCCGTTCCTTTGCCGCAGCGATCTTGGCTTCGCTATCGCCATCGGTTTCCGGCCATACGGGTGCGACCAGAAACAGCTCATCCGCGAGCCGGTCAAAGATCAGGATCACGGTGGGCCTGACAAACAGCATGTCTGGCAGATCCAGATCGGATTGCGGGGCGCGGGGAAGCTTCTCGACCAGTCCGATTGTCTCATAACCAAAATAGCCGACGAGACAGGCGAGGGCGCGGGGCAGTTCTTCCGGCACGTCCATCTGGCAGGCCTTTACCAGATTGCGCAGCGCGGAGAGGCTGTCGCCTTGTTCCGCTGCAAAAGCCTCGCGATCCTTCAGCCATGTGCGATTGATTGCCGCCTTCTCGCCATCGGCCCGGAATACCAGGTCAGGCGCAAGGCCGATCATGCTGTGACGTCCCCTAGTCTCGCCACCTTCGACCGATTCGAGCAGATAGTCGCCGCGGCCATCTTCCATCAGCTTCAGCGCAGCGGACACCGGCGTTTCGGTGTCGGCAATCTGCCGTCGCCAGACCAGCGCCGGCTTGCCGCTGTCCAGTGCCGCGCGTGCCGCTTCTATTCCGAAACTGCCCGCCATATTGGGATCAATTACCGCCGAGCAGCTGTTTTTTCAGCGCCGTCAGCGTAGTCTCGTTGCGCTCCACACCGATGTCAGCCTTCATCGCGTTGATGAACTGCGCGGTATATTCATTGCCCAATACTTGCTTGAACTGTGCTCGTGTTGATTGCAGCAGATCGTCACGCTTGGACGCATCGCCGCGATTGAGCTTGTCGAGTACGACCACGAACCACCCCTGATCGCGCGGCGCTGCGAGGGCTTTCGCTGTGCCCTGTGCCATGCTGAACATTAGGCTGAGAGGCGCAGGTACCTGGCCCTGCTGGCTCTGTCGGGCAAGTTCGGCTCTCGTCGAACTGATCCGTTCCGGATTGGGCAGCTTCACACCGGCATCGGCGACGGCTTTGGACAATGATGTGCCGCTGCTGACCGCTTTTGCAATCTTGTCGGCGACTGTCTTGGCTTTCTTCGACCCCTGATCGAGCATATAGTCGCGGGTCACCAATTGCTCGATCTGCGCCAATGGTGGCGGAGCAGCCTCGGTAATTTCGGAAACATCGACTACGGCATATTGCTGGCCCGGAATGATTTCGACGACCTGAGGGTCGGATTCTGCATCCACGGCAAATGCTATCGGCAATAACCGCTGCATCTCCGGTATCGGCTTGTAATTCTGATCATTCGGGTTCTGGCCATTGGCGAGCAGGGGAGGGGTCGCTTCCACTTTCAGCTGTTCGGCTTTGGCGATGTCGCCGAGCGTTGCGCCGTCAGCAAATTCATCCTCAAGACGGACCGTCAATTCGGCCATTGCCTCTTCAATTTTTGTGCGGGTCAGTTCGCTGACAATCTCGGTGCGAACCTGCTCCAGCGTACGACCGGGGATTGGTTTGATATCCTTGACCATCACGATGTGCCAGCCCAGCGCGCTTTGGGCGGGGCCAGCGACAGCGCCCGACCGGGCGGAAAACGCGGCATTGGCAACCGACTGGGAGGCCATATTGATAAAGTCGGTTTTATTGGTCGATCCCACTTCAGCAGCGGACAAGCCAACCGATTGCGCGGCCTGTTCGATCGAAGTACCGCCAGTTATTTTGGCCGCCAACGCCTGGGCGGCGGCTTCGGTTGGCACGATGACCTGTTTTAGATTGCGGGTCTCGCTGGCGGAATAGCGGGACTTGTTGAGACTATAATAGCCCGCGATTTCCTTTTCGCTAGGCTTGATCTTGTCGTTGAACCGGGATTTTTCGAACAATGCGTAACGGATCGTCCGGCGTTCGGGAATCGTGTAGCGGGACGCGTTCTTGGCATAAAAGGCCTCGACCGCTGCCTTGGCTGGCTTGACGTTCTCGATGAAGGCCACCGACGGAATTGTTGCAATCTGTCCTTCGCGTGATTCGAGCAGCAGGGAGGCATAAGGAACAACAAGCTTCTGCGGTACCGCTGCGCCGAATCCGGCTGCCGTCAACAGCTGGTCAGCCATTAGATTACGGGTAAAATCATTGCGCAATTGGGCTTCGCTTATCCCTTGTTGCTGCATGGCGCGGCGGAAATTCTCTTCGCTAAACTGCCCGTCAGCACCTTGAAAGGTCGGAATGCTTGCGATCTCGCTATCAACCAGACGTTTGCCCGCTGCCATGCCATATTTCGTACCGAAATCGGCAATGGCGAAGCTGTTGATCAGTCGTTCCAATACATCGTCGAAGCCGCCGCCGTTGACATAGGTTTTTAGATCCAGTCCGGTATTCTCACGCTGCTCGCCGCGGAACGCATTGGTTACGGATTGGCTGAGTTCCGCGCTGGTCAGTTTGCTGTCGCCGACTTTAGCTGCTGTTCCAGAACCGGTAACCCCGCCGAATGTACCGCTGCTCGACACATCGGCCGTGGCGAAGGCAATGGCGATCAGGCCGACGAAACAAAGGGTCAGGAAAAGACCGAGTTTCGAA
>TARA_R110000850_G_scaffold22210_8_pt1 | contig 20471 bp, 19 predicted proteins | sample TARA_R110000850 | Tara Oceans TARA_R110000850 (sample SAMEA4397586) | marine metagenome | biome: Polar Biome; feature: [SRF] surface water layer (ENVO:00010504); material: water (ENVO:00002006), including particulate matter (ENVO:01000060) such as... | depth 5 m | reverse complement strand
CGCGATTCCCAGTTGATAACGAATGTTTTTGTCGGCAGGTGCTGCTTTACTGGCTTCACCCAGCAGGGCGATTGCCTGATCCCATTTTTTCTCAGCAGCATAGAACTGACCAATGCTGGCACGGACCTGGGGATCTTTGGGAGACATCTCCAGTGCTTTCTGGAATCCTTTTTCAGCTTCGATCTTGCGACCGGCAACCTGATCCAGGCGGGCCAGTCCCAGTACGGCTTCGACCGATTTGGGATTCTCACCCAGCGCAACTTCATACGAATTGCGGGCCGAATCCATATCTCCCATTTTTTCCTGAAGCTGTCCGTGAGTCACATAGAATTTATCCGGGTCTTTAAGTTTGTTTTTCGCGACAGAGATTTTGTCTTTCAATGTCGTGGGTGCTTCATCTGATTTTGCGACAAACTTATCCCGCATCGAGCTGCAGCCGTTACATAAAAGCAAGGCACAGGTGATGCCAGCCATCCATGTCTGTTTGGTTAATAATCCGGACATTTTATTACCTCCATGAGGTCCACTTGTAAGACGTGATATGAGTACTTCTCACTTGACGCTCAAAAGAACACGCCTTTGAATTCTGCCAGTTCCGATTACAGCCTACCTGTGATATCACACGGATATTGCTGAAACGGTCATATTAGAAACGAGTGATCATGAGTGAATCAGGTTGCTTTTTCAGTCTGGTCCATTTCAGTCTGAAAAAGATATTCGGGAAAGGACTTTATAATTGACAGAAGAAACGTTGCGCTGCTTCTGAAATTAATTCAGCGGATAGAACGGGTTTCTTTCCTTTAAATCGACAAATTGATTGAATAATCTCCAGTAAATCTCGCGGGTCACTCGACCGGGGCGCTTTTCCCTGCTTGTAGAAATTGTCATACAGGTAATTTACAAAAACTGGGTCATATTCAATATCACGTTGCCGACAACAGAGTCTGGCAATCTCTGTGAACACATCTTGAGGCGGGGCAGTGATTTCGATCTTATGACGTATGCGTCTGAGGAACGCTTCGTCAACCAGTTCCTTCGGATCGAGATTGGTTGAAAAGACGATTAATTGTTCGAACGGAACCGCAAATTTCTTTCCGGTAGCCAGTGTCAGGTAGTCAATCCGGTCTTCGAGCGGCATAATCCACCGGTTCAACAGGTCTTTTGGACTGACGAGTTGTCTACCAAAGTCGTCGATCAGGAACACGCCCCCATTGGCTTTGATGTGCAGGGGCGCTGTATAAAAGTTGCTGACTTTGTTGTAACGCAGGTCCAGCATTTCCAGATTGAGCTCTCCGCCGGTAATCACGACAGGACGTCTGATGCGTCTCCAGCGGAGGTCGGTTTCGGGCTTGGCCCAGTCCTTCATTTCCGGAATCCGACTCCCCTTCTGCAGATCGGTGGGTGCCCGATCCTGCAGTTCCAGATCGTCAGTGGTCTGATGAATGGTTGGATCGAACAGCGTGATGATGCTGTTTTCCATCTGCAGCGCGTAGGGGATATAAATTTCTCCCCCCTGCCGATTCAGAAAACGTCCCAGACCTTTGGCAATTAAGGTCTTACCATTACCCGGAGGCCCATAGATAAAGATGGAGCGCCCACTGCAGACCGCTGGTCCGAGTTCGTCCAGTAGTCCTTCGCGAATAATGAAGTCGGAAAAGGCAGCTTCGAGCCGCTCCGGAGTGCAGTCGATCCCGACCACGGTCTGAAGGGCACACTGTTTGACATACGCGTCTAAAGGCACAGGTGCCGGCCCCACATAACGGCATTGCTCGAATGCTTCCCGCGCCCGAATCCGTCCCAACTCGGTCAGATTGAAGCGGTACGAAGAACGTCCAATCAGATTGCCGGACGTGACTTCGATGCATTTATCATCTTTCAGAAACACCAGCGCGGTATCAATAATAGTGAACGGCAGATGGGCGCTGCGCGAGATTTCGATCCCCAGGGCACTGCCCTGCAGATACAGCTGCTTCAACACCAGGTTGCACAGCTGATTTAATGACAGGCCTGTTTGCTCCAGCGTATTGGGGGCTGGAATGGAATGATCCTGTTTCGCTGCGGCGGCAGAAGCATTTGCTTTTTTTTCCGGTTGCTTCCACTCCCCTGCCTGCGATCCGGGAAACAGATCACTATACAGGTCATTCAAATCATGTTGTGAGTCGGTTTCCCGAAATGCCTGCCCGGAGGCATCTTTTGATTCATCTTCACCAGGGCGATCAATCATGATGGCAGTTTACGTTCAAGCTGACTTGTTGAGAGAGAAAAAATCGAAATCGACTGAAAGCAGATATCTACTTTAATTACTTCCGTTGGCTGCCGACCCACCACCTGTCGTATACTGAATCCGGGGAGCCAGAATCGAACCAACGTAGGCACGGTATTTCATATCTTCTTCACGTGCCGGACGACCATAGGTCGGGCTGACCCGCAACATGGCGGAAGGAACATTTCGTCCATCAGACATCTCGGAGGCTGCATACTGGACATTGGCCAGTCGCTCCTGGCTGGAGATCGAATTGTTGGTCGTCTGCACAAAGATCATGCGACGTTCTTCCGGTGCGTGTTCCATAATCCAGCGCAGATGCAGTAAACCGGCTTCTGTCAACTTGTTACCATCTTTGTCGAAGTGGTAAGCATACAGTGTATTCTGTTCGGTCCAACCATTGTGAATCTGCCGGTCCATGATATCCGCTACGTATGCCCGGTCCTGGCAGGTATAGGGATAAGGCCAGTAGTGGGCATGATGATAGCGGTTCCAGTAATGCTGTTTCGGTCCGGTGGGACGAGGGTAAGGAGGCCAGAGTTCGCCGAACTTGTATTTCTGGCGGGAGCCCACCGGTCGCGAGGCCCGTTCGGCCCATTTGGCTTCCTTGGAATTGTCTTCCGAACAGGTGGCACTGGACCAGGGCCAGCCTGCTTCCGCCGTCACGCCATTCATCAGGCTAACTGCAAAAACGATAAGTAGATACGATTGCATTTTGACGGCAGTAGCCATGCCATCTCCCCCCTGTATTGATCGTGCCGGAATCGCCAGACCCTTCACGAAAGATTGATTTGCGCAAGTCAGAACAGACCTCTGTTGCGACAGTCCTTTGTCAATTTATCGGCTTCAGGCAGGTCTGGTCCTGACGAGAAAAACGATTCTAACGGGAGAATAAGAGAGATAATTTACAGCTGTTACCGCATGGCTATCCGCAGTCCGCATGCGAATACAATCGTTCTATAGAACGTCCGCATTCAGCGGAGAACACCTGCATTCAGCGGCTGTGAGAGAATCCAGGCAGTTGCGCGATACGGCACCGCAACCGAACTCTTTGAAAACAGAGTTAATAAACCCTGCCCTGTCAAACGGACGTACTGGCCACTCGAATTTCGGTTGCCTGAGCCTGTTAATGTGTCGTCACTACCACTACACTTTCGAAAGCTAGGACAGAAGCGCTCCTGCCTCTGGCACCTGTGTCGTAACAAGACCATTTCTATTTTTTCTCAAAACGGTTATTCTAAAGTAACTGAAAAGTAGATCCTGTAACTTATCAAATTTCCAGACTCAGTTTTCGGGTCCTGTAACCGAAACGAATCGAGATCGAAATGGATGCGGTTGAGATACAAGCAAACGATTCCAGCGCCCGCTTCTCTGAGCGAGACGCAGAGCAGATTGCGTCGGAACTGAATCTCACATCACAACAGATTCTGAATGTCATTGCGCTGCTGGATGAAGGAAACACCGTCCCCTTCATTACCCGCTATCGCAAGGAGCGAACGGGCAATCTGGATGAAGTGCAGATCCGCGATATCCAGAAACGCGTGCAGTCCAAACGTCAGATCTGGGAACGGGCTTCAACCATCCTACGACTGATTGAAGCACAGCAGCAGCTCACTCCCGAACTTAAAGCCGAGATTGAAAAAGCGGATACACTCAAGCGCCTGGAGGACCTGTATCGCCCGTATCGTCCCAAGCGTACTTCGCGTGCCGCAACCGCGCGGAAGCACGGCTTTGAACCACTGGCCAACGCCATCTGGGCCGGCGATGCCAGCATCGATAATCTGACAAACGCCGCATTACAATATACCAAGGCGGAAGACGGCGCCCGCACCACCGAAGATGTATTGAAAGGTGCCGCCGACATCCTGGTCGAAAAAATCGGCGAAGATCCCGACGTGCGTGAGATCTCGCGTAAGATCGCCTGGCGTTCCGGCAAACTGACCGTGAATGCCACCAAAAAGGCGGAAGAGTCCGGGCAGGAATATCGCGATTACTTCAACTACTCGGAACAGGTGGTCAAAGTTCCTCACCATCGCACGATGGCGCTGAACCGCGGCGAGAAATCAGGCGCGTTGCGGGTCCGCTTTGAATGGGCCGACGATTCTGCCTGCATGTCGATTGCCCGTCACCTGAATCTCAACGGACATCGGTTCCATGAATTTCTGACCGAAGTGATTAACGATGCGCTCTCGCGACTGATCCAGCCCAGTCTCGATCGTGAAATCCGTCGCGAACTGACAGAAAAAGCAGAGAAACACGCGGTCTCCGTTTTTGCACAGAACCTGAAAAACCTGCTGCTGCAGCCTCCCCTGCAGGGACAGCGGATTCTGGCCATCGATCCCGGTTTAAGAACCGGCTGCAAGCTGGCGGTTCTTGATGAGCTGGGATACTGTGTCGCGACCGACCTGGTGTACGTGACGGGTTCGGCTGACAAAAAAGAGTTCGCCCGCAAAAAACTGGCGGAAGTCATGACCGAACATCAGTGCCAGCTGGTGGCGATCGGCAATGGAACCGCCTGTCGCGAAACAGAAGAGATCATTACAGAGATGATTGAGCAGGACCTGCCCCAGGCCCGCTACCTGATTGTCAATGAAGCGGGTGCCAGCATCTATTCGGCCAGCCCGGTCGCCCGCGAAGAATTTCCGGATCTGGATGCGACGATTCGCGGTACGATTTCCATTGGCCGCCGCCTGCAGGATCCGCTGAGTGAGCTTGTGAAAATCGATCCTCAGCATCTGGGTGTCGGCATGTATCAGCATGACGTCAATTCCAAGCGGCTCAAAGAGTCGCTGGACGAGGTGATCGAATCGTGCGTGAATTACGTCGGCGTCAATCTGAACACCGCCAGCGCCTCGCTGCTGCGTCACGTTTCCGGCATGAATCAGTTGATTGCCCGCCGGATCACCGAGTGGCGCGAAAAACATGGTTCGTTCCAGAGTCGCAAACAGTTACTGGATGTCGCAGGCGTCGGCGAAGCGACGTTCACCCAGGCGGCGGGCTTCCTGAAAATTGACCAGGGAAGCGAACCACTCGATTCGACGTGGATTCACCCCGAAAGTTACGAACACGCTTACAAAGTATTCGAGCAACTGGAACTGCCCCCCGACAGCCTGAAGTCGTCGGCCCAGGATCGTGCCTCGATAATTGAAAAAGTCGGACAGATCGATAAAGGGGGCCTGAGTAAGAATCTGAAAATCGGTTTGCCCACATTGGAGGATATTCTGGAGGCCATCGTCCGTCCCCGCCGCGATCCCCGTGCGGATTTACCCGGTCCCATTTTCAAACAGGGTGTGCTCAAACTGGAACAACTGACCGAAGGCATGGAACTGCAGGGCACGGTACTCAACGTGGTCGACTTCGGTGCCTTTGTGGATGTCGGCTTGAAAGACAGCGCCCTGATTCACGTCAGTGAAATGGCAAACCACTTCATTGAGAATCCTTACCAGTTTGTCTCGGTCGGTGATGTGATCACGGCATGGGTCCTGGGTGTAGATCTGGAACGGCGTCGTGTCTCACTGACGTTGATCAGACCGGGCACCGATCGTCAGCCCAAAAAAGCACAACGCCCCACCAAACCTGTTGAGAAACCAGCATCAGCGAAAACAGCAAAGCCGGCAACGGCGCCCGCTAAAAAAACAGCAGACAGTGGAAACAATACAGGCCATCAGCAGAAAAAGCCGCCGCACCAGAATCGTAAACGGGCTAAAAATAAAGGTCCGCTTCCCAAGCTGACTGACGAAATGAAAACCGGAGAACAGCCCCTGCAGGGCTTTGATCAATTGAAAGCACTTTGGAACCAGAAGAAGAAATAGGGAGTTTCACCCCCTGCTTTTCTGCTGGCTCACCCCTTGAACCATGATGCATACCAATCAGCGCACACGCACCTTTATCGCCATTCCCATCCAGCCTCCGCGTGGGCTGAAAAAACTGATGCCCCGCCTGGAAAAGCTGGCACCGGCTGTCAAACCCATTGATGTCGAACAGATGCATATCACGCTGAAGTTCCTCGGACCGACGGAACTGGAAGACATCATGCCCGTCAGCCGGATTCTGAAAGAGATGCGCAGCCGCTTCAAGCGAATCAAACTGGCCTTCAAAGGTCTGGGCGCGTTTCCCCGGGAAGATCATCCGAACGTCATCTGGGCCGGCATCTCGGATGCAGAGGCGCTGCTGGAAATGGTCGAATACCTGGAAGAAGAAACCCAGAAGCTGGGCTACCCCCGCGAGCGAAAAGGCTTTCATCCCCATCTGACATTAGCCCGCGTCAAAGCCAAACCCGCCGACGAACTGTTCGACATCCTGCGGGATCGTAAGCACGCCGAATGGGGAGAAGTGACCGTGGATACGATCAAGTTTTTCCAGTCGGAACTCAAAACGCCACAGGCCCGCTATCACGAAATGCAGACAGTCAAACTGCCTCAGCGTTGATCGGCTTCGGCAGTGGTTTGGGTCGGAAAAACAGGAACCGGACGAGCAGCCCCAGAATGATCAGCGCACAACCAATAAGCGTATGCAGGGACACGGTCTCGCCCCAGAAGAGCCAGACCCAGATCGGGTTCAAAATCGGTTCGGTCAACACCAGCAGCGCCGCTTCCTGCGACTTGACGGTTTTAACCGCGTGGGAAAAGACCACGTAAGGCGTTCCCATCTGCACGACGCCGAGCAACGCGATCAGAAACAACTGCAGCCAGGTCAATGAGATTCCCAGCGCCATCACCCAGGGCGCGACGACCGCTGCGGAGACCAGCAGACTGAGTGCCACCAGCCAGGCCGGATGCTCATCGCGCAACACGCGAAAAAAGATCACGACCAGCGCATAAGAAATGCCGCTGAGCAGCGCGATCAGGTTGCCGGCGAAGTTTTCGCCCGACCAGTCGCCGACGACAATACAGAAAATGCCCACCAGCACAATAAACATGGCGAGAATCGAACCCGCTTCGATGCGTTCTTTGAGAAACAGAAAGCCGAACAGCATGGCCCAGACGACGCTCGTATTCTGCAGAAATATCGCAGCGGCGGCAGAGGTTTTCGTCATCGCGGTCACGAACAGGAAGTTCATCGATGCGAACGCAATCAGCAGGGGAATCAGAGCGGGACGCCAGCGGACATGTTGAAATTTCACAAACGGCAGCAGAAACAGCCCGGCGAAAAACGCACGATAACAGGCAAGGATCAGCCCGCGGTCGGCTTCGGGAATCGACTGAAACGGCGGGGACTTGATGAACACGCCGCTCAGGCTCCAGAGCACCGATGCCAGCAGCACCAGCAACCGCGCACGCAACAGCTTAGCCTGATCGACGTCTTCGGTCATACACTGTGTTCCGATCCTGCCCTGCTGGAAATGTTAAGAACCGGCGGCTTCAATGGCGGCGGGAACTTCGATGGTTCCCTCGTATAAAGCGCGACCGATAATCGCTCCCACCAGCTTAGGTTGAGTGCGGCTGACTTCTGCCAGTCGCGAAACATCTTTCAGCGTTGTCACGCCGCCGGACGCTATCACGGGCAGCCCCAGTTCCGCCAGCGCGATCATATCCTGGATGGTCCCTTCATCAACGCCCTGCATCATGCCGTCATTGGCGATGTTGGTGTAGATTACCGCCGCCAGTTCAACGCCGACATATTCTTTCGCCAGATCGATGGCGGAGGTTTCCGAAACATCGAGCCAGCCTTCTGTCGCGACTTTGGAATCGCGGGCATCCAGCCCCAGTGCCAGACGATTGGGATAACGCTGCACCATCTGTTTGAACCACGGCGGGTCTTTGAGTGCCTGCGTGCCGACGATCACGCGGTCGATACCCACATCATCCAGCATGAGTTGTATGGATGCTTCATCGCGAATACCGCCCCCCATCTGACAGGGAACCGAAACGGCTTCCACAATCTTGCGAACGACTTCATGATTCACAGGCTGCCCGGCTTTGGCACCGTCGAGGTCGACCAGATGCAGACGCTGCGCACCGCCGTCGGCCCAGCGACGGGCCATTTCGGTCGGGTCATCACCGAACACGGTTTCCTGTCCGTAATCGCCTTGTCGCAGACGCACGCATTTGCCTCCCCGGATATCGATGGCGGGCAGTATTTCCATAACTGAGCTGTCTTTCTTTTCGCTGATGTGGTGGTTTTAAAAGGAAGCAAAATTCTGCAGGAGTTTGAGTCCCGCGTTCTGACTTTTTTCAGGGTGAAACTGAGAGGCAACAATGTTATCGCGGGCGACCATCGAAGCGAAGCGGCAACCGTAATCGGTATAGGCGGCGACGTCTGCTGCGTTATCGGGGGCCACGTAGTAGCTGTGTACAAAATAGAAATGTTCGTGAGCAGGAATGCCTGCCAGGATCGGGTGTTCGGCGGTCCGTTCGATCTGGTTCCAGCCCATGTGGGGGATCTTCAGACCGGGTTGATCTTCGAAGCGAACCACCTTACCGGGGATGAGGCCCAGCCCCTCGTATTCGCCGTCCTCGTAGCTGACATCAAACAGCAGCTGCAACCCCAGGCAGATACCCAGAAAGGGTTTGCCGGACTGCGCATGTTCCAGAATCGGTTCGACCAGCGACTGATCTTTGAGCGCCTGAATCGCATCGCGAAAGGCACCGACGCCGGGCAGAATCAGTTTGGAGGCTTTGGCAATTTTATCCGGATCGGCACAGATCTCTGCTTCCGCCCCGACCTTCTCAAAGGCCTTCTGGACACTCCGCAGATTTCCCATTCCATAATCGACAATTGTAATCATAGTGGTTTCTAACTTAAGGTCTCAATTTTCATCGCACAGTGACGCTGAACTGACACATCTGACACAGCAAAGTTCAGTACGTGCGACCGATTCTAGTCTCTCAACCCGTTTTTGTGAATGATGCCCGCAAAAATGGCTGATTCAGCGGTTTTTACGCCCGTCTGGTCTGAGTTGAATGTTTTTTCTGTGCGTGCAGGTTCGAGTGAATTTCGGTTGACACTATACAAAATGCTGGTAGTTTGAGATGGAATTGAATTCTGTCTCTTTGAGGTGATGAGTATGAATCAAAATCCACACAAACCACTGAAATCGGGGGATGTGTATCCCGCTCACATTTTGCGTGATGAATACGGCATGAATGCCGACAACCGTCCTTATTTCAAGGTCATCGTCGAAGATGTGCCGATAGAACTTCGCGAGTTGATCCCTTTCGTGGAACGGTGGGCTATCCCCTGCGATGTCACGCGTGGCGATTACTTTGAGAACCAGCCCGAGGAAGATGTTGCCGACTTTTATTACAGAGTTCTCCCCTTCACGGATCAAATTGAAGCCTGGCTGGATGAACAACCCGCAGATGTCAACGACTGGCCCGAAGCCGCAGTACACTACATGTATTTCCTGAAGGCTCATTCTGAAGCATATCAGCCCACAGAAGAAGAAAAGAAGGCTCATGCCAGGCGACTCCTGGAATGGGAGCATCTGCAAGCATTCAACAGTGCAGTCTCGGAATCTGAAGAGGCATTTAAATTGAAAGACTATGCACGGGTAGTCCAGTTGCTTTCCCCCTTCGAAGACGAACTCCTTAAGATATCAGCGACAAAACTAAAATTAGCCCGCAAAAAGCAATAACAGGTCAACACGACACCAATCACTGGTAGTTTGTAACAGAAACAGTATTCAATTTATTAATCACAATCCCTACTCGGTAGCCCGCTTATGAAGCTCCACGAAACACCATTCTCGACCGCATCCCCACCAAAAGATGTTCCATATACACCAGATGGCTCCTTCAACTGGCTTCGATCAACTGCAACGCATGATGAATGGGCAATCGGCGACCGTGCTGGATCGAATCTGCCATCCCAACTCGAGGCACTTACTGCTTCAGCCGAGGCAAATGGATTAACACTACCTGCTATCTTCACCAGTTTCATGGCAGACCCGACTCTCCACAAACATTTACGATCTGCGAATGGTGACTACCTTCGGCTGGCAGAATCGGTACTTCCTTTCGCCAACGGATATCTGATTCGATTTCTTTCGGACCAACAGGAATGTGCCCACTGGTATTTGTTCGTCAACTCAACCGGTTCTGACCATTGTGTTGTATCATCGTATGAATACTTTGATGCTGATGAAATGGACTATGAACTCGACGAATTGAAAGAGACCGACTTTCAGTTCTGGACTGAATCATTCGAATTATTTTTCTGTCGCTACTGGATCGAACACGAGATTATGTTTGCTCAGGTTGATGAGACCCCATTTCCTGATATCGATCCGCAAATTCTAGCCTTGTATACGAACGGGGGATAACCAATGGATGAACCGGAGTGCCGATTGGTTTGTTGTTTAGAATTAAGGGAAGAATCTGAAAAGGGTCCAGGAACCGATTTCTGTTCGGACAGGAACGACATCCCAGAGGAGCATTATGCTGTCTGGTATGGAGAGACAAACTCAACGAACCTGCCTCGTTGCAGAACTGTCCCGATGGAGTACTGTCTCGCTGCAACCGTGATCGAATACTATCATTGAATCCATGCAGAGAACCTTAAAGGAGTCTGCGACTACATTAAGTGATTATCAGTTGCAATTTTACATTTTTTTTTGCGATTTATAGGCTAAAGGATCTTCTGTCTATCAGTCGTTTTACCCCAGAAAGAGGATGGGGAGTTGGCATGCCGCTTTCGATGTACGCTCTAGACAACTTCGTAGCCCAAGACCTGTCGCAGTTGACCGAGTGTCGGGCGTCCCCCGTCGCTCAGGAATTCCCAGACTGCGCGTCGTGGCTGAGTTCTTTCGTCTTGAACAGGATCTTACGCGTACCCTTAACAAAGGAAAAGGCTGCATTAGCATTCGCCCTGATCAGGCGAGCGGAAGGAGCTGTAGTGGATTATGAGGAAGCACGCGATCTATTGATGAACATCGTAAATGGAAATCGCAGTATTTCCCTCTACTTCCACTGTCTTCGGCGGTTCGAATCATCCGTAGGAATGTTGTACCAATCGCTCGACTTCTCTCGGAAGGCCGTCGGAATCCAGTTGTTCACACAAGGCGATGGGAGTCCGTATCAGCGACTTAACTACATCTACAACACGGGTCGACATTCAAACCCAGAAGCGCTACCTTCAGGGCAACTCCACGCAGTCTGGATTAAGAACGACGGGTTATACACCGATGAGGCCAATCTGTCCTTCGACGAACTTCGTGATCTGATTCTAGAGATCGGGCGGACCGCAGACAAACTGGCAAAAGGCGAGATTCCACTCGGGCCAGACGCTGTTGCAGACGGCGACGCTACTGATTCATCGTGACACCTTTTATACTTCCTGAATATCTGGGGCAAAGCGATCGACCGCAATAACGAACTACAACCTCCAGACAGCAAGTGACAATCCAATGCCCCCGCACAGCGATATCCAAGGAATCACACCGAAAACAAATGCAATCGCAATAACGTCCTTCACGTGTATTACTGTGATTCTTGTCATATTCGGCCTGATAGATTACCAGACAACCAGTTCCATTTCGCATATCGAAAACCTCGGCGGAGGGGTACGTCACGATATGGCATGGGGGGCGACCGTCTACGAAATCGTTAGCCTTGACGATACAGATGCAACCGACGCCGACATGAAATACGTCCGAAATCTTTGGCCCTGTCATGGCGTTTATCTGAAGAATACGAAAATTACAGATGATGGACTTAAGGAACTTCACGGTCTTTCGTTGTATGAAATCGACCTGAGGGGAACCAGAGTGACCCCCGCGGGGATTAAAGAATTGCGTCAATCAATCTTGAACGAAAATTGTCGAATTAAATATTAATCATCATATGAATCTGAAACGTTTCCAGGAACCGATTTCTGTTCTTATTTAGCCTGTATCGGATCGAGATTTTGAAACGCCGGACACCCCCAACAAACCTGTCTACCGACGATTTGCGAGATGAAAACTACGGGTCAGAATTGGGTCGACTATTCTTTGACTCGCCGGACTTTAATTTCAAACCGACCATAAATCATCTCAAAAAGATAGATCGGCTCAACATCGAATCTCACAGTATCGATGCATCCGCAGATCTAAGCTCGATCTGGCACATTCGTTTTGAATACCACGGATTTCATTTTTTCGTTGATACCAATCACCACGGAGCGACATCCTTGTTTTTCGTAACCGAGGTAAACTGCCCTAACGATATTTTATTGGATCTACTGAAAATATTTGGACAAATTGGCTCACTAACCTGGCAACAAGCGTAACTCTAATACGGCAACAGAATCCTGAAATGTATTCAGGAGCGGTTTTCGATTCTGGCACACTACTGTAAACACCATGAGCCATAAGACCATAGCTGCGGTTTATACGCATCTCGTGATACAACCGGGGCTAACGCCCTGCGGCTAATTTTTTGCGTGGCAGTTGATGAAGTGGGATGCTTATGAATGATCAACCACTTGCTTATTTCATTACGTTTACTGTTTATGGTACCTTCCTGCAGGGAGACTGGCGTTTGTGGCGGTCTCGGGGTAAAGGCTCTCAGCCTCCTCAGCCATCACTGGAACATTGGCACCGCGACCGGCTCAAACACGACATTATTCTGCTCGACAAACCGCAACGATCCGCAGTGGAAAATGAAACAGCACGCCTGTGCCATTTTCGAGAATGGAAACTCTGGACTGCCAACGCCCGCAGTAATCATGTCCATATCGTTGTTTCTGCGTCAGACATCAATGGTGCCAGGGTTCGAGACCAAATCAAAGCCAACTGCACGCGAGTCCTCAGCCAGGGTTTGCCTGTTTTCGTTGATCGACCTGTGTGGTCTGTCGGCGGGGATTGGAAATGTATCAATTCAGAGAGCGAATTAGAACAGGCAGTAATATACGCGGGCGAAGTTCAGGATCGAAAAGACAGAGATCATCAGTAGCAAAATTAGCCGCAGGGCGTTAGCCCCGGTTATCGTCGAGGTGGAAAAAATGATCCCCAATGTAAATCAATTCCGACCAGCCACAAACATCGGCAATAGGCGTTCATACTCAAGGTAGTCATTGCCATTTCAGAAAACATTGATAGATTGATACCAATGAAATTCGAATTTGTTAAAGCGATTAACTTAGCGGTAATGCATTGCCAGTTAGTTGTCTCTATATTTCATTACACTGAATTAGGATTAATTTATGAAACGCGATATGAATCTGATCCGTGAGCTGCTTTTGTTCTACGAGAGTGATTGCACACTGCCATATCCCGACGCTCGTAGTGATGTGATTGATCAGCACATATTTGGTTGATTGAGGCTGATCTTATTGCCGGACACCTCGCTGACTCATCTCCCATTGGTAGCCCAAGGCGTTTCTTCCCAGTAGACGGCCGAGAGTTTGAAAATAATGGCCATTCATGTCTGTATTTTCCACTAACATGGAACGGTTGTGAATTTATAGCTGCCGCGAGAGATAATACACGATGGAGAAATGCCCTCAGTGTTGTCGGAGGTTTCACATTTGAAGTCATAATAACATATCTGCAGGACCTCATCGTGGAGTCGGTTCCCGGTTTGCAGAGTTGACCAGAACGTGTTTCTAAATTCGAAGGGGGCTTTGCAAATCGGGACACAACCGGGGCTAAGGCCCTGCGGCTAATGATTACTAATGCCTGGCGTCTGATATGGTGGGATAGTGAGGCATGATCAACCGCTGGGCTTATTTCATTACGTTTACTGTTTACGGTACCTTTCTGCAGGGAGAATGGCGACTGCGGCGAATCTGAAAAGGTTCCAGGAACCGATTGTCTGGTCTGGCTGATGCCCACAGTATGTCACAAAGAGCGAACATGAAAACGCGAGCCGAGTATGATGCTAATTTGAAACAACTGGTGGGTTTCGCTATTGAGCGTGTGGTCTATTTCGAACTCGACTACCAGAATGGCAGTCCCTGCTTTCGTGGCTATCCCGAGACAGGACATTTCCTGGATTTCGGAGTCGAGCTGATTGACGCCACGGGACGAACTGTGTGCCTCACCTGGGATGGCACTTTTTTTCAATACGGAATGGGCGTGTTCGTGGATGTTCCGTCTGCTGACGTGCTTGCGGGACTCTCATACGATGTGACGAACGATCCGGAATGGACACCCTTTCTTCGGCGGAAAATCGTCGCTGTCGATAGCTATTGGACAGGGGTCTTTGACAGCATGGCCCCCGACGCCACGGAGACTTCCTATCCACAAGACATACGAATCACCTTCGATAACAATCGCAGCCTCTATCTGTCGGCGGCCCAGTTCCTGAATGATTCCGGTGAACTCTTCGGTATGTCGGACAATGTACTGATTATCTTCCACGACGAAGTGGCACAGAAACACAAACTGGGACCATGGGCAGTCGGGTGAGTAATTCGCTATGAACACATGATCTGAAAAAGTTCCCAGGAACCGATTTCTGTTCATAAAGTAATCGTAAAACCATCAATTCCCGCTTGGTTTCTGCCCTGGAGTTTTAGTATCTTGTAAAGCCCTCTACTAAAACTGCGTTTCACTGCGGACAAAATAATAATCAGCTCTGAGGAGAACCGATGGCGGCGAGGAACTTTAAGCCGGTGAAAACAGGCGTCATTGGACTGGGTCGGTTTGGACGATTGCATGCATTGACGTTAGCGCGGCTGGCAGAAGCGGAACTGGTGGGAGTAGTAGCGCGTCGGCAGGAGAGCCTTGCTGCCCTCAGCAAAGAACTACCCGATGTGCCCGGGTGGACGAATCTGACTCAGGCGATTGAAGAGTCTGACGCAGAGGCGTGGGTTGTCGCCTGTACGACGCAGTCACATGTGACTGTCGCGCGAGAACTGCTCGAACGCGACAAAGTGGTGCTGTTGGAAAAGCCGATTGCAGAGAGTCTGGAAGAAGCGAAAAGCCTTGCTCCGCTGGTGAAGCCCGATTCCAGTAACCTGATGCTGGGACACATCGTGCTGTTCAACAGCGAGTATCAAGAGTTGCGGGATGTGGCACGCGAACGTGGCCCGATTTCTTATATTGATTGTGTACGTCATCGACCGGCGAGCATTGTTGAGAACTTTCCGGGTGAGAACCCGTTACATGCTGCGATGGTGCATGACCTGTACGCGACGCAGGTGTTACTGGATCGCGCGGAACCGGATCATTTCAGTGCACAATTTCATCGAACAGCCACAGGCGACATCGATCTGGCGCTGGCGCAACTCAAGTGGAACGGCGGTCCGGTGGCAGCGTTTGCTGCCTCGTATTTAACTCCCGCAGGGATGCCGCCGCGCGGCTTTGACAGAATGGAAGTGTTTGGTGTGGGCTGGTCTGCGCGCATAGAACCGAACCCACGACCGATCTCTGTCTGGGACAACGCAGCTTCCTGGCCTCTGGCGTTGGAAGTGCGTGCCAACCCACCGAGTGGAATGATGGCTGAGGAATTGCGTTGCTTCTGTCGGGTTGTGCGAAACCTGGAAGCAGTCCCTACCGGAGCAACCTACTCAGATGCGATGCAGGTACAACGCTGGATGGAGAAACTGAACGCGTTTGGCTAACCAGTACCATGGCGATTCATTTTCCAGAGACGTAAAAGGAATCGGGACGACTGACAATTTTTAACAGAAAACATCAGCGGCAAGGCGTAAGCCACGATTCATGCATTTCTCGAGATAAAAACCGGGGCTAAGTCCCTGCGGCTAATAGTCTTTCACTGGCAGTGTCCTGATCACATCGTCCGGCTGCCCTGTTTACATCGCATTTCCAGCGAACGGGAGAGCCCGACGCTGTCCGACATGTAGGTCACGTTATCCTTTTACCCCATATTCTGGACGTTATTCTTACGCCGGTTCGATACTCTCAATGGTTTTCTCACCATGAAAAAACCGCCTCTCATCGAAAATGAGAGGCGGGTCATACTTATTTCTTTTTGCCTTTCAGATCAAAATCGATCTTGTTCTCTCCCTCTGTTACGGTAGCCGTTAAGGTACTTGCTGCGCCGTAAGAGTCAGGAACAAGACTTTCCTGAGGCAACTCGGGATCATCTCCATAGTGAAACACACGGACGATATAATCGCCGATGGCTGCACCGGAAGTGTCTCCATACATGAGTGTAAATTTACCCTCTTCGTCTGTGCCTCCTGAAGCGGAAACGGCTTGAAATTTAGGTTCAAAAATAACCGATGCTCCTGATACAGGCTTACCGTCGATGGTGACAGTGCCACTGACTTGAGCCAACGGAGGAATTTCCTTACCAGATCCACAACCAACAACAAAGAAAGTCATTATCAATACGACCCAGGCATCGCGAAGGATCGTCTTACTAAATAGCAAATTATAAAGTGATCTCATTGCTTGGTCCCTTAAACTCGTTCTCAATGATAAAAGAATGGTTCAGAGAACGAGTCTTCCAGTGAAGAAGAATTAATAATCTGTCAGGTCGATTTTAAGTCGCTATAAAATCATTAAGAAATCAGTTCAAGCACTCTCAGGTGGAATGATGATTTCCACCATTAAAATTCTGAAACGATTTCACCTCCGTCAATACTGACTAAGGCCCTGACCGTTGCTAAATCAACATTTTCACTGATGAAGCGAACAGCACCATCCCCCATCAGGATATGCATACCACCAACATGCGCGCTGCCAGCACGGAAAGCATACACGTAATCGTATTGAGTGGTCCCACTCACATAATTCACATTGATCCCATATGCACCAGGTGCAATACCTTGAGTGTAAGTCCATTGGTTCCATAAGGGACCATAGCTGGAACTGGTCTTGCGCAGAGGCGTTTCACACATAAACATCGTGTTACTGGTACCGTCTTTGATATGATTGATAATCGCAGCGCCATTCGTACCAAAGGCACCTTTAGCTGCTGTATTGCTCGAAGTATAATTCACCCTGAAGTTGTTGTCATAAGTATGCACGGCAAACGCGTAGCTTGTTCGTTTCCCGTTGATTCTGGCATAAGCTCCTGAGGAAACATTGGGAACGGGATTGGGCACATCACTGGGACAGACAAACACGGGCAATTCCACATCCGTGTTTGTCGGGTTGGTATTTCCTGTCATGACCGGATTACTGCCGGAATAACTTGAGGGCCCCATGGGTATACTGAAATTCAACTTATTATAAATGTTTGCCTGATCCAGATACGGAAGCAGTAACAGATGCCCCGTGATATTCCGGATCGTCAATGCGGGATCCAGCGGATTCCCACTCGAATCGACCCCATGCACGGCCGCTGTGTCTGTCACTCCCGGCATAACCACCTTTGGTGGCAGAACATTATGCGTATCATGGTAGTTATGAATTGCCAGGCCGATTTGTTTCAGATTATTTTTGCAGGTACTTCTGTGAGCTGCTTCACGCGCCTGCTGCACTGCTGGTAACAGGAGAGCAATTAGAATCGCAATGATGGCAATCACCACCAGCAATTCGATCAGAGTAAACCCCCGTTTTCGCTTGAGAGAATGAGACATTCAAAACTCCTTAAAAAATAAAATAAATTTTGATGAACTACAAGAGTTCTATGATTTCTGCCTTAAAATCCTCCACGGATGCATGAATTGAGCGCTGGAGGCAGAACAGATAAATCTAGATTAAAGGAGATATGTAAAACTTATTAAATCACAGCAAAATCGATGCCACATTACCAGAGATGCTAATTGTCATGCCATTCCAGAGATTTTGGCGCGCGTTCTCGCTTCTGGGAATTGATCGCTGCTTTCGGCAACAAAACGCAGGCGCTCATCGCCCCAACGTGAAATCAGAACAGGAGGCTACATCGCGTGGCCGGCGATCCAGGCTGTGGTCCAGGCGTTTTGGAAGTTGAAGCCGCCGGTGATGCCGTCGATGTCTCAATGGTGCCAGAGTCCGAGATCAAATCAAAGCCAACTGCACACGAGTTCTGCACCAAGATTGGCCTGTGTTCCAGGATCGCCCCGTCTGGACCGTCGGCGGCGACTGGCAATGTATCAATTCCGAAAATGAACTGGAACAGGTCATCCTGTATGCGTCAGAAGCCCAGGATCGAAAAACCAGAGACATCCAATAACAATTAGAAAAATCAGCCGCACGGCGTTAGCCGCGGTTAGCGTCGATTGGTAACAGGGCGGCCTTCACGTATAAAATTACCGAACAGGCAGTAGACTAATCATTCTCAATCGAATAGGGACCACTCTATGAAACGCGACAGGAGTCTGCTCCGTGAACTGGCTTTTGTTTTAAGAGAGCGATTGCGCGCTGCCTTAATCAGACGACTGATAGCATTTCTAATTTTGACAGTCTTTTAGTCATCATTGTCCAACCGGGGCTAAGGCCCTGCGGCTAATGGCTCTCACTGACATTGCCCTGGTAACATTGTCTGGCTGGTCTTTTTCGCATCCAGCTACATCGCGTGGCCGGCGATCCAGGCTGTGGTCCAGGCGTTTTGGAAGTTGAAGCCGCCGGTGATGCCGTCGATGTCCAGTATTTCGCCGGCGAAATAGAGGCCCGGGCAGATGCGACTTTCCATCGTGCGGAAATCGACTTCTTTCAGATTCACGCCGCCACAGGTTACGAACTCTTCCTTGAAGACACCCTTGCCGGCCACCTGGAATTCGCCGGCTGATAATTCGGTCACGAGCGCCTGCGCCCCCTTTTTGGAAAGTTCCGCCCAGCGAACGGGTTGCGAGCCGACACTGTGATCGACGAGCGATTTCCATAACCGTTTAGGTAACGGCCAGGGGGACACTCCATCGACTGTTTTTTTGGGATGCGCCGCTTTGAAGGAATTCAGTTGTGAGCGAATCTCCTCGGCACTGGAACCCGCCAGCCAGTTGATGCGGAGTGTGGCGTTGTAACTGGAATCGTGCAGTTCCCGGGCCGCCCAGGCGGACAGCTTCAACACGGCAGGACCACTCAGTCCCCAATGCGTGACAAGAATCGGTCCCGACTGTTGGAACGTCTTGGAGTCGGCGACTAACTGACAGTTTACGTGTTCCACCGCAACGCCGGGCAGGTCTTTGATTCGTGGATCGTCAACTTTAAAAGTGAATAACGAGGGGACCGGCGGAACGATCTGATGCCCGAGGCTGTTCGTTAATTCGAAACCGGCGCGGCTGCCGCCGGTCGCCAGGAGAATCCGGTCCGCCTGCAGTGTTTCGCCCGAGTGCAGAGTGACCAGAAAGTGTGAGTCTGTTTTCTGAATCGACGACACGTTGGCGCGCAGACGAGTCATCACTCCCGCGTCCTCCGCCGCGGTTTGCAGACAGTCGACGATGGTTGAGGAATCATCGGTCGTGGGAAACATGCGGCCGTCAGGCTCTGTTTTGGTCTCAACGCCTCGCGACTCAAACCAGCTGATCGTGTCGGACGGCTGAAACCTGCTGAAGGGACCCCGCAACGCTTTCCCGCCGCGCGGATAGCTGTTGACGAGTTCGCGTGGTTCAAAGCAACTGTGAGTCAGGTTGCAGCGACCTCCGCCGGAAACGCGGACCTTCGCCAATACAGACGCAGCTGCTTCGAGGATCGTCACGTTGTGACCATTTTCGGCAGCCACAATCGCTCCGAAGAATCCCGCTGCGCCGCCACCAATCACAATCACTTTCAATTTCTTCGCCTCGGGTGAAATGCCAGAATACGCGACCGACATCGTGTGGTCAAAAAACTCAGCCGAACGAAAAGCCTCTACGGATTTTTAACTTGCGGCAGGGGCAGAGTCTAGCATTTCAGTCACTTGATTTCACCCATGCGGGTTCCCTCTTTCGGGGAAGCCCTGGTGAAACTCAGTTGACACTATACAAAATGCTGGTAGATTGAGACGGAAGCAAATTCCGCCTGTCAATCGTTCCGGTTTTGGAGTGAATCGCAGTTTTAGCACAATCACCCTCACTGAGCCTGATCGCCTTCAACACATTGTCGGTTTTCGGCTGCGCACAAAGGAGAAACGACGTGGACGCTGATCTCTTCATTCAACAGGCAATCGAAGGACTGCGTGTTCAAACCGCAGCTCATTCTTCTACGTGGAATCTTGGTGACGAAGATACCTGGTCGGCCGAGCAGGATTCCGGTCGCATTGAGTTTTCATTTGCTGACGGCACGATTGCTGAGACAGACATGCAGATTATTGGTACTTACAATACCAATGACGGCACATTTCTCTGGGGCTGGGATCATCCCTATATCAAGGAACCGCTTCGTGCTCACGCCAAACTTGCACGACAGTTCGGAGAACAACACAAACTGTCAAATTTCACGGAACGGATCGTGGAGTGTGCAGAATCCGAGGCG
>TARA_R110000850_G_scaffold20628_1_pt1 | contig 20529 bp, 17 predicted proteins | sample TARA_R110000850 | Tara Oceans TARA_R110000850 (sample SAMEA4397586) | marine metagenome | biome: Polar Biome; feature: [SRF] surface water layer (ENVO:00010504); material: water (ENVO:00002006), including particulate matter (ENVO:01000060) such as... | depth 5 m | reverse complement strand
GCGGTTTCCTGCCGCACGATCTCCATGTCGGCCACATCGATCCCGACATCCTCGGCGGTGTAATAGCGCCCCTGCAGGCTTTCCACGGCCCGGCCGAACGCGCGGAACAGGTCCGGAGACTTGTCGGTCCTGGCATTGCCCCAGATCACCGCCTTGCCGCCGCCCAGCGGCAGATCTGCCATCGCATTCTTGTAGCTCATGCCCTGGCTGAGGCGCAGCACGTCTTTGAGCATGGCCTCGCCATTGGCAAAATCCCACATGCGTGTGCCGCCGGCCGCCGGGCCGCGCGCCGTGGAGTGAATGGCGATAATCGCCCTCAGTCCGCTTTTTGCGTCATGGAAAAGGTGCACGCCCTCATGGGCATCATAGGCGGGGTGATCGAACATGGAGAAATCGCATCTGGTTACGGATGAAACAATATGCGGCGTTTAGGTTCTTGTTTCCCTTGCGTCAACAATATCGCCGCGTCACACCCCCTCTGGCCCAATCCTTGCCTGATTGCTACCCATCAGGCTGCCGCCTTGCTGACACCCTCTCACACACTGCCGAAACTGCGTCTGGAAACGACTTGTTAACCCCCGGAAAATTGACACCTTCTCAGGATTTGCCGCGTATCTTCCGCGCGTAATATGCAGCTGCGCCCCGTCCTCCTTGCCATCGGCATCATGACCATCCTGCTCGGGGCGGCGATGATTCCGTGCGCGCTGATGGATCTGGCCGACCGCCGGCCCGAAGCCCACGTCTTCGCGGTGTCGTCATTCGGCTCGATGTTCATCGGCACATGCCTCTGGGTACTTGCCCGCGGCGGAGACCAGCGCACGGGCCAGCGTGAGGCATTCCTGCTGACAGTGCTGGTCTGGGTATTCCTGCCCGCCGTCGCGTCCATCCCCTTCCTGGCATCCGGCATGTCGATCACGGACGCCTTCTTCGAATGCATTTCCGGACTCACCACAACCGGCGCCACCGTCCTGACGGGCCTCGACGACATGCCGCGCGGCCTGCTGCTCTGGCGCGCGATCCTGCAATGGTTCGGCGGCATCGGCATTATCGTTACCGCGATTGCCATCCTGCCCCAGCTGCGCGTCGGCGGCATGCAGCTCTTCGAGCTTGAAAGTACCGACATTTCGGGCAAGTTCCTGCCGCGCATCACCGATATCGCGGCCTATCTCGGCTTCACCTATCTGCTGATCTCGATGGTTTGCGCCCTCGCCTATTCGCTATCAGGCATGAACTGGTTCGATGCCATCGCACACTCGATGACCACCATGTCGGCGGGGGGCTTTTCCACGCACGACATGTCGTTCGGATATTTCAACGATACCCCCGCGCCCTACGTCGCCACCTTCTTCATGTTCGTCGCGGGCCTGCCGCAAAGCCTGCTGGCCATGATGCTGCTCCAGGGCCGGATCATGCCAATGATCCGCGACCCCCAGCCGCGCGTCTATCTGGCCATCGCGCTGATCCTGAGCGTTATCGTCGTGACCTATCACGAACTGGTCGTCGACCCGAGCATGTTCGACTCAGCCCTTCACGCCTTCAAGGACGCGCTCTTCAACATCATTTCGGTGATGACCGGCACCGGATACGCCTCGGCCCCCTATGATACCTGGGGCGAACCGGTCCTGACCATCTTCCTCCTGGCTACCTTTCTCGGCGGCTGTGCCGGCTCGGCGGCGTGCGGACTGAAAATGTTCCGGCTCGAAATCACGACAAAGGCCATCATCGCCTATTCCCATCGCATGACGATGCCCCACCGCCGCGCGCCCGTCCGCTATGGCGGCAAGGTCGTCGATGAAGAGACGCTCCAGTCGGTCATGGTGTTTGTCTTCCTTTATCTCGTCACGTTCCTCGTCGCCGCCGCGCTACTTGCCCTGTGCGGACTGGATGCGATGACGGCCATTTCCGGGGCGGCCACAAGTGTCTCGAATGTCGGCCCGGGCCTTGGCCCCATTATCGGCCCCTCCGGCACGTTCCAGACCCTGCCCGATGCTGCCAAGTGGATCTGCGCCATCGCCATGCTGCTTGGCCGTCTCGAGTTCATCTCGGTCTTCGTCGTGCTGACCCGCCGCTTCTGGGCAGGATGATTTTTCACCCCGCGTCAATCTGGACTTCGGCACCATTCCCTGAACATATGGCACAGACGGTGCCACTAGAGTGCCGATGGGAGGAATTGTAAAAATGTGGAAAGCCCTGACGCTCGCCTCAACCGCTCTGGCGCTTGTCGCCTGCAGCGGAAACAAGGATGAAACCGTACCGGCCGAACAGGCAGCGGCGCCGGAAAACACGGCCCCTGAAGGCGCCACGCCAGGCTATAATGCGGAACGAAACGCCTATTTCGGCGACATGCACATCCACACACGCAACAGTTTCGATGCCTATATCTTCAACGTCCGCCGCACTGCCGACGACGCCTATCGATTCGCTAAGGGCGAGACGATCAAGCACCCCTCCGGCTTCGACATGACCATTGCCGGTGGCCCGCTCGACTTCTACACTGTGACCGACCACGCCGAATACCTGGGTGTGCTGCCGGCCATGAATTCCAAGGATTCGCCGCTCTCGCAGCTGCCCCGCGCCAAGGCCATGTTCTCCACCGACCCTGACAGCATCACGGCCGCCTTCCAGGGCGTCGGCGCGTCGGTGCGGTCCGGGGAAAAAATCGAGGACATGTATGATGAGCCGCTCATAAATTCGGTCTGGGCGCAAAACATCGCGGCCGCCGAACAATATAATGAACCAGGCGTCTTCACGACCTTCTCCGCCTACGAGTTCACATCCGTGACATCCCAGGGCGGCACAGGCGGGTTCGGCGGCGGCAACCTGCATCGCAACGTCTTCTTCCGCGGTGAAGCGCCCGCACGCGCCTTCTCGACCCTCGACTCCACCAATCCGGAAGACCTCTGGGACTGGATGGATGCGCAACGTGCAGAGGGGCGCGAATCCATTGCGATTCCGCACAATCCGAATGTCTCCGATGGCCAGATGTTCCGGCTCGAAACCTATACCGGCGAGCCCCTTGATGCCGCCTATGCCGAGCAGCGGATGCGCAACGAACCACTGGTCGAAGTCACGCAGGTCAAGGGCACCAGCGAGACCCACCCGGACCTGTCCCCGAATGATGAATGGGCCAATTTCGAACTCTATGAGGAATTGCTGGCCACCAATACCGTGTCGAAAACCAGTGGATCCTATGCCCGCGAAGCCTATCGCAACGGCCTGAAGCTTCAGGAAGAACGCGGGTTTGATCCCTTCCGCTTCGGCCTGACCGCCGCCTCGGACAGCCATGTGGCGGGCGGCGCCTACGCCGAAGAGGATTACTGGTCGAAAATCGGCATCGTCGACGGCCTGCCCTTCCAGCGCGGATCGGTGCCGATGCCGGGCGTGACGGACTGGGCAAACCAGCCTGACAATCAGACAGCACAGAACGCGCAGCATTGGTTCTCGCGCTGGTCGGCCTCCGGCCTTACCGGCGTCTGGGCCGAAGAGAATACGCGCGACGCCCTCTTTGACGCCTTCCGCCGCAAGGAAACCTTTGCAACCACCGGCCCGCGCATGAAGGTCCGCTTCTTTGGCGGCTTTGGCTATTCGCCCGACATGCTGGATGCACCGGACCTGGCGACGCAGGCCTATGCCGGCGGCGTCTCCATGGGCGGCGACCTTGTTGGCGCAGGCGAGGCACCGAACTTCATTGTCTGGGCCATGCAGGATGCCAGTTCCGCGCCGCTCCAGCGCATCCAGGTGGTGAAAGTCACCAGCGGCAGCGAAACAGTCTATGATGCGGCCTGCTCCGGCGGCGCAGTGCCCAGCAGCAATCACCGCTGTCCCGACAATGGCGCCAGTGTCGACATTGCAAGCTGCAGCACGACGCCCGGCAGCGGCGCAGGCGAACTGAAGGCCTTGTGGACCGATCCGGACTTCGACCCTGCCCGGCGCGCAACCTATTATGTGCGCGTGCTTGAAAACCCGACCTGCCGCTGGTCAACATGGGAAGCCAATCGCAATGGCACGCCGCCAAACCCGGACCTGCCCACCACCTTGCAGGAACGCGCCTACAGCTCACCCATCTGGTACATACCGCCCGCCTAGATGATCTGTCAGACCAGGCTCAGGCCCCCCACCTGACTTCGAACACGTGATGCGCTCACCCACATGAAAACCCTGCTCCGCGAACCCCTCGTGCATTTCATCCTTGTCGCCCTGCTCATTTTTGCAGGCCATGCGGTCTGGACATCCCATTCAGCAGCGCGTGAGGGCACGATCACGGTCACCGAGGCAGACATGCAGCGCATGGCCGCACTCTATGCTGCCGAATCCGGCACGCTGCCGTCTCCCGAAGACATGGCGGCCATGGTGACAGACCATGTCCGCGACGCGGCATTGTCGCGCGAGGCGCGCCGGCTCGGGCTTGATCAGGACGACACGATCATCGAGCGCCGCCTCGCTCAGAAGATGAGCTTCATGGTCTCCGACCTTGCCGATACGCCCGCGCCGGACGAGGCCACATTGCGGGCATGGTATGACGCCCACCCTGCCACCTACACGACCGCGCCGAACGTGACCTTTGAGCACGTGTTCCTCAGCACCGACCAGCGCCCCGCAACCTGGCAGGCCGACGCAACCAATCTGCTGACCACCCTCAACGCCCCCTCGCCCCCCGACTGGCGCACCCTCGGCGACCCGTTCATGCTGCAGCGCGCCTATGGCGATCTCCCCATGCGCGAAACCATTCGCCTGTTCGGGGCAGACTTTGCCGGCGCCCTCTTTGCGCTTGATGCCGGCGACGCCTGGCAGGGGCCCGTCGCGTCCTCGTTCGGCCAGCATCTGGTCCACCTTGCCACGAAGGATCCCGGCCATCTGCCCGCCTTTGAAGATGTCCGTGCGCAGGTCGAGGCAGACTGGCGAAAGCATATCCAGCGCACAGCCAATGAGCAGGCGATTGCCGATATCATCGGGCGCTACAAGGTCGACATTGAAGGCGCCGAATGAACCGCCTCCTGCTTGCACTCCTCGTCCTGTTCGGCATCGCCTTGCCTGCCGCCGCGCACGAGGTTCGTCCAGCCTATCTCGAACTGGTCGAAACCGAACCCGGCCTCTTCGCCGTCACCTGGAAACAACCCATACTCGATGGCCGGCGCCTGAAGCTCGACCCGGTTTTCCCGGACGGATGCACGCGCGAGCGTGACCGCGCCGAAGCGGGTGCCGGAACGCTGGTACAGCGCTGGGATTTGCGCTGCGACCTGTCAGCCGGCCATATCGTGATCGAGGGGCTGGAGCGCACACTGACTGATGCCTTTGTCCGCGTGGACCGCCTTGCCGGAGACGATCTCTCGGCGGTCCTGCGGCCAGGCGCGCTGCAGCTCGACCTGTCGGTTCCCACAGGCGCGCCGACAGCGGCCTATTTCCGGATTGGCGTCGAACACATCATCTTCGGATACGATCATCTCCTCTTCGTGCTGGGCCTCGTCCTGCTGGTGCGTCCCCGCCAGCTGCTCGCCACGGTCACGGCGTTCACGCTCGCCCATTCCATCACGCTCGCCGCGGCCTCGCTGGGCGGCATCATCCTGCCCGGGCCACCCGTCGAGATCACGATCGCAATGAGTATCGCCCTGCTCGGCGCCGAAGCGATCTATCGCAGCCGGGGCCGTGAGACGCTCAGCCAGCGCAAGCCATGGCTCATCGCGTTCGGGTTCGGACTGATCCACGGGTTTGGCTTTGCCGGGGCCCTGTCGGAAATCGGCTTGCCCAGGGGGGCAGAAATACTGGCCCTGCTGCTGTTCAATCTCGGTGTTGAAGCCGGCCAGGTCGCCTTTGTCTGCGCGATCCTTCTGGTAGCCTACCTCGCCACCCGCCTCGCCCGTCTCCCGCTTGCGCCAGCCCGCCATGTCGCGGCATACATGATCGGCATTATCGGCGCCTTTTGGGCAATCGAGCGCATCGTCAATGTCCTCGTCTGACGCCTAAAGCGGCGTGCCGAAAAGTGGACCCGGCTTTCGGGGACACGCCGCGACCAATAGGTAATTCCGGATCAGCGTGCTGGTTCTTGGAATCAGCACGCTGATCTAGAGACCCAGCGCCTTCCACAACATCCGTGCGGCCACCAGTGACAGCAGCACCGCGAAGGACCGCCGCAACAAGGCCGCATCCATCTTGTGCGCCAGCTTCGCCCCGACCGGCGCCATCATGACCGTGAACACCGAGATCAGCGCGAACGCCGCAATATTCACATGGCCCAGAGAGAAGGGCGGCAGCCCCTCCCGGCCCCATCCGATCACAATGGCTGCCAGCGCGGAGGGCAACCCGATCAGGACGCCCCAGCCGGCCGCCGTGGCAACGGCCCGGTGGATCGGCCGGCCATAGAGCGTCATCAGGCTGACCCCGAACGTGCCGCCGCCAATTCCCATCAGGGCCGACAGGGTGCCAATCGCCATGCCAAGCCCCCCGCGCACTGCGCCGCCCGGCATCTCCTCTGCCAGCCGCCAGGTCGGGCGGCCAAAGAATAATTGCGCCGCCAGGACAAAGGCCATGGTGCCAAAGATGCCCAGCAGGGCCCGGTTGGAAAGAAAGCCGCTCAGCCCCATGCCCACCAGTGCCCCAATGACGATCCAGGGCGCCCAGGACGTGATGATATCCCAGTCAACGGCCTTGTGCCTGTTATGCGCCATCACGCTGCGTATCGAAGTCAGCACGATGGTCGCCAGCGATGTCGACACCGCGACATGCATGGCGGTCTGGCCATAGCCCATCCCGTCAAAGAGGAAATACAGCACGGGCACGATTACCGCGCCGCCACCAATGCCGAACATGCCCGCAGCAAGGCCGGCCATCAGGCCGGACACAACCAGAGCCAGCAGGAGCGGCCAGTACTGCAGGAACAAATCGATCATGCCTTGCGCTTAGCGGCCTCGCCCTGAACTGGCTAGGGCTTTGCGTCCGACGATACGACGCGAAATCCGATCTTGCGGTCGCGCGTTCCCCGAGACACGCGGGCCCGGTTCGCGGCCCTGTGGGTTGCAGCATTGTCTGACCATGCGCCGCCCCGGATGATGCGCAGGTCGCAACTGCCCGTCAGAACGGCGCTGCCATCGGTCGGCGCGTTGCTGTAATTGTTCACGTAGCAGTCCTCCACCCATTCACGCACATTACCCAGCGTACCCACCAGGCCATAGGCGTTCTCAGCCATACCTGACGATGCCTTGGGACCGCCAGCGGAGACCATGGTCCGGTCGAATGCATCCCCCCACCAATAGGCCGTCTGTGTGCCGGCGCGCGCGGCATATTCCCATTCCGCTTCGGTCGGCAGGCGGTAGGTTCGCCCCGCTTTTCCCGACAGCCAGTCAACATAATTCTGGGCGTCACGCCACGAGATCGACATGGCCGGCATCTCGCCGCGTTCGCCCGTGTCGCCCGGGCGATACCCATTGCAGCCGCCATCCGCGAGACAGGCATCCCAGTCGGCATAAGTAATCTCGCTGCGGCTCATGACGAACGGCGCCACCGTGACGCTGCGAACAGGCCCTTCATTCCCAACCCGGCCGGGTTCTGAATCCGGTGACCCCATCTGAAATGTCCCTCCGGGAACTGCCACCATTTCGGGGCAGATAGAGCAATCGCGTTGCGGACCGGCTTGCACAGGCTCCGGCGCGGCCACAATTTCTTCAGATGGCTCGACAAAAGCCACCTCCGTCAGCACGGCGTCTGCAAATTCGGTCTCGGCCACAGCCAACGTGTCATCACGAGCGACAGTCTCCGCCTCGGCAAAATCGACCATGGCTGGTTCAACCGGGTCCATGGCCTGCTCGGCAACGGTCTCGGTCGCTTCAACATCCGAGGGCAATAGCAGGCTCACACCCCAGCCTGCCCCAACCAGGAGAACGATGCCGCCGGCGATCAGCGCCAGCATGGATAATCTGCGCTGACGCGCCAGCGCCTGTGTTGCCGGCCGGGTGGGTGCCTTTTCGACAGGTGCGGCTGCGATCACGGGTTCGGGCGTCTTCGCCTTCGCTTTGGCCTCAAGGGCAGCAAGGCGATTTCTGGCGAGGTCGGAATAGTGGCCCGCCGGGTAGCGCTTGAGGTAGGCGGCGAAATCTGCCGCATCGGTTGAGGACTGGATCGACATCCAGAACGTGTTCTCGATCGTACCATCATCGGCTAGCGAGCGCGCGGGCGCTGCGGGTGCAGAAGCCGAGCCGGCGGCCGGCCTGGCGGTTACCGCCTGCTCAGTGGCTTTGGCCGCCTTTCGCGTGATCGCGTGACGCAGGTCGGTCACAAAATCATTCCACCTTTGTTCGGTCCGGTCCCCATCCCACCCGATCAGGTCTGCTGTCTGCGTCAGTTCAAACAGGATCGGTCTGTCAGCCTCCTGGATCATGGCCGGCACAACGGCCGAATAGCGTTCGCCCAGTGTTGCCTCGGCACGTACCCATCTTGATTTGACTGAGACAGTGGACCAGAGCACGACCACCACATCGGCCTGGCGCAGCATGCCTTCGGTTACTTCGTCATAGGTCTGGCCAGCCTTGAGCACCTTGTCCCACCAGACCGTCAGGCCCTCTTCCTCGAGCGCTGCAGCGACCTGCTGGGCTTTGGGCCTGTCCACGCGGCTATAGGAAAGAAAAACACTGGCCATGCACGTCCCCAGGCAGGCAGTCTCCCGGAACATCAGGAAGGCCCGCTAAGCATCCACGATGACACAGTTTTTTTGGTTAGCCAAACGCCGTTGAAAATCACGAACGGCCATTGCAATCGGCCCGGGTCCAAAGCAGGATCGGCCGTGCTGGCTCGCGCATTCTAGTTTGCGCAGTACAGCCGGGGGCGCGGCATGTTCAGATTCAATGACGAGCTGCTGCTCAGCGAAAGCGACCGAAAGCTCGCGGAAAAAAGGTACCCGCGCGTATTTTTTGCCCTCAACCATCCAGCCCTGCGTGATGAATTCGAGCGCGTGGACAGACTGGCAAACGCTGCCAAGAAGCGCAGCCGGCTGATCGGATGCCTCACACTCGCCTTCGCCGTCGCGTCCCTGCTGACGTTTCCGCTTGAACCGCTGATCGCATCGGTCTCGGGAGATACGATCACCTCCATCAGCCTCTTCAAGGCCATCGCGGTCATCGGTGCCGTCTGCGGTGTGCTGGCCATCATCTTCGGCAATATCGGGCTTGCCTTCGGTCAGGCCAAACGCCGCTGGTTGCAGATGCGGCTCAAGACTGAGCGGATGCGCCAGTGGCAGGCGCAATACATCACCGCCCACATGGCCGACATTGTAACCGCCGCCAGGTCCGAAGCCGCGATTGCCGACTATGTCGATACGCGCGATCTCGCCTTTGAACGCTTCAAGCGGTCTTTCCTTGACCAGATCAGCAGCGAATACACCAAGTACACGCACCGCCAGGCGGTCGGGCACATGGGCCAGACCATGGTCGACAAGGCGGGTCAGCAAGCCTTCTGGATCGATCCGGCCTGGGCCCGGGCGGCGGCCCGCAAGCTTCCGCCCGACCCGGAAGGCATCCTGGACGAAATCCTCTCGGCCTGCGAGGAGACCCGCCTGCTGGGCCAGGTGCAGTACACCAATTATATCCTGTCGTCAGAGGGCTCTTTCTGGTCGCTGCCGCGCAAGCAGATCAGCATTCTGGGCAATATAATGTTCGCACTCGTGTTGCTGGCATTCCTGTCCAACTTCCTTGCCCTCCTGGTCGCAATATGGCCCGTCCAGCCGATCAACCAGACGGTCGCCGCCTCATTCGCCATCATCTTCGCGATCCTTGCCGTCGGCACGCGTTCGATCGAGGAAGGCCTCCATCCCCAGCGTGAACTGGCCCGCATGGACCTTTACGCTGCGCAGGTGAACACCGCGCGCCAGCAATTCATTTCCAGCAATTCGCCGGCCCGCAAGATGGATGCGCTGAAATCGCTGGAGAAGGCCTCAACCGACGAGATGATTGAATTCCTCGACGCCAATGAACATGCCCGCTTCGTTCTGTGATCCTACCAGACGCCCGCCTGTTTGAGGGCGGCGTCAAGGTCAGGCGGGATATCCAGCGCCACATCACCGGTCTTCAGGTCGCGCGGTGCGTCGGCAGGCTTCAGGTAGCGCCAGCCCTGGAAGGGGCGTTTGGCCTGCGCATAGGTCCGCACCAGGTTCGGGTCGAACACCAGTTCACACATGGCGCGGCCTTCATCGTCCGCGATCGCCCGGATATCGATGATGCGCTGGCGGACGCGGATCGCCCGCCTGATCACCCAGTAGATCGAACCGCCATCCAGCATTTCCTCAGCCCGCTTGGGAGACATGCGGGTATGATGGACCGGGTTGTCGAGACGTTGCATCTGCCGCGCCTGCCAGTCGGCAAGGTCTTCGACCGTGTCGGACCCTACGCTCAGTTTCACCATGTGAATCGTCATGCGGGCGAGTCTAGCGCGCCAGCCCGCCCAATCCAGTCATCAATTGCGGCTGAACGGTCCGTCCCTGCTCGAAATCGCGCTGGGCGGCCGCGCTGGCAAAGAAGAACTCGGCCTGAACCACATTGGCTGAATAGCGCCGCTCGATCTTGCGGAATGCGGCGCGCGCCTCCAGTTCGACCGAAAAGCCGGACACGTAGCTCATGCCCCAGCGCGGCTCGGTCCGCAGGAAATAGCTCTGATTGTACCGGGTCAGCTTGCCGCCTTCCGGGCCGGGCACCGGGCGTGGCAAGGCATAGTCGATCCGCAGGAACCGCTCGCCGACCGGATCGAGCCAGGCCGTCGCCTGCAGCCGCTCGGCAGCCCAGACATCGAATTCGCCATCATTTTTCGACGGCGCATGCCGGAACGATATCTGCCAGGCATGCCCCCGGTCATCGACCTGAACCGTGCGGCCAAGACTGGCACGAAGGTCATCGGGGAAGAGGCGTCCGTCGGGTGCCGCTTCGGCGGCCCAGTTCGCGGCCACCTCCTCAAGCTCATCGTCCTCGCCCTGCCAGTCCAGCACTTTCCACCGCTCTGCGCCATACTTGCGCGGGTCAAAGGCATAGACACGCCGGGCCCGGTCGCTTTGCAACTCCACCGTAAAGGCGGCCCGCAGGGTTTTCGGGGCCTCTGTCGCAGACAGGGCCGTGTCCATGGGACCGGAACCGGTCACCAGCGAAAACGCCATGAACAAGGCAAGCCACATAGACAACACCATCCCGTTTGTACTTCGAACCCAGTTTGCGGCAACCTTGCGGCAGAACGGTCGAAAAGCGTGATTGGCGGCCAGTCTAGGCCACCAGGGATTTATGGGAGTTGAACAAAACGACGCATATCAGGGTTTGACATAGGCGAGCGGCCGCGTGCTCTCATCAAGGTTCAGGTAGCGATCGCGCAATTGCGTCTGGCGTGTCGTGAGCGACTGCACCTTGCCGTCAATCATCACCACGTCCGGGTTTGACGTCACGTCCAGCGGGTCGCCATCCCAGACCACGATATCGGCGCGTGCGCCGGGGCCGATCACCCCGAGGCCCCGCAGGCCGAATATCTGCGCCGGATGGGTTGTCAGCGCCTTCATCGCATCCTCATGCGACAGGCCATTGGCAACCGCATTGCCCGCCACCTGCGTCGACAGGCGCGCCTGGTGACTGGAACTGCCCAGATGCGCAATCGCGACGGTCACACCCGCCTCCACCAGGCGGGAGGCATTTTCCGCTGTCGCACCAAGCTGTTCAAAGCTGGCCGGCAGGTTGGAAAACGCGTCGACAATCACCGGGATGCCGGACGCCGCCAGCCGGGGCGCCACACGCCAGCCTTCGTCTGCGCCAACAATCGCGATCCGGAGGTCTCGATTGGCCTCGGCAAAGTCCATGATCGCATTGAGATCGCTTGCCTTCTGCGCCTCGATCAGGATCAGCTGATCGCCGCGCGCCGCCCGTACCAGCGCCGCCGCATCGACGCGGCCGAGCGCGGTGCCTTCATTGCTGGCCAGGTAGCGCGCCGGATAGGCCCGCGCATCGTCCAGTGCGGCCCGCAACTGCGCCCAGGCTGCCGGGCGTGATCCCCCGGCCAGCGCGGCGCCGCGTTCGCCCAGTGACATGAACAGGAATGCCTTGCGCGAGATGTCCGTATCGGCCTCGCCGCTTGTGTCAGCAACAAAGCCCTGCCCCGCAAACAGGTTTGCACTTGCAGACGGGGCGACCGCGATCCGCGTAAACCCCTCGATCCGCGTCACCGCGACGGATGTGGCGTCAGGATTGAACCCGTCAGCGGCGTCCAGTGCGACCGAATAGTCAGACCCGCTCGCAGAGATATCATTCGTCGCATCTTCTGCGTCGACTTCAACGATGCCCGTGCGCGAGAATGCCGAAATCAGGCCCGGGGTCACCCATTTCCCGCTCGCATCGACGATCGACGCGTCCACCGGGACGGGAGATCCGGCCGGGTTGACGGAAACGACCCGGCCATTGTCGACCAGGACGACCCCTTTGGAAATCGTGCCCTCACTTGTGCCTGTCCAGATGTCACCGCCCACAATGGCGATGGGCCTGGCAAGGGCCGGCAGGGCCAGGCAGGCGGCGGCGGCCAGAAGGCTGGCAATACGTTGCGCGCTCATTTCATGTCTCCTTCACCCGGTTGGCCAAGCTCGAAATCCATGACGGGCCGGCTCGCTTCATCGCTGCGGTCATACATCAGTGCCCCATCAATGAAGACCTGGTCGGCCTTGCTATAGACGCTGAACGGATTACCGGACCAGATCACGACATCGGCCATCTTGCCCGGCTCCAGGCTTCCGGTCCTGTCGGCAATACCCAGTGATTTCGCCGGATTCATCGACAGCCATTGCCAGGCTTCCTGTTCGGGAATGTTGATCCCGATCCGCTTGCCGTCAGCCCAGGCCTTGGCCGCTTCCTGGTTGAGGCGCTGGATGCCGATATCGCTGTCTGAGTGGACAATCGCGCAGGCGCCCGCCTTGTGGACCAGCGGGACATTCTCCTTGATCCCGTCATAGGCTTCCATCTTGAAGCCCCACCAGTCGGCCCACATGGACGAACAGGCGCCGTATTCGGCGAGCTTGTCGGCGATCTTGTAGCTCTCGACAGCGTGGTGGAAGGCGGTGACCTTGTAGCCAAACTCCTTCGAAATATCCATGACCTGGGCCATTTCGTCTGCGCGGTAGCAATGCATGTGGACAAGGATGTCGCCATCCAGAACACCTTTGAGCGTGTCGAGCTCAAGGTCGCGGGTCGGGGCGTCGCCGCCCTCCTTCGCGTATTTTTCCCATTTGCGCTTGTAGTCCGCCGCACGGATCCACGACTCGCGATAGCCGGCGACATTGCCCATGCGCGAATAGGGCGAGCCGCCGGGATACTTCCCGGTGCCATAGCCATAGACCCGTTTCGGGTTCTCTCCGCAGGCCATTTTCAGCGTATAGGGCGCGCCTGGAAATTTCATGCCCTGAACCGTGCGGCTCGGCACGTTCTTCAATGTAACACCCCGGCCGCCAAACAGGTTGGCGCTGCCCGGCAGGATATGCAGGGACGTGATGCCGCCCGCCATCGCCCGCGTAAAGCCAGGGTCCTGCGGCCAGACACCATGCTCGGCCCAGACCTCGGCCGTCACCGGTCCCGAAATCTCGTTGCCGTCACCATGCGCGTCGACGCTCGGTGAGGGGTAGACGCCAAGATGGCTGTGATTGTCGATAATGCCGGGCGTGACCCACCGGCCTTCGGCGTCAATCCGTGTCACATCTTCGGGCAGTTCAAGCTCGGTGCCGATGGCCGCCACTTTGCCATTCCGGATCAGCAGGCTGCCCTTCTCGATCAAACCGCCTGTGCCGTCGATAATGGTGGCATTCTCGATGAACACAGCGCCATTGGGATAGGGTTCATAGGTCGACGGAAACGGGTTCGTCGGTATCGACGCCTTGTCGTTCCTGTCCTTGTCGGCGGAGCCCTGACCACCACAGGCCGCTACAAGCAGCGCCGCACACAGTGCGCCCGCCATCGGAAATCGGTTCATCTGCATCAGCCCCATTAACTGCAATATCTATTGCAGCATTTGTGCGCAGATTTTATCCGGCGGCAAGGCCTGCGCGGCTGTTCAGCGCCGGGATCGTGGCATGACGCGCTTTTCGCGGGCAAAAACCAGCTTCATCAGCCAGTTGGGGGCAAACCGCTCCACGTCCGGGTGACGCTTCAGCACGCTCTCCATCCAGCGATGGCCCCAGACCGAATTGCGGCCCAGCAGGATCACGCCCAGGACGCCGAACGGCAGGCCGATCGGGATCAGGGGCGTCAGCAGGCCGATGGGAATCGACAGGGCGATCATGAACAGGCCAATCAGGGCCAGTACCTGGCGAAAGGCGGTGTTGAAGCCGGTGCGGATGGCGACAGCAGGCTTGGCGCCTGTCAGGGGATCGGTCGTTTCGGTCATTGAGGTCGTTTCGTCGTCAGCCATTTGCGGTGATATGGGTGTGAATCTGCGTTTGGGCAACGAAATCATGCGGATGTGTTCAAAGTCTGGCAACAGCGTTACCCGATTGCTACAAACGTGAAAATTCTTGCTGTCATATGCGGGAACTGTGCATGAGGACGGCATGAAATTACAGTCCATCCAGATCCTGCGCGGCATCGCGGCATTGCTGGTCGTCATATACCATATCCGCGCCATGGAAATGCTGGCCATCGGGAATAATGGCCTCTCCGAATTGCCACTGCTGAACAGTTTCGTGACCAATGGCTATGCCGGGGTAGACCTGTTCTTCGTGATCTCCGGTTTCATCATGGTCTATGTCACCGACGGCCTGCGCTCCGGTGTGAAATCGAGCCTCGAATTCCTGTTCGCCCGCGTGACGCGCATCTATCCGCTCTGGTGGGTATTCGCCAGCCTGATGACCCTCATGTTCGTCGCCTACAACGCCACGAGCTTCGGAGCCGGATGGGACCGCGTCAGCCAGGGTCAGCCCATGATCCCCTACTTGATCAAATCCTTCATGCTGGTGCCGCAGAACGCCCATCCCGTGCTCGGCGTCGGCTGGACCCTGATCCACGAGATGTATTTTTACGCCGCCTTCACGCTGATGATCCTGGTGCCCCGCCGGTTCTGGCTCTGGATATTGCTGGCATGGGGCAGCATCATTGCCGGCGGCTCGTTCTTCGGCCTGACCAGGACGTTTGCGTCCGACCTGAGCGCGCTTGTCTTCTATCCGATGACCATGGAATTCATCATGGGCGCCGTGGTCGGCCTCGCCGTCAGTTCCGGCATCGCCTGGCGAAGCGGCATCCTGACCCTTGTGGCAACGCTCTGGCTCGTCGCCGCGCTCACCTTCCAGGGCGTCGATGACGCCAACCTGATGATGTGGGGCCGAGTCGTCTGGTTTGGCCTGCCCTGCACGCTTCTCGTCTACGGGTTCGCCACGCTCGAACTGTCCAACCGGCAGGCCTGGCTGGTCCCGGCCTTTTCCGGCGCCATCGCCGCCTGCCTGATCAGCCTGCTCTACAATGTCTTCGCTGACAGCACCGCAACCGACCGCTTCGGCGCAGCCATCATGTCAGCTGTCGTAGGCGCCATCGCGATGATGATCGTGCTCTGGACGGGCTGGCTCGGGGGCCAGGCGATGCCGGATCGTGTGAACGCCGTCGCGCCCCGGATGCAGGGTGTCTATCGCAGCCTGGCGCGGCTTGGAGACTGGTCGTTCTCGCTCTATCTCTGCCACCCGCTCCTGTTCGCTCCGGTTCGGCTCGTATTCGCGCCCCTCGGCGAAGTGGACGCGCTCGCGCCGGTATTCCAGGTCGGCCATCCCGGACCGTTCGACAATATCGCCTTCTACGCCGTCTCGCTCGTCTCCGCGATCCTTGTCGCCGCGCTGGCTTACCGTTTCATTGAGCGCCCGATGATCATCGGCTTCGGCCAACTGCGCGAACGCCTGTTCCACGCCCGCCCCGCGGCCGTCGCGGCCGAATAGGCCGCTATTCGGCGGCCACCTTGTCGGGCGCGTCGGGCGTCCACTTCAGAATCGGCTTGCGCGCCGCCCGCGTCTCGTCGAGGCGCCGGGCCGGGGCAAGGTAAGGCGCGCCCTTCAGGGTCTCGTCGCCCTGCGCCGCGCGCCGGGCAATCGATTCCAGCGACGCGCAGAAGCGGTCCAGCTCCGCCTTGCTCTCGGTCTCGGTCGGCTCGATCAGCATCGCGCCATGCACCACAAGCGGGAAATACATGGTCATCGGGTGATAGCCCTCGTCGATCAGCGCCTTGGCAATGTCCAGCGTCTCGATTCCCTCCGCCGTGAACGCATCGGAGAACAGCGCCTCATGCATGCAATAGCCCTCGAAGGCGGGCGTCATGACATGCTTCAGCCTGGCCGCGACATAGTTCGCGTTCAGCACGGCATCCTCGGCCACCTGTTTCAGCCCGTCGGCGCCATGGCTCAGGATATAGGCCAGCGCCCGCACGAACATGCCCATCTGGCCATGGAAGGCCACCATCCGGCCAAAGCTCTCGCTCGCCTCGCCGTCCACGTCTTCCACGAGGCTGAACACGCCGTCCTCATTCTTCACGACGAAGGGCACAGGCGCATAGGGCGCCAGCGCCTCTGACAGCACGGTCGGGCCAGAGCCCGGCCCACCGCCGCCATGCGGGGTGGAAAAGGTCTTGTGCAGGTTGATATGCATCGCATCGACGCCCAGGTCGCCCGGCCGCACGCGGCCCACGATGGCGTTGAAGTTGGCTCCGTCGCAATAGAAGTATCCGCCCGCCGCGTGAATCAGGTCGGCAATCTCCCTGATGTCGGTCTCGAACAGGCCGCACGTATTCGGATTGGTGAGCATGATGCCGGCAATGTCGTCAGTCTTTGCCAGCTTCGCCTTCAGGTCATCCATGTCGACCCGGCCACGCTTGTCAGCCTTGATCTCGTCGACGATGAAGCCGCACTGCACCGCCGTCGCCGGGTTGGTCCCGTGCGCCGATTCCGGCACCAGAACACGCGTGCGCGTCCCCTCCTCGCCGCGCGCTATCAGCGCCTGACGGATCGCCAGCATGCCGCACAGTTCGCCATGCGCGCCCGCCTTCGGGCTCATCGCCACAAAGGGCATGTTGGTCAGTGTTTTCAGCCAGGTCGCCAGTTCGTCGATCAGTTGCAGCGCCCCTTGCACGGTCGCCTGCGGCTGCATCGGGTGAATGTCGCCGAATCCGGCCAGCCGAGCCATCTTCTCGTTGAGGCGCGGATTGTGCTTCATCGTGCAACTGCCGAGCGGGAAGAAACCGAGATCGATGGCATAGTTGCGCTGCGACAGGCGCATGTAATGGCGTACCATTTCCGGCTCCGACAGGCCCGGCAGGCCCGTCGGCACTTTCCGCGCGACGCCGCCAAGGCGGCCCGTCCGGTTCTGCGGCGCAGGCAGGTCCACGCCGGTCGTCTCTGCCGTTCCGATCTCGAAGATCAGGGACTCATGCTGCAACAGGCCGCGCGAACCGGACACGGTCCCGATGGCAGAGAGGCCGGTCGATGTCGGCGCCGTGGGGCGGCCCTGATTGTTCATGGTCATCACACAATCTCCTTCAGCGCCGCGGCATAGGCGGCAATGTCTTCTGGCGTCGTGCACTCTGTCGCGGCGCAGATGATCACGTCGCCCATATGTTCGGCGGGGAACAGGCGGCTTGCCCGCACGCCGCCGACAACACCCGCCTCGTCCAGCATGGCCAGAACGGCCTCGGCATTCATCGGTGTACGGAACGCAAACTCGTTGAAGAAGCGCGGCGTCAATATTTCCACGCCCGGCACCGCCTCCAGCGCATCGGCGAGGTCACACGCCGCCTCATGATTCAGCAGCGCAAGGCCACGCAGGCCCTTGTCGCCCAGCAGCGTCATGTGCGCGGTGAAGGCCAGCGCGCAGAGCCCGGAATTGGTGCAGATATTCGATGTCGCCTTGTCACGGCGGATATGCTGTTCTCGCGTGGACAGCGTCAGCACGAAGCCGCGCTTGCCGTCAGCGTCAACGGTCTCACCGCAGAGGCGCCCGGGCATCTGGCGCACCAGTTTCTCCGTACACGCAAACAGGCCCACATAAGGCCCGCCAAAGCCGAGCGGCACGCCGATTGACTGGCCTTCGCCCACGGCAATGTCCGCGCCCATCTCGCCTGGCGGCGTCACGAGGCCCAGGCTGACCGCTTCGGTAAACACGGACACGAACAGCGCCTTCTTCGCGTGAGCTGCGTCGGCCACGCCAGACATGTCGGTCACCGTCCCGAACACGTTCGGGCTCTGCCCGATCACGCAGGCGGTTTCATCATCCACAGCGTCTGCCAGCGCCAGTTCGCCATCCACTGAGACCGGCAGGTGCACCGCCTCCAGCCCCTGTGCCTCGCACAGCAGCCTGGTTGCGGCCGCATAATGCGGATGCAGGCCGCCCGACAGGATCACTTTCTTACGGCGCGTCACGCGGCAGGCCATCACGGCCGCCTCCGCGCACGCCGTCGAGCCGTCATACATGGACGCATTGGCCACATCCATCGCGGTCAGCGCCGCCACCTGGGTCTGGAATTCGAACAGGGTCTGCAGCGTACCCTGCGCAATTTCCGGCTGGTAGGGCGTATAGGTTGTCAGAAATTCAGAGCGCTGGATCACCATGTCCACACTGGCGGGGATATGGTGCTTGTAAGCGCCGCAGCCGACAAAGAAGGGCCCTGATGAGGCCGACCGGTTCTTCGCGGCAAGATTCGAGAGATGCCGCTCGACGGCCAGCTCTCCCTGATGGTCGGGCAGGCCGGCGACCTTGCCGCCGAGGCGCGCGCCTTCCGGCACATCCGCATAAAATGCATCGACGCTTTTCGCGCCGATCTCTTTCAGCATGACCTTGCGGTCATCGTCCGTGAGGGGAAGGTAGCGCATGTTTCTCTCGTCTCTTTCTATCGGAACACCTCATCCTGGGCGAAGCCGGAGGATGAGCGCTGCGGGGCAGCAGATTGGCTAGAGGCCCTTGCAGAATTCAGTATAGGCGGCTTCGTCCATCAAGGCGTCCAGCTCTCCGGTGTCGGACAGTCTGATCGCGCAGAACCAGCCCTCGCCTTCGGGGCTCTCGTTCACGGTCTCCGGCGCCTCGGCGAGGGCGGCGTTCGCCTCCACCACTTCGCCGCTGACCGGTGCGTAGACATCGGACGCCGCCTTGACGCTCTCGACGACGGCCATGTCGTCGCCCTTCTTCACTTTCTTGCCCACATCAGGCGTCTCGACAAACACGACATCGCCCAGCTGTTCGGCGGCATAGGCCGTGATACCCACCCGGCCAGCGTCGCCCTCGACGCTGATCCACTCATGGTCTTCTGTGTAATAGGTCGCCATGGGTCTCTCCCCTTTGTTTAGCGTTTGTAATTGTGCGGAACGAAAGGCAGCGCGACGACTTCGCCGGGCCGCGCCTTGCCGCGCACCATCAGATCCACTTTCGTGCCTGGCGCCGCATGGGCCGCCGCGACATAGCCCATCGCCACCGGATGATCGACCGATGGGCCAAAGCCGCCGGACGTCACCAGGCCAACCGCCTTGCCATCCACTTCAATCGCCGTGCCTTCGCGCGCCGGGGCCCGCTCCAGAGGGCGGATGCCCACGCGCTTCTCCGCCGGGCCGTCCTTCAGCGCCGCCAGGATGCGCGCCGCGCCAGGGAAATTGCCCGCCTCGCGCCGTTTCTTCTGGATCACCCAGGCAAGGCCAGCCTCGACCGGATCGCGCGATCCATCCATGTCATGCCCATACAGGCACAGCCCCGCCTCAAGCCGCAGGCTGTCGCGCGCGCCAAGGCCGATCATCTCGACCCGCTCATCGGTCAGCATTTCGTCTATCAGCGGCAGGCCCGCCTCCGGCGCTACCAGAACCTCGAACCCGTCTTCGCCTGTATAGCCGCAGCGCGACACGATGCAGCGCGTCCCGCTGAGTTCGAACGGCATGTGGTGCATGAAGGCCAGCTCTTCGCAGCCGGGGAAGAAATCGCGCATCACGTCCACGGCGTCCGGCCCCTGAAGGGCAAACAGGATGCGGTCATCAGCGCGCGTCAGTACGGCCCTGCCTGCAAGCGCCGTCTCGAAAATCGCCCAGTCCTGTTCCTTCACCGCGCCATTGACGACAATATAGAGGCTGCCCTGCGCTTCATCGCCCAGCGGGCGCGTGATGATCAGGTCATCAAGAATGCCGCCCGCTTCGTTCAGCAGCACGGTCAGGCGCGCCTGCCCCTGCTTCAGCCCGGCAATGTCGCTCGGTACCAGGGTCTCGACCAGCGCCGCGATCTTCGCATGCGCCGCATCCCCGCCGCCAATGCCCTCGTCCAGCGACAGGAAGCACGGACCCATGTGAGAGACATCGAACAGGCCGGCATGCGTGCGCGTCCATTTATGCTCGTCCATCACGCCCATCGGGTACTGGACAGGCATTTCATAGCCGGCGAACGCCACCAGCTTTGCGCCGCGCGCCACATGCAGGTCGTAAAGCGGCGTGCGCTTCAGCGTCTCGGAGGGTTTGTCAGACATGGCGCCATCAATCCAAAGGGTGACGGATCGGCGCGAGGCCGAAATATCCGTCGCCCCCGCTGTCCTGGGCGCCTGAGAGAT